>MDTE01091254.1_pt1 | contig 16147 bp, 11 predicted proteins | sample 811231 | NCBI WGS metagenome assembly MDTE01 (sample SAMN05326651, study PRJNA326480) | marine metagenome | isolation source: seawater | place: Indian Ocean: Red Sea | collected 2010
CCTCCAAATCTCCTCAATAGATGTTTAGTCCATCCACGTGCTAGTGCTTTACTTCCTAGAACTACATCAAAACCCCCGGCAACTTTTCCTTCCTTGCTAATGAAAAACATAGGGTCTGGATCAATGCTTTCTAGATAGGTGTCAAAGGTCCCTCGTAACGATGTAAGCTCGTCTTCGGTTAGTTTTCTCCCAGAGGATCGAAGTTGCACAGTAGCCTCAAAATAGTTTCCAGCTTTACGGGTGCAGGTGGGGCAGACAGAGTTTGAAATCCTAGTAATTGAGGAATGTATGTCTTCAAACTGAACTCCATCAATCAATCCCGTGACTTGGACTGATAGTCTAGTATTCCTCTCATCAATTTCTTCAGTCATGATGGCGATACCTAGTGCATCAGCACGATTCTCCACCTCAAGTTTTTCTTCTACTAATCCTTGGTGATATTCGTCAGATTCATGGTGGCCCCAACGCCCATCGTGCATATACATCATACATTTGGGACATCGGAATCCTTGGATAGTATCTGGAAGTTTTGAGAGTGTCGTTCTCTCTTTGAAGCAAGGTACGCACAGCCTATCTTTGGTCAATTCATCTTCCGAGGCACAAACAACGCAGAAAGCTTTGCCCAGTGACATATTCACACCTCCGGTGTGTTTTGCGCCATCAACACCTCGCTTGAAGTCTTGCACCATACGGTAAATAATCCGCCCACTACGTGGGCGGTCACTCTTCTTCAGAATAATTGTCTGAACTTTGCAAAAGTGTGGCTTCGGCTTCGGATAATCGATCAGATAACTCATTCATACGTTTTAGAAGATTCCAAGTCCATCCGCCAATTATTCCAATCATAGCCACGTAGGCTATAGCAAGAAACAGAATTCCTTCAGCCATTTAGTTTCCCCCATCTATTGTTGTCTGAACAATTGTTAGTCGCTCCTCAAGTCCGCTAATAATATACCTCATCATAATCTGGCCAATTACCAATATTTGGAATGCGACTAATCCAAACAACAATACTAGCAACATTTCGGAATCCAATCCACTACTTTCATCACCATTAATGATTGGTGGTGGATGGCGATTATCCCAGATTCGTATAGCCATAATTGTTAGGGGAACTAGAATAAAACCAAAAATTCCGACAGTTGCAAAGGTGTCTCTTGTTTCTTCATTATCCGCCTGCCTTTGATGACCCATTACAAGGAATAATGAGATTCCAGCTAATATTGCAAAAGTGTTGAGGCGAACATCAGTCAAGTCCCAAGGAGTGCCCCATTCAGCCGCCCCCCATATTGGTCCGCTAATCATTACACAGAGCCCATACACTAGCCCTAGATTTGCCCCCACGACGTGAAGTTTCCAACCCCATTCCAACCTCTTTGCAAACCATGCTGTAGAACCGATAAAAAGTAGCGCAGAGGCGTTGAATGATGCCCAAGCGGTGGGTACGTGCCAAAAGAGAATTCGATATGCTTCTGGAGCAGACCAATCATCAGGATTCACATTAGGGGCCCAAGTGAAACCCAACCAAAGAGTGATGCCTGCCATTGCTAGACCTAGTAGGCTTAAGCCGACAGCAACCTGAGGTGCCCGCACTTCCATAACTCGTTTGAAATGCCATTCACGCTTGAAGGTGATGGGATATAATTCTCATTCGGGAGAAATCATTGGTAATACTAACCAAATTGAAAATGGTATCACTAAAGCAGTTAGAAGTTGAATCTCAGAATCTCTTGTAGCGAATGTAGATGCATCCATAGACAACAAATCTACCAATAGAAGGAAAGGCCAAATGAGAATTAATTGTAATAGAATAATCATGGTGGCTCCCTGGCGAGGAAAAGTGCTTTCAAGTGCGTGAATTCTTGCAGAACCACCATAAATAAATGACATTGCAAAAGCGATCAATAATACCTGTAAATTTACGAATCCAATTACCAAATATGACGAAATCAAGGTAAGTAATATTGGGACCAATGTCATAAATGGTAGGAACTTACTCATCTGCAGGTTTTGTCCTAGTTGTGCATTCCACCATTCCTGTGCACGAGAATCCGAAAGATGAGACAACATACCTGGCCTTACCAGTGCTGAAATAAAGGGCGGTGTTAGAGCCAATAGTGCGAGCCATGATGTGTTACTAGGTGCTGTGATTTGAGCCAACATTCCTGCAACAACCAATAATGCCATGAGACCAGATGCAGATCTATTAATCGTTGAAGTTTTTGTCCTTTTTTCTAAGTTGCTAATCCATTTGTATTGTGGATTTGAAAAGGGTTTGTCATTTAATTTCTTTAGAGGAGTACTATGGGTATTTTTCTTTACTTTATTTGCTTGCTCAATGTCCTTGAATGAAATAGAAGAATCACTAACAGTAATTTTCCTATTTGCTAGTGATGCGAGGCTTTCATTATGGGTTGCTATCATAATTCCATGCCCCATATCTGCAAGCAAAGAGATTTGATTTTTCAGAGTATCAATACTGTTTTCATCTAGTCCCTCTGAAGGCTCATCAAGCAAAATTAGTCTTGAATCATTTTCTGCCAAACCAGGTACAATTCCTGACAGAACGCCAACTCGTCTTTTCATACCCCCTGATAGCCATGCAATTCGGTCTTTTGCTCGATGGCGCAAACCCCATTCATCTAGACGTGAAGAAATCCAATCAGCATCAGTAATGGAACCTGATACTTCTATGGCAGTAGCAATTCTTTCCTCTACTAACTCATCTTGAGAAAACCCACCATTTTGTAGTGTAAGGCCGAATGGACTCGGTTTGTTCCTTCGACCATGACTGTCTCGAACCAGTTGTCCAGAGTGGCGGACCTCACCGTTTGAAAGAGGAAGTAATCCAGCAGATGCCTCGAGAAGCGTTGATTTCCCTGATCCATTTTCCCCAATTAAAATCACAATTTCTCCAGATGAAATCTTCAAGTCTATGGAATTGAGAACCATATTCCGTCCTCTACGTACTGATAATGATGACAACTCAAGTAGCGCCAAATCATCCGCCATAGTGGGGCGAGTATGGCATTCCGCTTGAGTTCTCCGCAACTACCCGAAGGGTGATTTGCACCAATCCCCTCCGGCACATGAGTCAGATGTCCAGTGGCCTATGGGGTGGCGTGTCTCCTTTGGGATGGGGGATTGTGTTAGCCTTCCTCATTCTAGCGTTTGCGCCAATATATTACGCATGGCGGCAGCGTATCCCAATCTCGTTAGCAATAGTGGCCTCTCTTCTCCTCTGCTGGGTGTTTCAAACCATCCTCCAATTCTTTGATGGAACTAGGGATTTTCTTCTTCTTGCCTTTGCTACTAACCCAATGTGGCAGACTTCACCGATTGAATTCCATCGTCTTTTCACAGCAGCTTGGCTTCATGCCGCGGGAAGAGGAGGTGGATTGGTATTTCAGCACATTCTTGGTAACGTTCTCGTCATTGCGCTAGTCGGAGTACCCCTTGAACAACGACTTGGCCGAGGACGTTTCTTGACGATATATCTAATTGGAGCGGTAGCAGGAAATCTCGCTTGGTGGTTCTCACATTGGGGGGAATTCCGTTTTGCACTTGGAGCGAGCGGTGCGGCGTTTGGCTTACTTGGATGCTACCTAGCTTGTTGGCCTAGGGATGAGATTGAATTTCCATTGGTGTTGATAAGAAAATGGCCTATTTCTTTGATTGCGCTACTCAAACTTGGTTTGGAGATAGCTCAAGTTGGACTTTTGTATGGTGGATGGACAGGTTCGTCATCGATTGCTCACTTAGCTCATATAGGGGGATTTTTCGTTTGCTATGCTGTTGCTAGACCCATAGCAAAAGGGGGGCCAACTCCACCCGAGATTAGGGATGGGGGGCCGAGTGCATATGCGGCTGAGAAAGGTGATGAGTTGCAGAAAAAAAATAGAATGGGGGGCCTCAAATTTGATCCTTGGGATGATGCTGGCAAGCCTCTCGAAGGAAAAGCATCACACGTTCTGCAAAGGCTTAGGGAAGAAGGTGATGAATTGGAAACTAGACGTGCTTGGTTGGAGGAATTATCTGAAGTGGCGCGTTGTCCTAATTGCGATTCGGAGTTGAAGGTTGAAATTAGCGATGAAGTGGCACAATTACACTGCGAAAATAGCCGCAAGCATCTCTTATGGCCTTGAAATGACGTTTTTACTCCTATGGAGTAAGTAATCCCTCGGCAAACTATTCGCAATCGTGCTTATAGCCCACTTCGGAGTCATAGACTCCGTTGGGAGATTGAATCATGTCAAGTCGAAGTGTTAGAATAGGACTTCTTCTAGTCTTGCTAATGCTTGTCCCAAGCATAACACTCACCTTCACATCTCTACACCAAGACAAGTTGTCATCAATAAATTCAGACACCAAATCCGCATCCTCGGATAATTTGCAACCTCCAATTCTAATTGATGGCCTTCCGCCATTGTATTGTTCGGAAGGTGTAATTTGCCCTACACCAGTTCGTCTGCCAGATATTCCTGCCGACAGTTGGACACATGAAGAGCCGCAATGGTGGTTTGGGTATGGTCCAGATGATGATTGGAATGGAATGGATGATCGATTGCAATACGTCCTTGCCGATATTTATCCTTCACAATCTCCCACTGCAATTATTGGTGATGATGGACGATTAACTGTGGCCATAATTATCGATTTCGCTTGGCATCCAGAAGAGAGGGAAATGGCTCAAGTTAGAGAAATCCTGCTTGAGCACGGCTGGGTCGATAAAGAAGGTGGAGCGGCCTTTTTCACAGTCGGTGAAATTGATTCGATAATAGTCGACAAGGTGCCACAGAGCGCTCTAATGGATTTGTATCATCTGGAAGGGGTTGTGGTAATTGAACAACAGAATGTGATGGTTCCTTCAATGGCTGTTGCATCTCGGGCAGTCAAAGCTAGAGCCAGTGAAACCTACACTAGCACTGCTGATATGATGGGTCTTCGAGGAGATGGGGTGGTAATTGCAATTCTTGATTCAGGAGTTGATAACGAACATCGGTCACTAAACGATTTTGATGATGTCAATGATGATCCAGATGCTGACGCTAATTCCTATGATGATAAAAAATGGCTAGCAGGTTTTGATGCCACAGATTCATTGAATAGTCAGGAAACTGATGGTTCGATAGACCCCGATGATACTGCAGGTCACGGCACTCATGTTGCCGGGATTGCAGTTGGAACCGGCGATGCAAGTCGAACCCATGTGGGTGTTGCTCCGGGTGCATATCTTGTCGATGTCAAGGTTTTCACAGATGTTGGACGTTCGAATACTCAATACACAATTGCAGGAATCAATTGGACGATAAATAACAAGAACACCGATTGGGATAATAATGCGTCTAGTAATGGAATTGATATCATATCGATGTCATTTGGTCGTGCTAGGTCCCCATTAGGTGGCCAAGATACTGGTGATAACGGGTCGGGTGCAGATGCCCGGTTAGTCAATGATGCCTGGGATGCGGGACTAATTCCAGTTTGTGCAATGGGTAACGATGAAGCAAATTATGTGGCCTCTCCAGCATCAGCTGACAAATGTATTGCAGTAGCAGCATCTGATGATATGGACAGTGTAATACGTTCTGACGATGAAGTTGCCTCTTATTCTAATTGGGGGCCACGTCAAGATGATGGTGATGATGATGATTGGGATGAATTGAAACCAGATGTTATTGCCCCTGGGACTGATATATATTCATCATCACATGCTGCTAGTGGTCCCCTCGGTGGTTCAGTTGCACTTGCTAATGATGGTTATACTCAGATGTCAGGCACAAGTATGTCAACCCCTGTTGTTTCTGGAATTTGTGCTTTGATATTGCAAGCCAATCCTTCCTTTGAACCTGGAGACGTTAAGTCTGCACTACAGAATTATAGTGAATTTATTGTTGAGGAGGTTGAATCCATCGATGGCCAATCATGGAATGCAAGTGAAGGCTTTGGTAGAGTTGACGTTATGCAGTTAATCGAACAGAGTGGAGGAGGAACCCCAAGTGACGCGGGCCATTGGGTTAGTTTACATTTACCTGAAAATAATACTTGGATGGATGTAGGGGAAACCTATCGAATTCGAGGGAATGCCTCAATCCCTGCTTCTGAAGTGTTCGATTCAAACAACACTATCGATTCAGTAAAAGTCTCTGCAACTTATGGTTATTGGGCTGGGAGTGGTAATTGGAAAGAGCACACAGCATTTTCATGGCAAAATGCTTCTGGAACAACAAACTGGACATTTGATTTGTCTCCAGAGTTGTGGCACGATGGTGCACAACTGTATGTAGAGATACGCGCCCAGGATAATATTGGGAGATGGTCAGAACCAGCATGGGTGATATATTACATTGGGGAAACTACTCTGACTCTTGTTGAACCTAGTGGACACGGTTCTGTTAGTGGTGATGTAGAACTTACTGGTGAGTACAAAGCAGTATATGGCAATAGAATAGAATACAAGATTGGCCAAGATGGAGAATGGCAGTCAGCCAATGATAATCTAGCATATCCATATGTATGTTTTGTCCACGATCGTGACAGTTGTGATGCAAGAACTTGGTCAGTAACTTGGGACTCTACTGAGGTTCAAGACGGTGGATGGGTATTGTACACTCGCCTAATAGGGGATAATGGTTCAATGACAACGCCTATTGAGAGATATGTCAATGTCGACAACGTTCCATCTGCATCAGATTTAGAACCAATAGGCAATTTGTTGATATTAGAAAATGGGATAGAAGTCGAGGATGCATATGTTAATTCATTTTTGGATGTGAAGGTTACAATACGTAATAGTGGGGACGCACATGCTAGGAATTTCGATGTCACTTTGTTAGAGGATGGTTCTCAAGTTGCCTCATCCTCAATCAGCAAACTAGACTCTACTAAATCACTTGAAGTAACTTTAGGATACCACCCAACTGTTGCCTCCACACATGAATTGGAGATTAAGATTGATTTGAGCAATGCTGAACCAGAATCTAGGGAAGATAACAACGATATCCTGCGTTCATTTACCATCAATAACCGCCCACCGGGAGTTGATCTTGCTTTACGTGAGGGTGCTGCAAGGACTAACCCCCCGATTGCAAATCCAAATGGTGATATTACTTTGAACATGAGGGTTGAAAATCTTGGCGCAGACTCATCTTCAGGGGCTACTTTCTCACTTGAGATTTTGAATGATTTGGGATGGGAATCTCTGGAGAATGATAGGAGCCTGAATGTTGTTCCTGGAGCAGGATATCTAGATATCCCTTACACAATTCGAGAGGGTGTTTTGGATGTAGGGGTTACCAAGTTACGAGCTTCAGTCTCACTTGATAGTGGAGTGGATTTAGATTTAGATAACAATCAATTGGAATTTACCCTTCTTGTAGATGAAGCTCAATTACAAGGGGCTAGGAGTTTGGATTTACCAGATGGTCATGATGTACTAGGTTTCTTTGGGGTATCTGGTGAGAACTTGCTTTTCACTGGTGAAGGTTCATCTCTCTGGATCCATCGAATTAACTCACAGTACGACATCATTACTTGTCTCGAGTTAGAAGATGATTGGGCCGGAGAATTCTCTCTTGCCGTAGGTGAATCTAACAACGCATACGCTACTTGGACACGAAGATACACTGATCAGTATGGAGTCACACTTTCTACACTTTCATTCGCAGCTGTTGATCTTTCATGTACTAGGACCGAGCCAATTGATTTGATGTCTCCACTAATGTTGGCAGAAGGAACTTACTGGGGTATTGATTTGGATGTGAGTGACGGTGAGGCATTAATTGCTGGTTATCATAGAGACCTATTTACTAGTGGTACATATGATGACATTACTTCCATATTCCTTCTAGCAGCGGAATCACCACTTGATTCAGAATCTTGGAATCTTACAAATGAGATTATTGTGAATCTGAATCCACCAATTGCTCAAGCGGGTTCAGTACAAGTGGCTAGGGGTTCAGATTTGATTCACCTAATTTATCAGGCCACAAGAGATGATGAAACGGGAATCGAGAGAGTTGGTACATTCTATGCCCATGGTAGAACTGGTAATGAAAATTGGTCATTCAGAGTAATTGTTGGAGATGAAACCTCTTTAACCGAATTAGCAATATTATCTGATTCAGAAGATAATGATATTGTTTTGATGGCTTGGCGTCAAGGTCAAGGGCATGAGTCTGAACTAGTTGTCACGAGAGGTAACACTAGTATGCGTAATAAATTGGTTGAAAATATCTCTGCACCAGGTATGATGAGTTTGAAATTCATTAACACGGATAGAGGCGTGCAAATTTTCCACGATTCTGTTGGCCCATCTGGGAGACAGATTGTCTATTCACTAGCAACTTCAGATGAAACTATACTGGGGACCCCAATTTATGAGGGGGAACTAACGGTTGCTGGGAGAAGCCTTAGGACTGGTGAGACTCACATCTTCTATCACTCACCAACAGGAGATTGGAGGGCTAGAATGCTAATCGATGATGGTGAGATTGACACATCTAGTAACAGTATTATTGACAATCTAAGATTATGGTCTGGGCTAGATGAACAAACCTTTGATCTTGCCTGGAGGATTGTTGCAGTAGCCTGTGCAGTGGGCTGTTTGTTGATGTTCCTAGCATCTGCAGGAATCGCTACACATCGACGCAGAAAAGGTCCTCGCCTTACTGTAGAGGTAGAGCATGAAGACGAAGTAATCGATGTTGATGAAGAACGAATATCGGTGATTGATGAAGATGATGTAGAAATTGTGAGTTCAGAAGAAGAACTAGATTCAGTCGATGAGGAACCATCTGAAACAGAGGAAATATCCTCTGAAGAGGAAGATGATTACAGCAGTAAGCGAAGACGCCGAAGAAAGGCTCGACAGAAGGCAGTAGTGTCAAAACAAGAAAACTTGCCTCCACCTCCTTCAGCAGAGGATTTGTCAGACGATTTACCCCCTCCACCATCACCGATGGAATTAGGAACACTCCCCCCGCCGCCGGGTAGAGACGTAACCTGTGAGTGTGGTGCAATTTTCAGAGTAAAGAGTTTAGATTTGAAATATGTAAAGTGTCCAGTTTGTAATGATAGAATAGATTTATGAGGTATTTTGATGTGTGGTATTTTTGGTTATATTGGGGACAAAAACGCACCTAGTTTGCTCCTAAATGGCCTTAGGAAATTGGAGTACCGTGGCTATGATTCTGCAGGTATTGCGGTCTTGAATTCAGAGATTAGCATTAGCAAATGCACCGGTAGGGTTTCTGATTTGGAAAAGGTTGTTCCATCCGAAATGGTTGGAAAATGTGGTATCGCACACACTCGCTGGGCTACTCATGGTGCGGTGACAGATGAGAATGCACACCCACATCTATCAGAAGATGGTAGCGTAGCGATAATTCACAATGGTATCATTGAGAACCATCGTGCCCTAAGAAACTGGCTAGTCGCTGAAGGAGTGATTTTACGTTCAGAAACAGATTCTGAAGTACTCGCTCATTTAATTCATCGTGCAAGAGAAGATGGCCTCTCACCATTAAATTCTGTTAAGCGTGCCCTCAAACAGGTCCGTGGTACTTGGGGACTTTGCGTATTATTTGCTAACGAAGATGTCATCGTTTGTGCTCGCAATGGTTCTCCTCTTTGGGTTGGTTTGGGTGACGGAGAAGCATTTGTTGCTAGCGATTCACATGTTTTGACAACTCACACAAGGGATGCAGTTCATTTGGAAGATGGTGATTTAGCAGTCTTAACGGCTGGAGAGGTGAAGACTAGTAGAATTGGAAGTGGGTTATCTGATCCAACAATCATTACTATTGACGAGAGTTGGGGGGAGGCCGAGTTAGGTGATTTCCCTCACTTTATGCTAAAAGAAATTCACGAGCAACCCGAATCATTGAGGCAATGTATTTCTGGACGAACGCTGTTGAAGAATGGAAATGGAAAACTAGGGGGGATTGAACTTTCACCCAAACAATTACTCAATATCCCTCATATTCGTTTAATCGGATGTGGCACCGCATTACATGCTTGTCAAGTTGGTCGATTAGCAATTGAAGAGTTTGCTAGAGTTCCAACCCAATCCCATGTTGCTAGCGAGTTCAAGTACAACAATCCAGTTATTTCACCAAACGCTCTATATTTTGCTGTAAGTCAGAGTGGTGAGACCGCAGACACCTTGGCAGCAGTGAAAGAAATACAACTCAAAGGTGGTCAAGTGATGGGAATAGTCAACGTGGTAGGATCATCTATCGCACGCCAGTGTGGCCGTGGAATTTACATCCATTCTGGCCCAGAACAAGCGGTAGCATCGACTAAAGCGTTCAGCAATATGGTGGCGTCACTTGCAATTTTCAGTATTCAATTAGGACGCGCTCGTAACCTTTCAATTGATGCAGGTAAATCTGCAGTTAGAGCCCTAAATAAGATTCCAAAACAGGTTGAAAATTATTTGGCTAATCAAGGCTCAATTAGTGAAGCAGTGGAGGCAGTAAAAAATGCCAATCATGTTCTATTCCTTGGCCGAGGGCCTTCAGCTCCAGTTGCAAGAGAAGGCGCATTGAAATTGATGGAGGTGGCCTATATTCCCTGTCTTGCATACCCTGCAGGAGAGATGAAGCACGGTCCAATTGCCCTTCTTGAAAAGGACAGCCCCGTGGTTGTGATTTGCCCCAATGACAAATTTAGAGAAAAGACATTATCCAATGTTCAAGAGTGTAAGGCAAGAGGTGCAAAAATAATTCTAATTCATGAAGAGGGTGATGAAGAAGCTGCTGGCGAGGCAGATATTGCGATTGCAGTTCCAAAAACTCACAACATGCTCTCACCATTACTAACAGTAATTCCATTACAATTGTTAGCATATCATACGGCAGTGGATCTTGGCTGTGATGTGGACAAGCCAAGAAATCTAGCCAAGTCAGTGACCGTTGAATGAAAATTATTCCACTAAGCGTATGTGCTTAATTTCAATCAATTCTGAATTTACAGATGGATGAATCCCATCTATATGGCCTATATCCTAGAATGTGATCGGTATGTCTCATCTTAACAACTGAAACCTTTCGCTGAATAAAATCATCACTGCGCTCCATAGTTAGGTGAATTACGCCATCAGAAAGGTAATCCTCAATTCCGAATTCTCCGTATTGGCTCTTTGCTTCACCCATCATTTCACAGATGATGATTCCAGTAAGGCCCATTCGGCGAATTGCTTCAAAGAATCGGAAAATCTCATCTCTGGGGTTTTCCATTTTTGTTAGAGTAAAGAACGCTCCTAAACTATCGAAAACAACAACTTCGAATCCAATACTGTCTCGGTAGTTTGCCAATTGCTTGATGAGTTGCCCCATCCAATCAACGCTGTCAGTCATTCCTTTTGAGTCGAGTTGTACCCTCAAATCTGCTAAGTCGATAATAGCAATCCTGCTGCGCACTCGTGGATCTTGGACATCCATGCCCATTCCTGCCATATGGCTTCCCAAGCTATCCTTGCCCTGTTCTAGTGTAACATAGATTCCAGAAGTTTTTCCTTCTTGAACGGCGTTGTATAGCATAGAGAAACCAAGGCTTGATTTCATTGAACCAGATACTCCTGCAAGCAGGACAATATGTCCTTTCGGGATACCCCCCTGCATCTTCTCATCTAATCCGGTAATATAGGTTGGAATACGTTCTTTTGCTCCCGTCACTATCTCTCCCCCGTTACTCCCACATAGGTCCGCATGATAAACGCGCTCCCCCTCCCGTGTGGGTGATGACGGTCAAAAAGGTGCATCTAGCATCTGCTTCTGCACGTCGTTTTGAGATGCTAAATGAGGCACTTAATGGCCTAAATGTGGAGTTTTCTGCTAAACCTCTAGTCAGTTCAGAGGATATTCCGCCAACTGGCATGAATGTAGCTAGCCAGGTAGAAAAAATACTAGAATCAAAAATCAATTCAGCAATCGCTGAGTTCTCACTTCAATTAGAATCTGAAAATCAAATTCCAGATATTATTTTGGTTGCTGATACCCTTGTTGAAGACCCAGATGACATCAACATTTCATTGGGGCAACCAGTTGATAGAAACGGGGCAGCGGCCATGTTATTGCAACTAAGTGGGCGCCGTCACAATGTTTGGTCGGGAACTGCACTGCTATATCGAAAAGAATCTACTTGGGTTGTGGATTCGAATGTCGAGTTTGCTACAGTTGAAATCAATGATTTGTCGCCCGAATCCCTTTCATTCTTACTAGATTCCAATAGTTGGCTAGGCAAGGCGGGGGCTTACGATTTGGCTGGAGAGATGGGTGAGTACGGGCGATTAATTACTGGAAAAGAGGAATGCGTACTTGGTTTTGCTCCAACTATTATAGCTAATTTAATTAAATTAATTTAGAAATAATTTCATTCCTCTTCAGGCGAATTATCTTCAGGTAATTTCAATTTCACAATAATGGCCGCTAATAATGCTACAATTCCCGAAACAATACAAGCACCAATCATTCCTTCGATAAAAGATTCACGAGCAGATGCAATCAATAATGCGCCATCTTGGTTGCCTAGTTCAAGCATTTTCTGACCAATGGTAATTGCTGCGGGAAATGATTCCTGAATCACATGAGATTGGCCAGAAGCAGATGCTGGAATGGATATCGATGATTGATATATTTCGTTTAGAACGCTACCTCCAATTGCAATCCCAAGAGCACCCCCGATTTCTCTGCTAGCATCATTGGTTGCACTACCAACGCCTGCTTTGGATTCTGGAATTGCATCCATTACTGCGGTTGTTGATGGTGCCATTGTCAAACCCATTCCAAGACCAAGAAGGAAAAAGGTAGCTGCAATTTGAATATAACTAGTATCAATGTTAACTTGAGTAAATAGGAACAATCCTGAAGATACCAAGCACAATCCAAACGCAATTACGTTCTTTCGTCCAAACTTTGAAACTAACCTATCACTATTTGCAGCAGCAGGCATCAAACCCATTGGGAGGGGAAAAAATCTGATTGCAGCAGAAAAAGGAGAATGCCCTCGAACTAATTGAAAATGCAACATTTGCATAAACATAAACGAGAACATGACAAAGAACGCCATTGCTATAGCAATTAGACCAATTGAGAACTTTGGATTTTTGAAGAAATCTAGTGGCAAAAGTGGGTACTGTGTTTTTTGTTGCCAATAAACAAATACTAATCCCGACAGAAAGCTAATCGAGAAAGCCATCAAAATCTCTGAATCAGTCCAACCTTTACTAGGCCCCTCTATAATACCGTATAGAAGGGAGCCCAAAGCACCAACTGAAAGTAGTGCTCCAACAATATCGAGAGGCCTTTCTTCCTCATCTTTTGATCGAGGTACAATTATTGCTCCAGCAATCAATGCTAGAAGGATAATTGGAACGTTGATTAAGAAAACCATTTCCCAATTGTAAGTCTCTACAGCCCAGCCACCAACAAGTAGCCCAATTGGTGCCCCTACTCCAGCCATTGCTGCCCAAATCCCGATGGCTTTCCCCCTTTCATTGGGAGGGAATACAACCAAAACCACCGATAATGTAGATGGCATTACCAATGCTGCACCCAGGCCCATAAATGCTCGAGCCATTATCACATCAGTTGATGAATCTGCATAAAAAGCAGCCCAAGCGCAAGCAGTTCCAACGATTAAGAGTCCAATTTGAAGGGCACCTTTTCTTCCAAATCTATCACCCAAGGCACCCATTACGAGTAGAGTTCCGCCGAATACTAGAGCATATGCATCCATAATCCATTGTAATTCAGTATTGTCTGCCCCAAGGTCGGTGGAAAGATCTGGCAAGGCCACATTCAATGTTACATTATTGAGCATGACAATAATCAGACTAAGGCTCATGACTCCTAGAACAATCCAACGATTGGAGGGATATTGGGACTCATTGTCCGCCATAATTTATCCCCTTTGTATGGAGTATATTATCTTGAGAGTTTCAATAATTTGGTTACGAAGGTTACTCGGCCAACATCCACTCCCAACAGCGATGCATTCCTTCTTCAATCCCTACTGTTGCCTGCCATCCTAGAGCAGCCTCTGCGGCTGAAGTGTCAGGTACACGTCTAGGTGTGTCACCGGGGTGTCCATCTCCCGATGTAATTCCACTAATTGAACCTGAAACTTTCAATGCTATTTCTGCAAGTTCTCTAATTGAGACTTCTTCTTTAGATCCAATATTGAATGAGGATCCTCTCAGGGGCCTGCCATCGACTCCCTCATCTAATTCTCCTAGTGCAACAATCCCATCAATCAAATCTGAATACCAGGTGAAACAACGGGTTTGTTCTCCATCTCCATGTAAAGTGATATCTTTCTCTTCATGACATTGTTGTAGGAATATGGAGGATACCTGACCATGCTCTCCTCCTTTTAGTCGGGGTCCGTATCCATTGAATGGCCTTACAATTCTACCATCAAGTCCTCTCTCTCTTACTGCATATTGGACCAAGATTTCTCCAAGATATTTGCTTGCTCCGTATGAATGCCTAAGGTGGCTGTGTGGGCTAGGACAAATTCCTTCGGCATTTTCTTCTAGAGGCATTACATTTTGAATTCCATATGCTTCTGGGCTGCTGGTGAAAACAAGACGTGCCCCCCTCTCGCTAGCAAATTTTACTACTGTATCAGTAGTTCTCAGATTTACACTGATTACAAGATCAGGTCTCTCATTGAAATAACGTGTTCCATTGATTGCTGCTAGATGATAAACGATATCTACGCCATTCAATTTTTCTTCTGCTTTCTCCATTTTTGATATATCCGCACAATCTCCTAGGACGAAGTGAAAATCTGGCATTCCTTTACAATCTTCCATGTTTGCCTTACGGCCACGGAACAAATCATCGACTACACATACGTCATGACCACGGGCAAGTAGCGATTCACAGAGGTGGCTTCCAAGGAAACCGGCACCACCTGTTACGATACAGCGCATGGCTACCGGAGGGGGGGGTAACGTATTGCATTATAGTCGCACAAGTTCATGAAGTACCTAGTATCAGCGTAACTTGATGGAGGATAATTTTGGCGAGTGTCCAGTTTGTGGCGAGAGCAGACCTCTAGAGAAATGGCATAGGCCATTGCCATACGAAGATAGACTTCTGACAAAGGCATGTACAGAGTGCTATATTCATAAAATCTGGCCATTCAATGACATTACTGATGATGATTGATTCATTCATCTGTCCTTTGAATTACTTTTACCTGAACGATTCCTTCGATTAGTGACATCTCTATTTCATCTCCATTATTGATAGCAAGGCAGGGGTCTGCATCAAAGCCGTATGAATATGGTACATCGAGCAAAGAAGCTGCAGGAAGGGTAAGTGGGCACACATCTCGATTGATGATTCCCTTAGGCCCTTTACCAGTGTAAATCAGTCCCATTAGTACGAAAGGTGCAACTGTCGAACCAGAACCTTTGGGATAAATCAGGATGGTGTCTTCAATAGCATGTCCATCAAGAGGATGTCCAGGTTCTTCAATCACGCCAGTATCTCTATTGACATATCCAAGATATGTGATTGGCACGTCAGTCACCATCGCCCTTCCTTGAATTTTCCATTCAGTTTGACTTGGTAGATTCTTTCCAGTTAATTCACTCTCCCCTGTTTGATGAGTCTTGGATGTGGTATGGGGTTCCTTAGCACGTGATTCCAAAGTTGGGCGTGGTCCTGTAAACATGTCGGGATTGAAGGCGGCAGCCACACAGGTTTCGATTGTGGCTACCGATGTTGGCATCCGGTTGAGTCCGCTTGTCAGATAATGTTCTGCTTTCAGAGAGTTTGTCAATAGATGGTTGTACTTGCTCCGATTGTATGGTGTTACTTCTGGACACGTGTCCTTTAGAACTAGTGCTCCTGCATTTTCCAATAATTCGATAGAACCATCTGCATCTGCAAGTTCATGGCTGTGTTCGCTTGTGAAGACCCATAATCGTTGATTTGGTATTCTTTTACCCAATTCCATGTGAGTTCGTACGGCTGCTGTTGTTGTGCGAATCTCACCCAATGAAGCTTGGGGGCAACCAACTACAATCAGATCAACTTCACCATTTGGGGCTAGTTCTGCATAACGATCTGCTAAGTCTGATTCAGTGAAGGTTAGTTCCCCTTCATAGTCTGATTTTGGTGCTTGCTCA
>MDTE01200084.1_pt1 | contig 16147 bp, 9 predicted proteins | sample 811231 | NCBI WGS metagenome assembly MDTE01 (sample SAMN05326651, study PRJNA326480) | marine metagenome | isolation source: seawater | place: Indian Ocean: Red Sea | collected 2010
CAAGTTTGCCGGTGGTGCCCGTTATCGCCTCCGTGTTGGCGATTTTCCACTCGTCAGCACGGCGTACCCACTGGGCGGGCGGGTTGGTTCAACCACCCAGTTTGGTTTTTCCGGTCCGGCGGTAGAAGGTGTGGAGCCTGTGCTGCTGACGGTCGGCAATAGCGGCAGCGGTGGTCAGGTTGGGGTAGCGGCACGTTTTCCGAGTGGCAAATCGAGTGCCTTGGCCCAGTTAGCGACCAGTTCGCTTCCAGAGGTGGTGGAATCTGAGCCCAATAATGATAAAGAGACCGCAACCCAGGTGGCGACCTCCTGTGCCGTGAACGGTGTTCTCAGTTCAGAGAAAGACCAGGACTATTACCGGTTTTTGGCAACTAAAGGACAGCGTTTGACGCTCCGCACAAAGTCGCGCAGTCTTGGTTCCCCGATGATTGCCTATGTGCAACTGCAGAAGCCGGATGGCGGCGTCGTCGGCCAGACGAATGTGGCGGGTGAGGAAGAGCAGACTGTCAGCCTGGTGATCCCGGAAACTGGCACCTATCAATTAGTTGTTGAAGATTTGCTCAAGCGTGGTGGTCCTGGCTTTGGCTACCGCGTGGAGATTGAAAACGGGAATTCGTTTTCGCTCGCTATCAAGAATGACAAGAACACCAAAGATAAGTTCCTGACACCAATTCACGACGGAGCTTTTGCCCTGGATGTACAATGTGCCCGTCAGGGGTATGACGGCCCTGTTGTGTTGACCTTGGAAGGTGATGCCGAGGGGTTTGAGCTGTTTAATGCGACGATTCCAGCAAAAGGAGCTGCTGCCAAGGTGATCGTCGCAGTTCCCCCTCATTTCAAGCCGGGTGATCTGCGGGTGCTGCGGCTAGTGGGGCGGGCCACCATCAACGGTCGTGAAGTCACACGCACGCTGCGTACTGCTGCCTATGTCCGGACCAAACGCCAGCAAATGATTTATCCGCCCGCTTGGACCGACGGTTTGTTGACCGTGGTGACGGGCAATAAAGCTGGGCCCTTCTTTGATGTTGCCACTGACAAGCAAGTGATTCACTTTGCTCGCGCTTTGGGGACTACCCAGTGGGCATTCACGCTGCAACGCAAGCACAAGGATTTCAAGGCGGGGATCACGGTTGCCCATAGCGAACTGCCGGCCGGTTTTACTTTGGCAGTCAAACAGGAGAAGGATAAATACAACCTGACGTTGAGCGGCCCCAAGGACCTTCCGCTGGGGCGGCAGGCGCTTAAATTGCTTTGCTACGGTGAAATGGGCCGCGGCCAGACAGTAGTGCACACGTTGCCCGTGGAGGTGATTGACCCGGTCGCCGTTTCCTTGACGCCGGCTGGTGCTGTGGCGGCGGGCAAGACGCAGAAGGTGAAAATCACGGCGGTCCGCAAGGGCACCGATCCGCAGCCAATTACGGTGAAATTCACCAAGCTACCTCCGGGGGTGACGACTGCAGAGCAGTTTACGATCCCCGCAGACAAGAACGAGATTGAAGTGGAACTGACGGCCGCCGGTGATGCGGCGGCTGTAAAGTTTGACCAGCTGACGGTAGAAGCGGCCTCGAAGTACTCGGGCCAGGACATCAAGGCGGTCAGCGCTCCGGCTGCGATCGAAGTGACTAAAGGTTAGCAGTCGTAGCCAGCGGTCGCGGCAAGTGGTTTTCGAGTTAGTTTTGAATGAGTGTTGCTGGTGGCTGGGGATCGATACCCGGCGACGGCATCGGTTAGAGCTTTTATTGACAGATCGTATAAACTATTCGGATGTTCCGAATTTCCTAGGTGAAGGGGATCAGGTATGCAACGGACCGCTACATCGCTGATACACGGGATGGCTTGCATGGCGGCGGGCGCCTTGTGCTGGACAATGTTGGCATCAGTGGCCCTGAGTCAGGATGATTTGGAGGCCGTAGAGGTGGGGACGCCAGAGCGGATCGAGGTCTATCCTGCCGAGATCAAATTGACCGGGCCACGGCAGCGGATGCAGCTCGTGGTTACGGGCCATTATGCGGGTGGCATACTGCAGGATCTCACCCGAGTTGCCGAGTTTGTGTCTTCCGATGAAGCGATTGTAAAGATCACTGCAGCACGTGTGGCTCCACAAGGTGATGGGGCAGCCGAAATCGTAGTCAGAGTCGGCGGCCAGGAAGCTAAAGTGGCTGTAGCCGTCAGTGGCCAGGGCCAGCCGGAGCCGGTGAGTTTTGAATACGGGACGTTGGCGGCGCTCTCCAAGCAGGGTTGTAACGCAGGTGCCTGTCACGGCTCCCCCAGTGGCAAAGGTGGGTTCCGCCTTTCTTTGCGGGCTTTTGATCCGACTTTGGATCGGTTGACCTTGATTCGCGAGGATTTTGGCCGCAGGACAAATCCACTCGACCCAGCCGCCAGCTTGTTGTTGCTCAAACCTTTGATGAAGGTGCCCCATGGCGGTGGGTTGAAGTTGCACTCCACAGATCCCTCCTACGCGATCTTGCGTGATTGGATTTCGGAGGGGTGTCGATTGGATCCTCCTGAAGCGCCGCGTTGTGTGAGTATTCAGGTTTATCCACCGTCGGGCCGAGTGCTGAAGCGGCCAGCCCATACCCAGCAACTGAGTGTTCTGGCGACGTTCTCCGACGGATCGGTGCGCGACATCACGCAGTTGGCGGTGTACACAAGTTCTGATACCGAAGTGGCTGACGTTTCGGTGGATGGACTGGTTGTCGGGCAGGATCGGGGTGAAACTGCTGTCGTGGTTCGTTACATGGAATTTATTGAATCGGTTTTCATCACGTTTGTACGCGATATTGAAGGGTTTGCTTGGACGAACCCGGCTACCAACAACTATGTCGACGAGCATGTCTACGCCAAGTTGCAGCAACTCAAATACCTGCCTTCGGAATTGTGCAGTGACGAAGAGTTTCTTCGCCGTACTTATCTGGACGTGATTGGTATTTTGCCGACCGTTGAGGAGACCAGCCGGTTTCTGACTGATCAGGCAGCTGACAAACGCGCACGTTTGATCAATGAACTGTTAGATCGCCCCGAGTACTCCAAGTTTTGGGCGCTCAAGTGGGGTGACATCTTGCGGTTGACCAGCGGTCAGGTTGGTGGCGATGGCGTCCACAAATACTATCGTTGGGTTGAACGCGCGATTCGTGAGAACATGCCCTACGATCAGTTTTCACGCAAACTGCTGGCTTCGGCGGGTAGTACGTTGACCAATCCTCCGGCGAATTTTTATCGGACTGCTGGAGACACTAACGATTGTGTTGAAACGGTCTCCCAGGTGTTTCTTGGCGCGCGGCTTCAATGTGCAAAATGCCACAACCACCCGTTTGAACGCTGGACTCAGGACAACTACTACGGGATGGCGGCATTTTTCAATCGCGTTCAGCGAAAGAATGGCCGCCGACCAGGCGAGAAATTTATTTTCGTATCACGGAGTGGCGAAGTAACGCAGCCACGTACCGGGAAGCAAATGAAACCGTGGCTGCCCTTGGCCGGTGATGTGGACCAGCCGAATCCCGATGACCGTCGACAAACTTTTGTCGATTGGTTGACCAAGGCAGACAATCCGTTTTTTGCCAAGATCGAGGTGAACCGCATTTGGAGCCACCTGCTTGGGCGCGGAATTGTTGAGCCGGCGGATGATTTCCGTGAATCGAATCCTCCCTCCAACGCAGCGTTGCTGGACGCGTTGGCCCTGGACTTTGTGGAACAGAAATATGATCGAAAGCATGTGATACGTACGATTCTGAATAGCCGTACGTATCAGGCGAGTTTCAAACCGAACGCGATGAATGAAGAAGACACCAAGTACTTCTCACATTATCAGCCTCGTTTGCTCAGCGCCGAACAATTGCTGGATGCAATCTGCCAGGTCACCGATCGGCCAGAGAGTTTCTCAGGATTGCCCGCGGGTACCCGTGCCACTCACTTGCCGGCTCCCGATCTGGTCAAACACGATTTCCTGAAAATCTTTGGCCAGCCAGAACGCCAGACGGTTTGTGCTTGCGAGCGATCGAGTGAGTCAAACCTCGGTATGGCGATCCAGTTCTTCAACGGGCCGTTGATTTACAACAAGCTCCGGGATGAAGGTAATCGCTTCCGGCAGCTGATGAAACTGGAGAAAACGGACAGCGATATCATCAAAATGTTGCATTTGGCTGCTGTGAATCGTGAACCAACGGCCAAAGAATTGGAGGCAAGCTTGCAGCACATTGCTTCCAAGGATGGTGAATCAGCGAAGAAAAACAAGGAACTTGAAGCCAAGATCGCAGAGGTTGGCAAACAAGTTCAAGCAGTTCGTGACCCGGCCTTCCAGAAATTGCTCGATGCTAAGTTGGCAACGGTTCCAGAACCGTTGCGTGCTGACGCCAAAACGGCGGTGCTCACAGCAGAAGGGAAGCGGAGCGAGGTGCAGAAGTATCTCGTGGCGAAGTTTGGTAAAGGCCTGGTGGTTAGTGATGAAGAGGTGGTCAAGGCACTCGACGACGCTACCAAAAAGAAACTGGAAGCGCTAAAGAAGGAGCTTGCTGAGCTGCCAAAACAAAAACTGCCACCCGGATCTGACCGAATTATGGCGTTGGAAGATATCTGCTGGGCGATCTTGAATACGAACGAGTTCCTGTTCCAGCATTAGTTCGGCAGTGTGCCTCCAGAGCCGGCCTTGCGGTGTTTGCGTCGCAGGCCGGTCGCTGGCAGAGTGCGTAGTCCGCGTCTTTGTCGCCGCGGCGGAATGGTTTGTGTTTTCCCTTTTTCAGGTTGATCGAGCCAATGCGTTATTCAGTCGTGGTGTTGTTGACCGTTTCAGCGGGCCTGGTGACCTCGGCGGCGGCGGAGCCAGTTAGTTTTCGCAAACAAGTTGCGCAGATTCTGTTGGACAACTGCCTGGCCTGTCACGGTCCGAAAAAGGCTGAGGGTGGCTACCGAATTGATGCTTACGAGCGTTTGATCAAGGCCGGTGATTCTGATGAAGTTGCGGTCACGCCGAGTAAGTTGGATGCCAGCGAGTTGTTTCGGCGCATTGTCACGGAAGATGAAAGCGAGCGCATGCCACTGGAGGGTGACCCACTCCCGGCGGAGCAGATCGCCCTGATCAAGCAGTGGATCGAGGAAGGCGCCAAGTTTGACGGTGACGATCCGAAAGCGGCACTGGCTACGATCGTGCCACCTCCAGTGCACCCCTCGCCGCCAGAAGTTTACGCCAATTCGTTACCCATTACGGCGCTCACCTTCAGCCCAGATGGTAGCCAGTTGGCAGTCAGTGGCTACCACGAATTGACAGTTTGGAACCCCGCCGATGGCAAGTTGATCAAACGCGTCCACAACATTGGTCAGCGCACCCATGCGATCACTTACAGTCCTGACGGAAAGTTGCTGGCTGTGGGCGGTGGTACCCCTGGACGACTGGGAGAAACTCGCATTTTCAATGCTGAAAACGGTGAACTGGTAAGGGTGCTGGGGTCGACTTCGGACGTGGTTTTGGATGTCGCGTTCTCTCCCCAGGGTGACCGGCTCGCCGCGGGTTCTGCAGACGGCGTCATTCGCGTTTTTGAAGTCGCTACCGGAAAACCTGTGCAGACAATTACGAGTCATTCGGACTGGGTGATGGCGATTGCCTGGAGTGTTGATGGAGCGCGCATCGCTTCTGGAAGCCGTGACAAGACGGCAAAGGTCTTTGACTCCAAGACCGGTGAACTACAGGTGACGTTCTCAGGACATGGGCAACCAGTGAAAGGCGTAGCCTTTCATCCGGAGGGCAAGGAAGTGTTTAGCGCTGGGACAGACAAGAAGGTTCAGCGTTGGAAAATTGAGGATGGTAAAAAGACTGCTGACGTCGGCAGTTTTGGAGAAGAGGTCTATAAATTGACCGCTGGTGGCGGTTTCTTGTTCACCGGTTCGGCGGACAAATCGGCGCGACAATACGACCGCAAGAGCCATAAAGAAGTGCGGAAGTATGAAGGCCACAAAGACTGGGTCTTGTCGACCGCGTATCACGATGGAAGCAAACGCCTGGCGACAGGCAGCTTCGACGGTGAGGTCCGCGTGTGGAACACCGAAGACGGCAAGATTGTCGTTACGCTGTTGGCCGCGCCGGGCTTGAAACTGGCAGCGGCCGAGGGCTCTTGATGCTCGACGGTCTGCACGCATTGCCCGCGGGCGGGTTGGCTACCGGAACTTTTTCGTTTCGGTTTCCGCAGGGCAACTGAAGATATGTCGGATGTGTATCCCATGGTTGAGACCTTGCGATGGTCGGGTGATTGGAATGGCGAGTTAGTGCTGCTTGACCAGACCAGGTTGCCGCTGGAACATGTCGACCGCACCTGTGCAGATCTGGAGTCCGTTTGGGAAGCGATTCGGTCTCTCCGTGTGCGCGGTGCCCCAGCAATTGGCATTGCCGCGGCTTACGGCGTTTGTGTCGGTGTGCAGGGAATTGAGGACGCGGACGAGGATGGTTTTTTTTTGCGTCTGGACACGGTTGTCAAGCGACTGGGGGCGAGTCGCCCCACGGCGGTGAATTTATTCTGGGCTTTGCAACGGATGCAGTCCTGCGCTGAGCAAATGCGTGGATCAGGATCGACCATTCAGATCCGACAAGCGCTGCTGGAAGAAGCACGCGCGATTCACGCAGATGACCGCCAGATGTGTCGCGCAATTGGCACACATGGTGCCGAATTGCTGTCCGACGGAATGGGTGTGTTGACCCACTGTAATGCAGGTGGCCTGGCGACCTCCGAATATGGCACCGCATTGGCGGTGTTTTTCACAGCACAGGAACAAGGCAAACAACTCAAGGTTTATGTAGACGAGACCAGGCCTTTACTCCAAGGAGCGCGTTTAACGGCCTGGGAATTGACGCAGCGGGGCATTGATACGACCTTGATTTGTGATTCGATGGCGGCCCAGGTGATGCGTGAGGAACGTGTTCAGGCTGTGGTCACAGGAGCCGATCGTATTGCTGCAAATGGTGATACGGCCAATAAGATAGGGACTTACGGACTGGCGCTGCTGGCTGCAGCACACCAGATCCCCTTTTACGTTGCTGCGCCCACGAATACGTTTGATTTGACGCTAAGCAGTGGTGATGACATTCCCATTGAAGAACGAGATGCTCGAGAGATAACCCACGGGTTCGGTAAGCAAACAGCACCCTCCAGAGTGGCCGTCTACAATCCAGCCTTTGATGTCACTCCAGCGTCCTTGATCCACGGGCTGATTACCGAGCGTGGTCTGATTGCGCCGGTGAATCGTGAGGCGATCGCCAACCTGATTCCAGGGGGCGCGGACGCCCGGTAGCAGGCCTTTCAGCCGTTTTTTCGTCTGTCAGAGCGGGTTTTCTGAAAATCGTACCTCGCCATGTTAGAGTGGCAGAGAGAGTGAGCCTGGCAAATGCGTTGACCGTGGCGCGTTCTTCGTCAGGCCTTTGATCCGGCAAACGTCTTTCTGATTTGCTTAACATCCTAAGGTAGAGCGTCGACTTGCCTGTGGCCAGGCCGCGTTCTCCAAGGAGTGCTACCGTGTCTTTTTCGAGTCGTTTGGTCGTGGTGATGTGCCTTGTGGCTTGCGGTTTCCAGCAGGTTCCGCTACCTGGCCACAGGGGTGCCCAGGCAAGGGCCAGTGACAATACGCAGCCGGTTGCTGGTCTGCGCACCAATACGCCTGCAGTATACGCATTGAAAGATGTACGCATCGTGAGGGCACCAGGCGAAGTTCTTGAGCAAGGGGTGTTAGTCGTTCGTGATGGAGTGATCAGTGCGATCGGGGCCAACGTGCCGATACCGGCAGATGCCCGAGTCTGGTCACGGCCTGGTATCACACTTTATCCAGGTTTGATCGATGGCTTCAGCGAGCTGGAAATTTCTCCGGGCGACCGCCCTCAGGGTGCGCATCATTGGAACGAACTCATTCGCCCTGAAGTTCGCGTAGCGGATCGTTATCAGTCAAAGCCAACCTTGAATGCGTCCTGGCGCAGCCAGGGAATCACAACGCGGCTTATTGCACCGCCGCAGGGAATTCTCAAGGGCCGCAGCGCTCTGGTGGCAACAGGGGATGCGTCGCGGGCGGCTTCGATCCTGGAACCGGATGTGGCACTACATGCCCGGCTCACGGTACCCCGTGGTCGCGGGCGGAATGCGTACCCGAATTCGCCGATGGGTGCGGTGGCACTGGCGCGACAGACTATGCTCGACGCGAATTGGTACCAGCAGGCCTGGTCCGCTTTTCGCAGTCAACGCGGACTGCCACGCCCCGATCAAGATCTCGCATTGGAGGTATTGGGCGCCTATTCAGGAAGTGGAAGGTTGGTCGTCATCGATGCGCCGAATGAACTGTACGCGCTCCGTGCGGACCGCTTTGCGCGGGAATTTTCATTGAATCTCGTGATTCGTGGATCGGGTCGCGAGTACAGGCAGCTATCAGCGATTCAGGCATTGGGACGGCCGGTGATTGTGCCGCTGAACTTTCCCAAGCCCCCTAACGTGGGTACCGCGGAGGCCGCTTTAAATGCGTCATTGGAGAGTATGCGACACTGGGAGCTGGCTCCTGAAAACCCGGCTCGACTGTCGCGTGCTGGCGTGTCGATTTTGTTGACGCGGAGTGGACTTCCCAAAGCCGTGTCTTTGCTTGCGGCGGTTCGTAAAGCGGTACAGCATGGGCTGGCAGCCGATGCGGCATTGGCTGCACTGACGACAACTCCGGCAAAGTTGTTTGGCGTGGAGGATCGACTGGGAACGTTACACGCTGGCAAGCGTGCTAATTTCTTGCTCACTGATGGTGCGCTCTTTGCAACAAAGACGAAAGTCCTGGAGACCTGGGTCGACGGTCGTCCTTACGAAAACATTCCGGCCCGGAACGATCCCGCTGGGCGGTGGCGTTTAGTTGGACAGCAAGAAACACGACCGCTTCTTCTCGATGTGACTGTGGCTGGGGAGAAGTTGTCTGGTGCCGTGCGGCGTGCCGAAAATCCGGATGCAGCGGATGCCGCTCCTGCGACACCGTTACTACGATTGGCGGCCGCTGGAGATCGGTTGACAGCGATTTTTGACGCCGAGGCGTTCGGTCAAAAGGGGGTGGCTCGACTGACCCTGGTGCTCTTCAAGAAAGAGAAGTGGAGCGGGCGTGGCCAGGTAATATGGCCCGATGGTGTCGCCGAGAAGATCACGGCAACTCACAACAGCCCTACGCGGCCAGGTGGTGGAGCAAACCGGGAAAAGCCGCCCCAGCCGGCTGTCACTCAGAGCAAGCCAAAGCGGGTACGGGAGCCGCTGCGTTATCCGTTAGGCGCTTTTGGCGTCTTGCAGCAGCCAGAGCAGCCGGAGCATGTGTTGTTCAAGAATGCCACGCTCTGGACTTGTGCGCAACGCGGTATTCTCAGGAATGCTGAGATCTTGATTGGTGGCGGAAAAATCCTCTCAGTGGGGCGGCGACTGCGGACGCCACCAGGCACTCGTGTAATCGATTGTCAGGGCAAGCACATCACGCCGGGAATCGTTGATTGTCATTCACATATGGCGACGGATGGTGGTGTGAATGAAAGTGCACAGGCGATCACAGCGGAAGTGCGGATCGGCGATTTTATTGACTCGAACGATGTCAATATTTACCGTCAGTTGGCGGGAGGGGTGACTTCCTCAAACATCCTCCATGGGTCGGCAAATCCAATTGGTGGACAAAATCAGGTTATCAAACTCCGGTGGGGGGCATTGCCGGAGGATTTGAAATTTGTGGAGGCTCCAGCGGGAATCAAATTTGCGCTCGGAGAGAATGTCAAACAGAGCAACTGGGGTGATGAGTTTACGACCCGCTATCCACAGACACGGATGGGAGTTGAGCAGATTATCCGCGGCACTTTTCAAGCTGCCTTGGATTACCAGCAACGCTGGCGGGATTGGGAACGGCAGCGGCAGGGGTTGCCACCACGACGTGATCTCGAACTGGAAGCAATCTCAGAGGTGCTGGGAGGGCAACGTTGGATTCACTGCCACAGCTATCGCCAGGATGAAGTCCTGGCATTAATTCGCACGCTCGATGATTTCCAAATCACGATTGGTACCTTCCAACACATTCTGGAAGGCTACAAGGTGGCCGATGCGCTGGCACGCCACGGTGCTATGGCGTCTGCATTTTCTGATTGGTGGGCCTATAAGTTCGAGGTCTACGATGCGATTCCGTATGCCGGTGCGTTAATGCACAACGCGGGCGTTGTCGTCTCATTCAATTCCGATGATCGTGAACTTGCCCGGCATCTCAATCATGAGGCTGCCAAGGCGGTGAAGTATGGAGGCGTGCCCCGTCAGGAGGCGCTCAAATTTGTCACGTTGAATCCCGCCAGGCAATTACGCATCGACCGGTATGTAGGCTCGCTCGAATCGGGGAAACACGCAGACCTGGTCGTCTGGAGCAAGTCGCCGTTGTCTACTTTTTCGGTTTGTGAGCAGACTTGGATCGATGGCCGCCGGTACTTTTCGCGTAGTGAAGATCTTCGCAGACGAGAGTCGGTGCGTCGTAGCCGGACACGATTGGTCCAGAAAATATTGGCTTCTGGCGAGGTGATGCTCAAGCCTGGTGAAGCTACGCCACCCGACGAGCAACTATGGCCTCGGGAGGATGTGTTTTGCCACCACCATCGTCACGTTAATGGTCATGACTGAGTCGGTACTGGGAAGGACTGTTTTTCTGAGGCCGTTTTGCAGGGCGATGTGAGATAAAGCAGGAACAGTAATAGCAGGGTTTTACAGATTTGTTAATCCCGCGGGAGATGGACACCATGATCGGGCGGTTTGTTTGTATTGCAGTGTTCCTGTTTGGCTCCTCGATGCCTGTGGTGACGTTCGCGTCTCCAGAGATTCCTGGCGCGCCCCAGACGGCTCCAATCGCTCTCGTGGGTGGGACGGTGTACCCGGTTTCGGGGCCGACGATCGAAGGCGGTGTTGTTCTATTCCGTCGCGGACGTATTTCGTATGTGGGCCGTAAGCGGTCTTTTCCAGCAGGCACCAAAGTTATCGATGTGTCCGGGAAGCATGTTTTTCCGGGCTTATGTGATGCCTATACAAATTTGGGACTGGTTGAAGTCAACCGGGTCCGCGCGAGTGTCGATCATGCTGAAACGGGACAACTCAATCCGAACGTTCGTGCACAAGTCGCCGTCAACCCCGACAGTGAGTTGATTCCTGTGACGCGAAGTAATGGTGTGTTATTGGCGGCCACCGTTCCCACAGGAGGTCTGATGGCAGGCAAGTCCGCTGTTCTGCAACTGGACGGATGGACTTATGAAGATCTCACGGTGAAAGCTGAGGCAGGGTTACACATCAATTGGCCCAGCATTTCTCCGCACGACGAATGGTGGGTCGAAGGAACGACGGCAAGCCGATTACGGCAAAGTACGCAGGCGTTAAAGGCATTGCAGCAGGCGTTCGACGATGCCCGAGCGTATCACCGGAGCCGTTTGGCGGATGCCAGTCAGCCGACGGATGTCCGCTGGGAGGCGATGCGTCCGGTCATCGAGGGAGAGTTGCCGGTCATTGTTTCGGCAAATGAACTTCAGCAAATTCAGGATGCGGTCGCGTTTGCAGTTCGTAATAAAGTCCGCTTGATTATCTATGGAGGTTATGACGCGGTCCACTGTGCAGCCGCGCTTGTTGAGCATGAGGTCGCCGTAATCGTTGGCAATGTGTACCGGTTGCCGCGCCGTCGCGATGATGGTTACGACGCAGCCTTTACGCTTCCAGACCGATTGCGGCGGGCAGGGGTCAAGTTCTGCATTTCAGGTTCTGGCCGATTTGGGGCGGCCAATGTGCGAAATCTTCCTTATCACGCGGCCACCGCCGTTGCCTATGGTCTTCCCAAAGAGGCTGCGCTGCGGGCAATTACACTCTCACCGGCAGAGATTCTGGGGACTGCTGATCGGGTCGGATCGTTGGCCAAAGGAAAGGATGCTACGCTGTTTGTGGCCAATGGTAACCCGTTATTGACCGCTACCAGGGTTGAGTCCGCCTATATCCAGGGGCGTCGCGTAGTACTTTCCGATCGCCACAAGAGACTCTGGCGAAAATATCGCGAGAAGTACCGTCGCATCGGCCAGCCCGAATAGTGCACCCTGAAATGTGCAAGCAGAGCCACCAAGTCCCGGTGTGGGTTAACTTACGGTGCAAGGTGCGGAATTCGGGTCGCGTTAACGTTTCGAGAACTGGGTTCCACGACGAGCACCACGCAAACCTGGTTTCTTGCGTTCTTTCATGCGCGAATCACGCGTCAGGAAGCCACCGTCCCGCAGGGCCGGAAAGCTCTCTTCGTCGTAGCTGAGCAAGGCTCGGGCAATGCCCATGCGGCAAGCGCCGGACTGACCTGTGCCACCACCACCGTTGACCTTGATCAGAATGTCGACATCGTCGCGATGGCCGACGGAATTCAAGACCTCAGTAATCGACTTGCGCTGGTCTTCCACGGTGAAATATTCTTCGAGCGAGCGTTTATTGACGGTGATCTGGCCAGTGCCCGTTCGAATGCGAACCCGTGCGACGGAAGACTTGCGTCGACCAGTACCTAATGCGTCACCATTAATTTTGTCTTTTTTTCCCGCGACCATCAGTTCGCCTGCTTTCGCTTATTTGTCCGTGAGTTCTTTGGGCTCAGGGGTTTGTGCCAGATGCGGGTGTTCGGGGCCCGCATAAATCTTCAGCTTTGCCAACATCTGGGTGCCGAGTTTATTCTTGGGCAGCATGCGTCGCACCGCCTCCCGAAGAATCTGTTCGGGTTTGCGGTCGCGTCTGCGTTCAGCGGTTTCGGACCGTTGCCCCGGATAACCTGTGTACCAGGTGTAGGTCTTTTGTTGCCATTTATTCCCAGAAAACGTGACTTTTTCGGCGTTCGTGATGACCACGAAGTCGCCCGTGTCAACGTGTGGCGTATAAGTGGGCCGGTGTTTGCCCATCAAGATGACGGCGATCTGTGAAGCCAGGCGGCCCACTACCTTGTCCGTCGCGTCCACGAGCCACCATTGGCGCTCGAAGTTTTCCGACTTGGCCATGTACGTTTTGTTCGTTGCCACCAGTGTGCTCCAACCACGTCCGCCCGATACCAATTTTGAGAATTCAGTATCCTACCGGCTTTGCAGTGGACCGACAAGGGTTTGCAGGCCTTCCCAGACAGGAAAGCGGCAGTTTACAGTGCCTCAGGCAGCGCGGCGGCCAGGGATTACTGTGGGCGACAAAGGCTGACTTGCGGGCACCGCTTCTGGCGTAAGATTCGTCAGGTCACGAATCGCGTAGTGTTGCTTTCCCTGCCTGCCGAAGTAGATTCTCGCGGCGACTTCCCCGAGCAGGCCCAGGCTCACGAATTGGACTGCCACGAGAACCAGTAGAGCGGTGAGCAGCAACAGGGGGTTGCCTGTCATGTCGACGTTGGCCAGCCATTTCATGAGCAGTGTGCTGATGCCGGTGACGCCCGAAAATACGGCACAGCAGAGTCCAATCCCGCCGAACAGCTTCATCGGACTGGCGCTATAATCCAGCAGGTATTTGACCGTAGCCAGATCCAGAATCACGCGTGCGGTGCGAGAAATACCGTATTTTGTGGTGCCAAACCGCCGTGCGCGGTGATGGGTGACCATTTCGGTACAACGGGCTCCCAGGCGGTGGGCGAGGATCGGAATAAAGCGGTGCATTTCGCCATAGAGTTCGAGTTCCTGGGCGATCTCGCGGCGAATCACTTTTAAGGTGCAGCCGAGATCGTGTACGGGAAAACGTGTTACCCGGGAAATCAGCCAGTTGGCGATGCGGGATGGAAGTTTGCGACTTAGCCAGGCGTCCTGGCGGTCTTTGCGCCAACCATGCACCAGATCGTAGCCCGAGTCCAATTTTTCCAGCATCTTGGGGATATCACCCGGGTCGTTTTGCAGGTCACCGTCGATGGTGACAATGAATTCTCCCCGGGCCAGCTGAATCCCCGCTTCCAAGGCGGCCGTTTGGCCAAAATTTCGACGAAAACGGATAATCTTGACATCCGGGTCGCGGCTGGCGAGGTCCGCAAGGCAGCGGTAGCTCCCATCGTAGGAGCCGTCGTCTACAAACAGCATTTCACTTGGCTGGCCGATCGAGCGGAGCGTTTGGGTCAACTCGGCGTAAAGCGGCTCAATGTTCTCTTCTTCGTTGTGGATCGGAATGACAACAGAGAGCATCTTGCCAGGTCCTTCGTAGGGGACGAGTCTCGGATCAGGTCCGTTTCAGGGTGGGCAGAGTAGGTGAAGCAAGGCCTGCACGGCAACGCCACTTTCCCGTTCTAATAGGCTGGCGGGCCGGATTTACAAGAATCGCTGGGATTCGCTAAACTACCACTCGTTTGCGGGGGTCTGCGATCCCTCAATTGCCTTCCAAGTGTGTGCTGCGTCCTGGCGTCCGTTGTGGTCCAGGCAGGTAGCCACGTTCTCCCACCAGCTGGCCTTCTTCGGCGGCCCTGCCATGTTTGAATCCTTGAATGATGGTTTGACCGCGGCGTTCAAGACGCTGCGCGGCAAAGGCAAGTTGACCGAAGCGAATATGCGTGACGGGCTAGCGCTCGTAGAACGCTCCCTGCTGGAAGCCGATGTCAGCTACCAGGTGGTGCAGGATTTTATGGCCGCCGTCGGTGAAAAGGCGATGGGGCAAAAGGTGATGCTGGCGTTGGACCCCAGCGAACACCTGGTCGGTATCGTCCGTGACGAGCTGGTCGAGATTCTCGGTCCGGTGGATCCGTCGTTCGATCTTCGGGGAGATGTCACCACGTTGATGCTGTGTGGCTTGCAAGGGTCTGGCAAGACGACGAGCTGTGGAAAACTGGCACGCCTGTTGTTGAATAGTAAGGCGCGGCCGATGCTTGTGGCGGCGGACTTGCAGCGCCCCGCAGCCATTGATCAATTGCATGTTCTTGGTGAACAACTCGGGATTCCGGTTTATTCAGACCGAGAGACGAAGGATCCGGTCAAAGTCTGTCAGGATGCTGTCCGTCGCGCCCGAGATGAAGGCGCCGATGTGGTGATCCTGGATACCGCAGGTCGCTTGGCCATCGATCAGGAGTTAATGGACGAACTCAGCCGCATCGACAAACGGGTCGGTCCGGATCAGTGCTTCCTGGTGGTGGATGGTATGACGGGGCAGGATGCCGTGAACAGTGCCCAGGCATTTAACGAAGCCCTGGAGCTGGATGGCGTGATCATGACCAAGTTGGATGGCGACGCACGTGGCGGCGCCCTGCTCTCGGTCAAGCATGTTACCGGCGTCCCCATCAAGTTCATCGGGACGGGTGAACAGCTCGAGGCACTTGAGCCATTTCGCCCAGAGGGGATGGCAGAACGCATCCTCGGTCTGGGTGACATTCTCGGCCTGGTTCATACGGCACAGCAGATTGTCGACGAAAAAGAGCAGCAAGAACTTCAACAGCGGATGGAAGAAGGGAGTTTTTCGCTGGAGGATTTCAAGGGAGTTTTGACGAAGTTTTCTCAGCCCGGTTTGATGAAGAAAATGGTCGGTCTGATGCCCGGTATGGGCGGGCTGACGGATATGATGGATCAGGCGGATGCGGATGGAGACGTGAAACGTCTCGTCGGCATCGTTGATTCCATGACACCTGACGAACGGCGTCGGCCGAAACTCATCGATGCCAGTCGTCGCAGCCGAATCGCCCGAGGCGCCGGTGTCGAAATGGGGCAGGTGACTGATCTGATCAAGCAATTTAATACGATGGCACCGATCATGCAGAGCATGGCCGGGAAAGGTCCGCTGGCGCGGATGCAAGCCGTCAAGGAGCTACAGCATAGTGGAATGCTCGATCCGGGCGCGCAGGCCCCTCGAGTCAAAAAGGGAACTGGAAAGCGAATGTCACCCCGTCAACGTGCTCAGGCCAAAAAACAACGGGATAAGGCGCTCCGCAGGCAGCGGCGGAGTTTACGTGGCCGGAATGCTGGTGGTTAGACGGAATTTCTCGAGAGGGGGGCGTTTTTTCGCCCTTTGTCGGCTACACTGGTGGATTACGTTGAGGACAGAAGGCCGCCGTCGAGGGACATTCTAGAACCAAGCGGCTAGAACCAAGCGGCTAGAACCAAGCGGGCGACTAGCGGAACAATTAAGGAGACCATTTGTGGCAGTTCGGATTCGAATGAAACGACTGGGAAGGCGGCACCGGCCGTTTTATCGCA
>MDTE01011436.1_pt1 | contig 16146 bp, 18 predicted proteins | sample 811231 | NCBI WGS metagenome assembly MDTE01 (sample SAMN05326651, study PRJNA326480) | marine metagenome | isolation source: seawater | place: Indian Ocean: Red Sea | collected 2010
AATCGGCACTGGTGGTATTGAGCGTCGTCTCTACGCTATCTTGGATAAGGGTAGCATTGACTTTGCTGCTACCGATTCGGTCAACGATACCAACTCGACTGCTATTGCCATCTCTTCTGTTCGTGAAGACTATCAAGAGCGTGAGTATGTTCCTGGCGCTAAGTGGATTACCGTTGCTGCCCGCCCTGGTACTTCTTCCTACGCTGCATCTAAGGGTGGTCATAACGACGAACTGCATGTTCTGGTCATCGACATTGATGGCGGCATTACAGGTACTCCTGGCACCCTGCTGGAGCGTTTCCTGAATGTCTCTAAAGCATCTGATGCAAAGACCACTGTTGGTGAGGTCAACTACTATCCTACAGTAATCAAGCAGAGATCTGCTTATGTATACTGGGGTGAGCACGAGACAACTGTCCATAACGCTAACTCTAACGCATCTGATGGTAACTGGGGTCTGACTGCTGCTCGTAAGTTCAACATTCTCCGTTCTGCTGATGGCGGTATTAGCTACCCTGCAGGCGATGTTGCTATCGGTTCCAAGAACAACGCTTCTTACTACTACAGACTTGGTAGTGGTGCTAGCTACAGCATCACTGGTGGATTCTATAACATCCCCAATACAGATCTGACCAAAGCTTATGATCTGATTGCTGACCGTGAAGCAGTTACTGTTGACTTCGTTCTTACTGGTCCTACTGGTGCTACCGATACAGAAGGTCTTTCTAAGGTCAACACAATCAACGCTGTTGTTGAATCTCGTAAGGACTGCATGATGTTCGTATCGCCCCGTCGCGGTCATGTCGTTGGTGTTACCGATCCTCAGGATGTAACCGATAATGTCGTGAAGTTCTTCAAGACTCTTCCGAGTTCCTCCTACATGGCATTCGACTCTGGTTATAAGTACATCTACGACAAGTACAACGATAAGTATCGCTACATCCCTTGCAACTCTGATGTTGCTGGTCTGTGTGTACAAACAACCATCCAATCTGATCCTTGGTTCTCCCCCGCTGGTTTCACTCGCGGTGTACTGAGAAATGTTATTAAACTGGGTTATACTCCTAACAAAGCACAGAGAGATCAACTCTATGCTAACAGAATCAACCCGATCGTAACTTTCCCTGGTCAAGGCACCGTTCTGTATGGTGATAAGACTGCTCTGTCCTTCGCTTCCGCTTTCGACAGAATCAATGTTCGCCGCCTGTTCCTGACTATCGAAAGATTCATCGAGCAAGCTGCTAAGACACAACTGTTTGAGCAGAACGATGCTGAGCAAAGAGGTTTCTTCCTGAACATTGTAGAACCTTACATGACCACCGTTCAAGGTCGTCGTGGTGTGATTGACTTCCTGGTCAAGTGCGACGAAGACAACAACCCGCCTGAGGCAGTTGACCGTGGCGAATTCTTCGCTGAGGTATATGTCAAGCCGACTAGAACAATCAACTACATCACTCTGTCCTTCATCGCTACGCGCTCTGGCGTCTCCTTCGCTGAAGTCGTTAGCTGATCACAAGCACATATCTTCCGCATTTGGGATCCCGAAAGGGGTCCCAATTTTTTTATTTGTATAAATACAGATAGCAAAAGATATATTGAGGGATATTCATGGCTAGGTCTAAAGAGAGTATTGATGTCTTTAAGTCAAGAATCACTCGGGTCCAAGGATTTGCTCGTCCTAACCTGTTTACTGTCTTTGTAAGAAGACCTGGTGGTTTACAAGATCTCTTGCCCGAAGTTGGTTCTCAATTCAAGTTCCAGATTAAGGCAACATCATTGCCTGCTGCAAACATCGGCACGATTCAAATTCCTTATAATGGAAGAATGTTTAATGTTCCTGGCGACAGAACATATGAACCCCTCTCTATGACTGTTATGAATGATGAAAAATTTGATGTAAGAGAGTTCTTCGAGAAATGGATTGATCTTGTACAGCATAGAAAATTTAACTATGCTAGAGGTGGTAATATGAACTATTTCTCCACAGTTGATGTAGCAGCTCATCAAAGAGATAGTCGCGCTGGTGGTGGTCTGGCAGATGCAAGACGCTATAGATTTGTCAATTGTTTCCCAACTAATGTTTCTTCTATTGATTTGGATGCTGCATCCAATGACGCTATTGAAGAGTTTAGTGTTGAGTGGCAGTACAGTCATTACAGAGTGGTTGACCAGAAGTCACCCCAAGAAAAGTGATATAAACCAGTAGTAAAACATAAGAAAGGAGAACCATGAGACAAAGTATCGATCGATTTAAGTCAGAGGTCATTGACAGAGGCGCATTAGCCAGACCTAATCTGTTCAGAGTAAATATTGACTTCCCCAACCAAGTCAAGAGAATCAGATCTGGACAGGGTTTACAGAGTGGTGGTTACTCAAATGGTGTGACTAAGTTGGCTGAGTTCACTGTGAGAGCTGCACAGTTACCCTCTACAAACATGGGTGTTGTAGAAGTTCCTTATCGTGGTCGTACTCTGAAGATTGCTGGTGACAGATCTTTTGAGCCGTGGACTATTACTGTTCTGAACGATCAGGACATGGAGTTGAGATCTGCATTTGAAATTTGGATCAGCATGATGCAAGATCCTGACACTAACTTCTCTAGACTCGGAATCCGTGATGGAGTTGACTCTGTTTATAAGAACATGAGCGTTGAGCAACTTTCCAGAACTAAGGGTAATGATGATGGCGCTAAGACTATCAAGAAGTATGAGTTCCAACACTGCTATCCTTCTAGCATCTCTTCGATCGATCTCGATTGGGGCAGCAACGATGCTATTCAGGAATTCACTGTAGAGATGCAGATCGTTTACTGGAACCGTAAGAACCGCTGATCTTCCTAAATAGATTTAGGAATCTTAGTTTAAGGTCCCTTCTGGGACCTTTTTTCATATGTCAAGAAGAGATCAGTTAAGTTCAATTGATGACTTTAAGTCTAATGTAGGAAGACTAGGTGGTTTTGCTGTCAATAATTTATTCCGAACGACAGTTTATTTCCCCAATGATTTTTTTAGATATGATAAAGGAAGTAGGAGAAAAGCGATGCGGTTTATGTGTCGCTCAGCAACAATTCCAACTTCTAATGTTACGCCTTTAGATGTACCTTTCAGGGGAATGAATTATAAAATTCCAGGTGATAGAGTTTACGAACCAGTCACATTGACATTTATGAATGACAATAAGCAAACGATGAGAAATCACTTTGTTGATTGGCATCAGTTTATTAGAGCAAAAGATAATAACTATATGAGAAATACGGACTCTAAAAATGTCCATGCATTTGGTGATATCAAAGTTGAAGTAATGGGAAGATCAGATACATCCAAAAGGGATTTTAATATCGTAACTGCAGTATATTATTTTAACGAAGCTTGGCCAACTATGATTAGTGCAATGGAATTAGATTATGGAAGTAATGATGCTATTCAAGAATTTACAGTACAGTTTGAGTATCAGAATTATGTATTGAAAGGTAGAGATAGAATCGATACTAATCGGTTTGATTACTAGTTTTTACAACCTCATAAATAAAGTATACCCCACACTAATGTAATGGCAGGTCAACAGTTATTTGGATTTTCGCTAGAGAGAGCGAAAAAATTACCAAAGGGTCCTTCTTTTGTACAGAAGGATTCGATGGATGGATCGCAACCGATTGTCGGTGGCGGATATTATGGTTATTCAGTTGATTTTGATGGAACACTTCGGAATGAGTATGAACTCATCACTCGTTATAGAGAGATGGTTCTGCAACCCGAATGTGATAGTGCTGTAGATGATATCGTTAACGAAACTATTTGCGGTAACTTTGATGATGTTCCTGTTGAGGTTGAACTTTCAAATTTGAAAGCATCTGATAAAATTAAAAAACTTATTAGAGAAGAGTTTGCTGAAATTCTTCGCTTGCTTGATTTTGAAAATCGCTCATATGAAATCTTCCGTCGTTGGTATGTTGATGGTCGTTTATTTTATCATAAAGTAATTGATCCAGAAAATCCTCGCAAGGGTCTTACAGAACTTCGTTACATTGATCCTCGTAAGATTCGCAAGGTAACTGAGTACCAACAAAAGAGACCAGAGGAACTGCGTGGTGTTGATCTTAATACTCAACTCACCAGAAAGAGTGCAGAATATTTTCTGTACAATCCAAAGGGTCTGAAGAATTCTACCAATCAGGGTATGAAGATTGCTCCTGATTCTGTGACCTATTGTCACTCAGGTATTCAGGACTTAAATAAAAACATGACTCTTAGTCACCTGCATAAGGCGATTAAGGCAGTCAATCAACTTCGTATGATCGAAGATTCTTTGGTGATCTATCGTTTGAGCAGAGCACCAGAGCGTAGAATTTTCTACATTGATGTTGGTAATCTTCCCAAGAACAAAGCAGAACAGTATCTGCGTGAGGTCATGGGTCGTTATCGTAACAAACTTGTATATGATGCTAACACGGGTGAGATCAAGGACGACAAGAAGTTTATGTCCATGTTGGAAGACTTCTGGTTGCCCCGCCGCGAGGGAGGGCGCGGTACAGAAATTTCTACCCTTCCTGGCGGGCAAAACTTAGGTGAACTGGAAGATGTAAAATACTTCCAAAAGAAGCTCTACAAAGCTTTGAATGTGCCCTCATCTAGGTTAGAAACTGAGACTACATTTAATATTGGTCGCGCTGCTGAAATTACTAGGGACGAAGTAAAGTTCCAGAAATTCGTAGCAAGACTGAGAAAGCGTTTTAGTGAACTCTTTGTCGATCTTCTCAGAACTCAATTGGTTCTTAAAGGTGTCTGCACTCTGGAAGAGTGGGAAGACATGAAGGAGCATATTCAGTTTGATTATATCGCTGATAACTACTTCACGGAACTGAAAGAGATCGAGATTCGCAATGAGAGAATGAATCAAGTTGCAAACATGGATCCTTTTGTCGGCAAATATTTCTCTGTGGAATATATGCGTCGTCAGGTTCTTAAGCAAACCGATACGGAAATGAAGGAGATTGATGAACAGATTAAGTCTGAAATCGAATCTGGTGTTTTACCTGATCCTGCAGCGGAAATGGATCCCGCTATGGCTGCTGGCGATCCAAACGCCATGCCCCCAGAGCAGCAACAACCCATAACTGGACAATCTCAGGGACCAGATCCCGCAGATGTTCAAAAGGGTGAAATTTAAATAAAATAAATAGTAGTTGTAATGGAGTTTTATTATGCCTAGCGATATTGCTAAACAGATCGTAGATCAGATTTTTGCTGGAGACAAAGCGAGAGCTATCGAAACAACATCTGATGCTATTGGTGCTGTTACATACGATGCGGTCCAACATGCAAAGCAACATTTTGCACAGCAAATGGGTTTTGGTTTGGATCAAACTGCTCAAGGTGTTGCGGATGAACTTGAGGGTCAACTGCCCGATGGTACTGATACCGAATACACTGATGTAGATATCGACCAGCGTCAACCGCATGAAGCACCTGCCGCTGAATATAGTGAAACCGAAGACAATACCGAAGAGGAACCTACCGATGAGACTGATAGCTGAAGAAATTACCCAAGTCGATTTTCTCTGTGAAGAGAAAGAAGGCAAGAAAAATTACTTCATTGAAGGTATTTTTCTCCAGGCGGAACTTAAGAACCGCAATGGTAGGATGTATCCTATGAAAACTTTAGCACGCGAAGTTGCTAAATACGATGAGAACTACATTCAAAAAGGGCGTGCCCTTGGCGAATTAGGTCATCCTGATGGTCCCTCCATTAATCTTGATAGAGTATCACATAAGATTACATCTCTGTCAGAAGATGGAACCAACTTCATCGGTCGCGCAAAACTCCTAGATACACCTATGGGGAAAATTGCAAAAAATCTTCTCGATGAAGGCGTGAAGCTGGGTGTTTCATCCAGAGGCATGGGATCTCTCGTTAAGAGAGAAGACTGCAATATGGTTGCAGACGATTTCATGCTTGCCACTGCTGCTGATATTGTAGCAGATCCTTCTGCTCCTGATGCATTTGTTGACGGTATTATGGAAGGAAAAGAATGGGTTTGGGATAATGGCATCCTCAAAGAGGCAGCCGTTGCCGAAATCAAAACCGAAATTGATGAAGCAACTCTCATTAATCTTCAAGAACGCAAAGTTTCCGCGTTTGAGAAGTTTTTGAAGAGTTTGTGATTTATAAATAAACATAGACAAAGCTAATGCATAACGGAGAATATCAAATGTCTGAATCCCTCGATAGAGAGTTTGAGGCAGCGCAATTAGAAGAAGGTTCTAACGCTGTTACCAAAAACGCTAAGCCTGGCGAAAAGATTGACACCTCCAAAGGTGGTGCCAAAAAAGTAATCAGTGTTGATACTGATTCGATGGAAGGTGCAAAGGGTACTAAGAATGCTGGTGCGAGTGCTGCTGGTGCAGTTTCGCATGAAGGTTCTGGTTCTCTCGATGCCAAACCTTCTGGTGCGTCCCCCGCTATGCCTGGTGGCTTGTCTAACCGTATCTTCGATGATGTCGAAACTGATGACGAAGAAACCATCTATGAAGCCCAGTACGACTTTACTGCGGATGTTGACGCTCTTGTCTCAGGTGAAGACCTATCAGAAGAATTCAGAGAAAAAGCAGTAACAATTTTTGAAGCTGCTGTCACTGAAAAAGTAAATGCAGAACTGTCTGCTTTACAAGAAGCCTTTGAAGTTACCCTTGTCGAACAAGTGGAAGCTATCAAAACAGAATTGGCCGAACAAATCGACGACTACCTGACTTACGCTGCTAACACTTGGATGGAGGAAAATGCTCTCCAAGTTGAGCACGGTATTAAGTCTGAAATCTCGGAGTCGTTCTTTAACGGTCTAAAGGATCTCTTCATCGAGCACAACATGAGTGTGCCCGAAGAGAAGTTCAACATGCTTGATGGCATGGTGGACGAGCTTGATGAGATGGAAGCTAAACTCAACGAGCAAATCGACACCAATATTGCTTTGAATAAGCAGATTGGTGAATTTGTAAAAATGGAAATTGTGAACGAATGCGCTGTTGGTCTATCGGAGACCCAAAAGGAGAAGCTCGCTTCTCTGGCAGAGGGTGTTGAGTTTGAAACTGAAGAAGACTTTAGAAATAAGGTCGAGACGATCAAGGAATCATACTTCACGAGAGCGGCTGATCTTACTGAGGAATACTCTGTAAGTGACCCCACCGAAGAAGCCTCTGAACCCCTTGTCGAAAGCACAGCAAGCGGCACGATGTCGAAGTATGTCGATGCTCTCGCACGCTGGTCCAAATAATTAATTAACTACTTTAAACGGAGAAACAAATGTCTATTAGAAACCTCCAGGAGAAGTGGGCACCCGTTCTGGAACACGATGCTCTCCCCGAGATCAGTGATTCCTATAAGAAAGGCGTCGTTGCACAACTCCTCGAAAACCAAGAGAAAGCTCTTACCGAAGAAGCTTCTGTACTGAACGAAACTCTTCAAACCACTGGTTACACTGGTGGCGACACTGCAACTGGTCCTGTTGCTGGTTTTGACCCTGTTCTGATCAGCCTGATCCGTCGCTCCATGCCTCAGCTTATCGCTTATGATATTGCTGGTGTTCAGCCGATGACTGGTCCTACTGGACTGATCTTCGCAATGCGTACCAACTATGGTAGCGAGCGTGATCCCGCTGCTTCTGGCTACGACGAGGCATTCTTTAACGAGCCCAACGCTGGATTCTCTGGTGGTGCTGGCACTTCCTATGATCCTGGCGCTTCTAGCTCTGCTAACAACGATGCTGAAGGCACCAACCCTGCCGTCCTCAACGATTCCTCCCCTGGCACTTATGAGCTGACTGGCGATGCTCAAGGCATGAGCACTGCTACTGTTGAGGGTCTGGACGACGCTACCTCTGGAAGCGAGTTCCGTGAAATGGGCTTCTCGATCGAGAAGGTCACCGTAACCGCCAAGGCACGCGCTCTGAAAGCTGAGTACAGCATCGAACTGGCTCAGGACCTCAAGGCGATTCACGGTCTGGATGCCGAGCAAGAGCTCAGCAACATCCTGAGCACCGAGATCCTGGCTGAAATCAACCGTGAGGTTGTTCGTACCATCTACACCAACGCTGTTGCTGGTGCTCAGAACAACACCGCTAACGCTGGTATCTTCGACCTCGATGTTGACTCCAACGGTCGTTGGTCTGTTGAGAAGTTCAAGGGTCTCCTGTTCCAAATCGAAAGAGATGCTAACGCTATCGGTCAGCAAACTCGTCGTGGGAAGGGCAACATCCTGATCTGCTCTGCTGATGTCGCTTCTGCTCTGGGTATGGCTGGTGTTCTCGATTACACCCCTGCTCTGTCTGGCAACAACTCCCTGACTGGCGTTGATGATACCTCCAGCACCCTGGTTGGTACTCTCAACGGTCGTATCAAGGTCTATGTTGACCCCTACAGTGCTAATGTCGCTGACAAGCACTTCTATGTTGCTGGTTATAAGGGTACTTCTCCTTATGACGCTGGTCTGTTCTATTGCCCCTATGTACCTCTGCAGCAGGTACGCGCAATCAACCCGAACACCTTCCAGCCCAAGATCGGCTTCAAGACCCGCTACGGCATGGTCTCGAACCCCTTCGCTCAAGGTCTGACCCAAGGTTCTGGTGCTCTGACTGCCAACAGCAACCGCTACTACCGTCGCGTCCAGGTTGCCAACCTCATGTGATATTGGTTCACATATTTCACAGAGACCCTACGGGGTCTCTTTTTTTGTCTATATAATCGTGGAGGATATACCTACCCATCCTTGGGTTGGGTAACTATGTCCTCTACATATAAACAAAATGACTAGACTATTTGTTTCACTGCTATTAGCTTCTATGGCAGTATCAACTATTAGCACTTCTGGAGAAGCAAAGGGAAGAGTGTGGGGATCACCTGGTGGTCATCCAGGATGGGTCTCACCTCCCAAAAAGCGTTGTACTAAGAAACGCCCCTGTTCCAGAATGCCAGAGATTCCATTTTTACCAGGTGAGGTAATTCCCATGCCGAGAGGAGGATATCCGAGAGATTTTATTATGCGCTAAATACTTCTGTCCGTGTGAAGGAAGTGTTGGGGGGTCTTCGGACCCCCCTTTTTCATGCCTAAATAACTAGGACGCAAGGTTACACCCAATGAGTTGGTACGAATCACAAGTTGAAAATAGAAACTTTTTGTCTCCTATAGGTTTTATCTTTATCCTAGAGAAGGCAAAGAAAGTGTCTTACCTGTGTCAAACTGCCAGCATCCCAACCATGACTGTTGGTTCTATTGATATTCCGACAGGTGGTTTTGCTGCATTACCGATCGATGGAAATGCGGTTTATCAGCAACTCGATTTACAATTTATTGTAGATGAGAGCATGGAAAATTACATGCAGATACACAATTGGATGCGTGCATTAGGTACTCCAGAAAGTTTTGATGCTAGAGATCTCTGGAAGACAGAAAAAAATAGAGGACAAGCAGATGATCCCCTGGTGTCCGCTGGAACACTACAAGTATTAAACAATAACAACAATTCAAATTTTGATGTTGTGTTTAAAAACTTATTTCCAATTAGCTTAAGCACTCTGCAATTTGATGTTACTGCAGGGGACAACGAATATTTTAGGGCAACAGCATCATTCAAATATAGTTCCTATCAAATTAGAAGGTCGAACTCACAGAAACTGCTATGATAGGTTGGAAACAGTATGTACTTGATCATTGGGTCATTACACCTGAAGAGAGAAAACTCTTACAGGAAGGACCCAAAAGTTTAGCGCAAGCATGGCACTTACAAGCATTGAAGTATCGTTATGAATCTACAACAAATTCAAGAGATGTGGAAGACTGATTCCAGACTGGATGATGATCTTCATGACAATGACTCTTTAGCAATCCCTCAACTCCATATGAAATACATGGAGTTTCACAATACTTTCTCTCTTATGAAGAGGGAGAGAGAACTTGAGATGAAGAGATTGCTAAAAGAAAAATGGTTATATTATAAAGGCAAAGCACCTGCAGCAGTATACAAAGAGATGCCGTTTGATCTCAAACTAACTGCAAAGGATGAGATTAGTATGTTCATCGAAGCGGACGAAGAGGTCCAAAAGATCCAATACAAAATAGACTACATAGAACAGGTCCTCTTTTTCTTAGATGGCGTTTTGCGGATGATCAACAACCGCACATATCATATTAAGAACGCTATTGAGTGGAAGAGGTTTCAATCTGGTATGTAAATGACTGATCTCGTAATTAGAAAGAAGAATGAAGTTTATCTCAAAGTTGAAGCGGAACCAGGATTGAATTATGAACTAGCAGACTTCTTCTGTTTTGAAGTAGAGTCTGCTAAGTTTATGCAGAAGAACCGCCGTTGGAAAGGTTGGGACGGAAAAATCCGTTTATATTCGCCAGCAACGGGAGAGATTTATTGTGGTCTCATCGATTATCTCCTCGATTGGGCAGATGAAAAAGGGTACAAATATAAGATGGAGGACTGTAAATACTTCGGTCACCCTCTAGCAGAGAACCCCATGATTACTCCAGAGGGAGTTGTGGGTTTTGTGAAGTCTTTGCATCTACCATTTCCTGTTCGGGATTATCAGTATAAAGCGATCTATGAAGCTCTAAAGTATAATAGGCGTTTACTCCTATCGCCAACAGCATCAGGAAAATCTTTAATGATTTACTCATTGGTTCGTTACCATACTAATGTGGACAGGAATGTACTAATCGTTGTACCGACTACTTCTCTTGTCGAGCAGATGTATAAGGACTTTGAGGAATACGGATGGATGTGTGCCGAAAATTGCCACAAAATATATGCGGGGCAAGAAAAATACACGAATCATCAAGTAGTAATTACCACTTGGCAATCTATCTATAAGGAACCTAGAAAATGGTTTGACAGGTTTGATGTTGTCATTGGTGACGAGGCGCACCTTTTCAAGGCTAAATCTCTTACATCGTTGATGAGTAAGTTGCATGAGTGTAAATATCGTATTGGATTTACGGGTACGCTAGATGGTGCAAATGTCAACCAACTTGTATTAGAAGGTTTGTTTGGTAGATGCTCTCAGGTTACCAGAACTAATCAGTTAATGAAAGCAGGGCATGTTGCTAAACTAAAGGTGAAGATTGTTCTGATGAAGCATGAAGAGAAACTGTTTGAAGGATATCAAAATGAAATTGAATATCTAATTGAACATGAGGGTAGGAATAAATTTATCCGCAATCTTGCGTGCGACCTGAAAGGAAACACGCTGGTTCTCTTCAACTATGTAGAGCGTCACGGGGTGCCTCTTTATGAGTTGATAAATAGTTACACGGACAGACCAGTACATTTTGTACATGGTGGTGTTGATGTAGATGATCGTGAAGACATCAGGTTGCTAACTGAACAATCTGATAACACGATCATTGTTGCATCTTATGGTACTTTTTCTACAGGTATCAACATCAAAAAATTACATAACATTATTTTTGCTTCTCCCTCTAAATCTAGAGTCCGAAACCTCCAATCTATTGGTCGTGTCTTAAGGAAGGGCGAAAATAAATCACAAGCAACATTATATGATATTGCAGACGATATCTCTACAGACAGAGGAAACAATTACACATTGAATCATCTGATGGAGAGAGTCAAAATTTATAATCAAGAAAAATTTAATTATGAGATCATAGATGTCAAAGTAAAAGCTTATGATTAATTACGCAAAACACGACGAAGAGTTTTACGGAATTTTCAAACTCCTCAATGGAGAAGAAATTCTAGGTAAGTCTGTCTTGACAGAAGACAATGGAGAAACCTTAGTGTTCATTCAAAATCCTGTAGCAATTCAATTGATTACAAAGGAGATTGACGACACCAAGGTTGCTCGCGGTATGGGATTTACAAAATGGCAACAACTCTCTGATGATGATTTCTTTATTCTTAGAGAGAAAGATATTATTACTGTCTCAACAATGAGCAAAGAGATTGCATTTATGTACGAATCTTTTATCAGTGAAGATACTGTAGAGGATATCCGTGAAGAAAGAAAAGCGCAAGCGTCCGACATGGACGGGTATCTAGGTACAGTAAATGATGCCAGAAAGTATCTGGAACAGTTATATAAGAAGAATAATAATAGCTAGTATTTCTCTGAACCTCTACATGGTTATTCTACAGAGAATTGACATCCTTGTCAAGTGTGTTATAATGTACACAAAGCAAAAAAAGTATGAAAGTAGTTAAGAAACAACACTATGTTGACAACCAAGAGTTTTTGGCACAGGTCATTAAACTGCGGGATTACTTTACCTATGGCAGGGAAGAACTTGGTCATGAAAACTATAAGATGACTATTAAGTATTATAGGAATCACCATGACTATAAAACTGCAAGAGACTTCAAAAAGTGTTATGAATACCTAGGAAGTTGCTTCCAGAAGATTGCCAACCATCTATCATACAGACCAAACTTTATCAACTACATGTATAAAGATGATATGGTTTGTGATGGTATTGAAAATTGTATTCAGTATGTAGAGAATTTTAAACCAGAGAAGTCTAAGAATCCTTTTGCTTATTTTACACAGATTGTATACTACGCCTTCTTGAGACGAATTGCTAAAGAGAAGAGGCAGTTGGATATCAAGGACAAGATCCTTGAGAAGTCTGGCTACGATCATGTGTTTACGGTTGACGGGGACACAAATTCCGACTATAATCATATTAAGTCCCGTCTTGAATTGAATTCTAAGCGATGAAGATACTTCTGATTACTGATCAACACTTTGGTGTTCGCAATGATAACCAGTGTTTTATTGATCATTATAAGAAGTTTTATAGCAAAGTCGTGCTTCCGTTTATTGATGCCCATAAAATAAAGAAGGTCATTGCACTCGGAGACACCTTTGACAAGCGTAGATCTATCAACTTTATGTCGCTTGAAGCGGCAAAAGAAATGTGGTTCAATCCTCTTGAAGAGAGAGGAATTCACATGGATATGCTTGTAGGAAATCATGATATTTACTACAAGAACACTCTACGAATTAACGCCCCAAGTGAGTTACTTAAGGGATACGGAAACATCTCAGTCCATGATGTACCTACCCATATTGATGTTGGTGGTATTTCTATACTTCTTTTGCCTTGGATATGTGACGAGAATCGAGATGGAACCATGGAGACAATTGCAAACAGTGATGCTACTGTCTGCATGGGGCATCTTGAGTTTAACGGTTTTGAAGCTCACCCTGGTCATGTGATGGAGGGTGGCATGGATCATTCCATGTTCAAGAAATTTAAAAGGGTTTTTAGTGGTCATTATCACATGAAATCCAAGAAGGATAATGTAACATATCTCGGTAACCCTTATCAACTATATTGGAATGACTACGGATGTAAGAGAGGATTCCATGTCTTTGATACAGACACTCTCAAGACTACTTTTTATAGGAATCCCTTTGATGTTTTTCATAAATTGTATTATAATGGCTCAATTAACTTACCCGACGAAAAAGAACTCGAAGGTGCATATGTAAAACTGATTGTTGAAAACAAAGGAGATTATGCAAGATTTGATCATGCTGTAAAGACACTGCAAGACATGCCTCTTGGTGATTTAAAAATCATTGAAGACATCAGTGTTGAAATTGAAAATGGTATGGTTGTGGAAACCGAAGATACTATGACTCTTCTGGAGAACTACATAGATGAAATAGACCTTAAAGTCAATAAGGGTAATATTAAGTCTACACTCAGATCCTTGTATACCGAAGCATTAGAACTATAATGTTTATCTTAACCGAATTCAAATCAGGTGGAGTATATGCAGTCAGCAACATTTTGACCGATCAAAAAACTGTTCAAGTCTTTGAGAAAAAAGATGATGCTGACAGATACCTTATGTTGTTAGAAAGTAACGACTACCCTGATAAACTAGAAGTTCTAGAAGTTGATCAAGATGTCGTTGCTATCAACTGCAGCAAGTTTGGATACGAGTATACCGTAATCTCCCCTGATGATTTTGTCATTCCCCCCTTATGATTTTATTTGAAAGTATTCGTTGGAAGAATTTTCTTTCGACAGGTGACCAGTGGACTGAGATTGATCTTCAGTCCCACAATTCAACTCTGATTGTAGGATCCAATGGAGCAGGTAAATCTACTCTGTTGGATGCTTTGTGCTTTGTACTGTTCAACAAACCATTTAGAAAGATCAATAAACCTCAACTGGTAAACAGTATCAATGAAAAGGAACTGAAAGTAGAAGTTCGTTTCTCGATTGGTAGAGACGAGTATCGTGTTTTCCGAGGAGCAAGACCTAATGTTTTTGAAGTTTACAAAAATCACAAACTGGTTGACCAAGAGGCAGCAGCAAAAGACACCCAAAAATATCTGGAGCAGTCAGTCCTCAAACTCAATTTCAAATCATTCACTCAAGTTGTTATACTCGGATCATCAACTTTTGTCCCCTTCATGCAACTCTCTGCCGCTCACAGACGAGAAGTTATTGAAGATTTACTTGACATCAACATCTTCTCCTCAATGAATTCGTTGCTCAAGGATCGCATTAGAAATGCACAAAGTCAAAGTAAAGACTGTGCTCACATGATGCGTCTTTGTGAAGAGAAAGTTTCTGCACAACAAAAACTTCTTCTCCAATTAAAAGAAGTCAATCAGAATCGCCAAGAAGAAAAGCAAAAGAAATACGATGATAATCTTGCTGCTATGCAAGACATAACCATACAGAAATCCAATGTAGAGAATGCAATAAAAAATATTGAATCCTCTATGGGTGATTATGATGCAGCAGCAAAGACACTCACAACCCTTCGTCAAGGTCAGGCAGATAAGAAGTCTGAACTGAAACTAATTTCTAAAGAACTCAAGTTCTTCAAAGATCATGATGATTGCCCTACCTGCGGTCAATCAATCGAAACAGCATTTAAGAATGCAGTGATTGGTGCCAGCACAAGTAAAGGTAAAGTTGTTGCTGAAGAAATTGTACAGTTTAATTCTGATATTGAACAAGCATCACAGATTGTAAGTGCAATCTCAGAGCAGTCTATGAAGTTGAAAGAACTGACTAGTGATCTTTCGGCAATTGATCGTGACTATGTTCGACTTGAATTTGAAAACCTTCGCATTCAAGATGAGATTACCAACTTACAATCAAGTACACCGAACATCGACATCGAAGAAGAGCAACTCTTCGCTGTACAGAAAGAATATGATGAAACCAAATCTAATTGTGCAGGTGTCAGTCAAACTTTAGATGAATACCAAGTTGTTGGGTCTTTGCTTAAGGATTCTGGTATCAAGAGTCAGATCATTAAAAAATATGTGCCTATCTTTAATGGTCTGATTAATAAGTATTTGCAATCAATGGACTTTTTTGTTAACTTTACACTTGACGAAGAGTTCAATGAAGTGATAAAATCGAGATTTAGAGACGACTTCTCATACTCTTCTTTCTCTGAAGGCGAAAAGCAAAAGATTGATCTCGCTCTTTTGTTTACCTGGCGTGAAGTTGCTCGTATGAAAAATAGTGTTGCTACAAATTTACTCATCTTGGATGAAGTGTTTGATAGTTCGCTTGATGCATCTGGTACACAAGAACTTCTACAGATTCTTCGTAGTTTGGGAAATGATACCAATGTGTTTGTTATCTCTCATAAGGGTGAAATTCTTGTTGACAAATTCCTCAGAACAATTAAGTTTGAAAAGGTTAACGACTTCTCCCGAATGTCTGACGACAGCTAAATAATCTCATACTGGATCTTTATCATGGATTACAAACCCTACTCCCCAGAGTGGCATCGTAAAAGATATCTCAAGGAAGCCCTTGATAAGTATCTTGACGATTACATTGAGAACGATATAATCATGAATGATATCCTCAGTATTATCTGTGAGCGGCAAGACCGAGCACATGCAGAGTATCACAAACTTGAAGATCTAGAACTTAAATTGCGGGACTAAGTATGCTATCAACTCAATACAGACTCCGACTGGAGTTCATCTGTAAGAAGATCGCAAACAATGAAGAAGTAAAACTAGAAGATATGATCTGGGCAGAGAAACTTGCCAAAGCTCATACAACTGCTAGAGACTGGTTGAACAAAGCACGCCGCCAATCTAATGGGATTGAGGAGGGCAGCATTGATGATTTTATGAA
>MDTE01173318.1_pt1 | contig 16146 bp, 17 predicted proteins | sample 811231 | NCBI WGS metagenome assembly MDTE01 (sample SAMN05326651, study PRJNA326480) | marine metagenome | isolation source: seawater | place: Indian Ocean: Red Sea | collected 2010
AATCAAATCCTTTATCTATAGCTACTTTACGGACTGCTTCTCTTACTTTACCGAGGATTTCATATTCCATCTGCGCGGATTTTTTCATTAATTCTCCTTGAGGACCAACCTTCTCAGCTTGATAAGTTTGAATAGAACGCTCCATTTGAATAATTTCTTGTTTTATACTTTCACCTTTATCTAGAGCCATAAGACGTTTTACCTCAAAATCTTTATTTAGACTATCTAGTTGTAGTAGCATTTGTTCATATTCAGCTTGGACTTTTTGGTATTCCATCTGTAATTGTCCTTCAGCCTCAGTGAAGTCTTCATACTCGGTTCTAATTCTTTCGGATTGAATATATCCAATCTTTAATTGCGCATTGGATACTGATAGCGTCCCAAAAAAGATTAATGATAATAAAATAATAGAAGATTTTTTCACAACGTTCTCCTTGTTTTAATTATTTGGTTTTTAAAATTGTTGACCAAATGTTAATGTTGTTTTCCAATCTGGTTTTAATTCTCCTTTGTCATTTATAAAATCAAAACCATAACCAATATCAAATCCAAGTAAACCTATCATTGGCATAAAAAATCTAATACCAGCACCAACAGATCTTTTAAGATCTAGGGGTCCACTTCTTGGTAATTCTAATTTTTCTATTAAATCACCTGAAGACCAAACATTACCCATTTCAGCAAAAATTAAGCCGTAAACTACAGGATTTTCTGCAAATGGCACTCGAAATTCTGTACCTAATTTAATTAATGCATTTCCTCCAATTGGATTACCTGTATATGTCTGATAAAAACTATTGTAAGTTAGCGGACCTACTCGATTATCCTCATATCCCCTAAGTGGGTTACCATGTGGAATCCCGTTACCACCCATAATAAAACGATCATAATAAGGAATATGAGAATTGCCATCTATAGAAGGTAATTCTTTAATTATTCCAATCTTCATAGAACTCATAAGAACAAATTTCCAAAATGTTGGCGTAAACCATTCTAAATTAATCGTATGCTTATGAAAACTGACTTGCCCTCCTAAAATCCAACCGGATAATGTAGAATTAATTGAAAAATGTGATCCTATTGTAGGAAATTCCGGATGGTCTCTATTATCTCTTTTTATACTTTGTACAAAACTAATGGCATTTGTCTCTTGACGCCCACCAGCATATCTATCTAAATCCTCTTGAGTACCTGAATAAACTCTTTTACGAACCATAAATCTCCATGTACCTCTAAAATAATCATCAGGCCATTTAAAAATTCTTCCCCACATCACACTAGCATACATGCTTGTATTTTGAAGTGGAGAATAGTACATCGCAGACCCTCCACCTGACATATCATATCCTACAGACGCACCTAAAAGGTTTTTGGTATCATTAACCATAGGGTCTGTAAAACTTAGTGATACACGTCGGCTTTTTGGCCTGTCAAGATTATATGTATTATTAGATAAAGTTTGATTACCGGTATTAATTCCTTCACTATAACTAAAACTAAAGCTTTGACCTTTCCCTCTAAAATTAGGCAATGACAATCCTCCGCCTCCAGTTAGACCATGATATTGTGAATATCCCATATTTGCACTCGCTTGTCCTGCCGGTTTTTCTTCAACAGCAAATTCTAAATCAACCTTGTCTTCAGAAACTGGAATAACGTTTGGTGCCGCATTTGCAAAAAAATTAAGCATCATAACTTCGCGATAACTACGAGCTATTGACTCTTGACTATAAACATCGCCGGGGAAGATTCTTAACTGACGTCGAATTACATTTTCTCTTGTTCTAGTATTCCCCAAAATAGAAATATTGTTTATATATACTTTATGATTTTCAGTTATCATAAAATGAACATCTAAGGAATCTTCACCAACGGGTATTATGTTAGGCTCTATACGACTATATATAAAACCTCTATCAAGATAAAGTCCTTGAACCCTGGCAAATGCCGCCATATTAAATTCATCCGCACTAAATATTTCAGATTTTTTAAGCCCTAAAGTTCTTTCTAACATCACATCGTCAAATAAAGTCATACCTTCCCAAGAAAAATTTCTATATTTATATTTAGGACCTTCATCAACTGTCAAATGAATATCCATTCTTTTTCCATTACCAGCATATTCAATTGATTGATTAATAATCTGAAAATCTCTGTATCCTTTATTCCGATAATAACTAGTGATTAAATCCAAATCTTCTTTAAACTTTTTATCATCAAAAGTAGAGCGCCAAAATAAATACCAATTTTGTTGTTTTGTTTCTTTCATCTTCCAACGTAAGTGAAAATCAGAAAAAGCAGTATTCCCATCAAAAGTTATCTTGCCTATTTTTATTTTTTTATTTTCTTCTATAGTAAAAACGACGTCTCTAATCAGCACACTACCTTTCCTGCTTAATAAATTTATTTCATTTTCTGGTATTGTTAATTCAGAGAAAATTTGCACATTCAAATATCCTTTTTCAGCATATAAATTCTTTATTGTCTTTGTTATCTCATGTAATGTATTAGGTTTTATTCTTTGCCCAGAAGACAATTCAATTTCTTCTTTAAACTTTGTTTCTTTAATTTTTTTATTTCCAATATATTTTATATCTCCTAATACAAAATTTTCCTCTACAATAATAATTAATGATAAACCGTCTTCATTCTCTTCACTATACTCTATTTGCACATCTTGGAAAAGACCTAGTTGCCATAATCTTTTTATAGCTCTTGGGAAGTCCGATGGTGAAATCATTTGTCCTTTTCTCAAACCTGCTGTATAAATAATGGTGTTTTCTGAAGTAAGCTGATTTCCTTTAACCTCTAAATCTAAAATTTTGATATCATCCAATTCATTTTGTGAATAAGCCAAAGAAAACAACCAAACAAAAATAAACTCTTTTCTCATAAATTAAGCAGTCACCTGTTCACTAACCTTGCCAAAACGTCGTTCTCGTGCTTGATAATTAATAATGGCATTAAACAATTCTTTTTCGCGAAAATCAGGCCAATATGTTTTTGTCATAAAAATTTCTGTGTATGCACTTTGCCAAAGTAAAAAATTGCTAAGTCGATTTTCTCCACCAGTACGGATTAATAAATCTGGATCTGGAATTCCACTTGTATAAAGACTACTAGAAAATAATCCTTGATCTATATGATCTATGGAAATGTCGCCCTTCTTTACTTTTTTAGCAATTTCTTTGACACTATTTATTATTTCTTGGCGACTTCCATAATTCAAAGCAAGACAAAGTGTTAACCCGTTATTATTTTCTGTTAGTGTAATTCCTCTTTGAAGTCCTTGCATGGTTTTTTTAGGTAGTAATTTCATATCACCAATAGTTGTAAATTTTACATTCTCTTTATTTAGTTCTTCAATCTCCTTATTTATTGTGTGAAAGAGAAGATGCATTAACGCTTTTACCTCCGAGGGTGGTCTATTCCAATTCTCTGTTGAAAAAGTATACAATGTTAAGTATTGTATTCCTAGGTTTCCACAAATACGAGTTATTTCTCTAACGGAATTAATGCCCTCTTTATGCCCTGCTATACGTGGTAAAGATTGTAATCTAGCCCAACGACCATTCCCGTCCATTATAATTGCAATATGTTTCGGTATTTTACCTGAAAGGATTTTATCTCTTTTCGATTTATCCATTATTTTCTTTTATTTAGATAAAAGTCAACAAAATTACTTCTAGATGATTTCCAATACAACTTGGTAGGATATTGAAATATATTATAAATTATTAACTTACTGTACCTTTGTTCCAAATTTATTTATTAACAATAGATAAAATTTGGGTAGTCATATCCATATAAATTTTAGATATTTGGTGTTTATTATTATTGATGATTAGAGGTTCACCCATATCCGTGCTTTCCATTAATGTTTTTGATATTGGGATTTTACCAAGTAGTGGTACTCCCAACCGTTTGCTTTCTTTGTCTCCACCCCCTGTTTTAAATAAATCAATGTTGAATTGAAAATTGCCTTCATCATCTATGTTAACCTTGTTACCGTTAATCAATATATTTGAATTTTTTGAATCTGTTTCACCTGTTAAAAGTAATCCTGACATATTTTCCACTACTCCAATTAATGGTGTATTTACTTTTTTAAACATGTCTGCACCTTTTCTTACATCAGCTAGAGCTATATCCTGAGGAGTTGTAACTATAATTGCTCCAGTCATTCTTAACTTTTGTGTTAAAGTAAGTTGGATATCACCGGTACCGGGTGGAAGATCTAAAATGAGAATATCTAATGAACCCCATTCTACATCTCGAAAAAATTGCTCAGTCATTCTAGATACTAATGGCCCCCTCCATATAACTGGTGTATCATTACCACTAATAAATCCAAAACTCATAACTTTAATTCCAAATTTTTCTAATGGAATAAGTTTATTATCTTGTGTCATTTTCGGTTGAATATTCAAATCAAATATTATGGGCAATGATGGACCATAAATATCAAGATCAAGCAATCCTACTTTTTTACCCTTTGCACTAAGGGCACATGCTAGATTAGCTGCAACAGTTGATTTCCCAACACCACCTTTACCACTACCTATTGCTATTATATGATTAACTTCTCCTAATATTGGTTTTTCTTGGATTGTGTTTGTTGCAATTGATTTTTGTTTTGTATCATTAATTAAATCAATTTTTATTGATGAAAAATCCTGTTGTAAATGTTTTTTTATTTCTTTAACAACTAATTGTTTTTTATCTTCATTTTGAGATGAAATATTTAGCTTGATTTCTAATCCCTCCTCAAGAATTACGATATCTTTAATCATGCCAAATGATACTATATCCCTATTAAAACCGGGATATTTTATAGTTTTTAGTATTTGTAATATTTTTTCTTTGTTCATTATGTAAGGTTATAAAAAACGGCTATCGTAAATGATAGCCGTTTTTAATTTAAAACTGAATAATTTTTAATCAGTATACTCTCTTCCAAACCATTCATAGTTGATTTTAATATATTTGTTCCATTCATCAGGCACTTCACTTTCCTCAAATATTGCCTCAACAGGGCACTCAGGCTCACATGCGCCACAATCAATGCATTCTTCTGGATCGATATATAATGAATCATTTTCTTCTGGAACGAAACCATCTACTTTTGCCTCAGCTCCTGCTCCGGTTTTATCATGTGGGCCATGTATACAGTCTACAGGACAGACTTCCACGCAAGCTGTATCACATGTTCCAACACAAGGTTCGCAAATAATATACGTCATCTTTTGTACTCCTTTAAGATAAAGCTAATTTTATGGCTTTAATTACCCTGCAATTTAAAATTAAAAATACTCTGTATAAAAATGTTTTGCAGTTTTCTTCATTAAAAAGATTTTATGCTATTTATTTTAGAATAATATCTTGAATAATTAGGTAATATTAGAATTCAATTTGTTGTAAAGAAAATCTATTTTGTTATAGCTTAAATTAATATCAAAAAAAGTTGACAATATTTTCATTGCTACTGATTTATTAAAAAATTTTTAAAGAAACAACCAACACTTTCTCTATTATGAATTATATTGTTATTGATCAAGGGACTTCATCAACAAAAGCTTTTTTGATAAAAAACAATGGGGATATAATATATAAGAAAAAAATCAAAACCCCACTTACTAGACCAAAACCATTCCATGTAGAGATTGATTCATTATCAATTTTTAATGATGTAAAAAAACTTTTTTATGATATGATTGCATTATCAAATGAAGTTAAAATATTAAAAGTAGGAATGGCAGTACAACGCTCTACATTCCTTTTTTGGGAAAAAGCTACCTGCAGACCTGTTTCTCCCGGGATTAGTTGGCAAGACAGTAGAGCACATAAGCTTGTCAAGGAATATAAGCCTGCAGAAAAAAAATTATGGGAAATAACAGGAACACCTTTAAGTCCACATTTCGGAGCGCTTAAATTCTCATATATAACGAGAAAAAATAAATTATTAAGAAAAAAAATTTCTGATGGTGAATTGTTTTTTGGTCCTTTAAGTGCTTTTCTTACTCATAAAATTACAGGAGAACCTGCAATTGATGAAACAATAGCATGTCGTACTTTATTATATAATATAAAATCAGGAAAATGGTCTAAATTTGCTACAAATTTGTTTAATCTACCTGTTGACTGTCTTCCTCCAATTAAACCATCAAAACAGAATTTTGGATATTTTTTAGATACAGATATACCTTTGTCCCTAGTACTAGGTGATCAACAATCTTCATTAATAGGACAAGGAGGTATTAAAGAAAAATCAATAGCTGCAAATTTTGGCACATCTGCAAGTATCCAATATAATGTTGGATCTAAACCATTATTTATCCCTGGTTTAATTTCTAGTGTATTATTTTCAGAAAAGGGTGTCAAAGCTTTTATGGTTGAAGGAACAATTAATGCATGCAATGCTCTTTTTTATCACTTAGAAAAAGTGTTGAAAATTCCACATGAAGAAATGCTATGGGATAAACGGGTTAGAGAAACAAATACTAATGGGGTATTTATACCAGGATTTAATGGTATTTCTTCTCCTTATTGGAAAACAGGATTTGATGATATTTTAATAGATTTAGAGAATAATGAAAATCAAATAATAAGAGCAGGCATGGAATCAATTGGACTATTGGCTAATGATATTTTGCAATGTATGACTAATGCAGGTATTGAACTACCAAAACGATTTAAGGTAGGCGGTGGAGGCGCTAAATCATCATTATTGCAGTTCATTGCAAATTTAACAAAAATTGAAGTAGGTTATTTCCAAATAAAGGATAGCACTGCTCTTGGAGTTTTTAATTTATTATGTAATAATAAAAAGGTTGTAAATAATTCTAATTTTAAAAAAATATTTATGCCTGATTTGACGGATTCGTTAGAATTAAAAATAATAAAATGGCATAGTGCCTTAATGCATGCAAAAATAAAAAAGTAAGAATATTTATTCTGATATATATAATTTTCGATTTTGTAATTCGGTCATATTTTTAACTTCTTTAATTTCTTTTACTGCACCTTTAATCTCATTATTTAAATTCTTTAATATTTTATCATTTATTGCCATAGAATTACTTAACTCTATAAAATCCTCATTGGCTACTATAACTTTTTCTTTAGCACTTTTTGCATCGTCAATTAAGACATCAAGTTGTGTTTCTATTTGATTAATTTTTGTTTTTAAGGTGTCTGACTTTTCATCTGTATCTAGAATCCTGTTATTAATTAAGACTAACCCTATTAAGACAAGCAAGATGTTAAAAGTTAGCAGAATAGTTGTGGTGGAAATATTTTCATTTTTCATGATTTAGAATTAATTATTTTTTTATTGGTTTGGATTTGAAATTTCATTGAAATAGCATGACTAAAATAATCAGTACATACTCATAATACCAAGCATAATTAAAATAAAATATGGCACTAAGTCAGCTGCTCCTAAATAATCTTTAGCTATACGTTGACCCAAAAATAAAAAAATAAAAGTTACAGCAGAAATAACAAAACCATAGAAAATCCATAGTGTTGTTTTTTCTACAAAAGAAAAATAAATACCATAGATTAGTAATATACCTGAAAACAATTCTAAAATTGTTAACATAGTTAGCAGTAAAGAGATTGCTAATTTTAAGGGTGTTTTAGAAAAATGTACTTCAAAAAACTCAAGATTCCCTTTCCTATCTAAGATTTTATCGATTCCAGATTGGACAAATACAATTGCGATAAAAATTGCTATAAGGATTTGACATAATACTAACGGATCTTTGAATGCAATACCAAGTAATTCTATACGGTCTCCATATTTTTCAGAGACACTACTTCCAATTAATTGTGTAAATAAAAAGAGAATTGTGCATATAGTAATATATATTTTTTTCATTTTATTTTCCTTTTTCCATCAATTTTAGAATTCGATTTTTTACTAAATCTCTGATTTCTTCTACAGTCAAATTTAAATACTCATCACTTTTAATTGGAGTGCCAAAGCAAGTTTTGAGAACTCCAGGCTTTAAACGCCAATCATTTTTAATTTTAGCTCTAAGGCCTCCCAACAATGCAATTGGTACAATTGTTACACCAGTTTTTTTTGCTAAATGAAATGGTCCTTTTTTAAATACTCCCATTTCACCAGTTAATGTCCGGGTACCCTCTGGCGCGATAAGAAATGATATTCCATTATTTATAGCCTCCTCTACAGCTACCATGCTATTTAAGGCATCTTTAAGATGATTCCTAGTAATTGGAATTGCACCGTAATGTTTAATTACTTTTCCAAAGATTGGATATTGAAAAATTTCTTTAGCACCAATCGCAGTTATATGATGTGAGATATGCGCTCCAATCATAAATTGATCAAACATTGAAACATGGTTAAATAAATATAAGTATGGTTGTCCGTTTAAAGGTGGTGGATTATTAACTTTTATAAGCCATTGTCCAGCCAAAATACAATATAACCATGAAATTGGCTTTACAAAAAAATAAAAATATTTTTGAGGTATAATAAAAATTAATAAATAAATAATTATAATGGATGGGATAAAAAACAGGTACCATATTGGCCAAAGTATTATAGAAATAAATGTTTTATAAATTCCATCCATAATTATTTAGTATTTCGAATATTTTATGATTTGCTTTTGGGAATGGAAATTTATAAATCTCTTCGCTTGTAATCCACTTTGAATTTTTGTTATTAATTAAATTTTTGTTTTTTAATACGCAATTATAACAATGTAAAGAAATTGAGAAGTGGCTATATGAATGTTTTACAATACCAATTTTGTTTTTTATTATGGGTTTTATATCACATTCTTCTTTTAATTCTCTTTTTAATGCGTTAATAATAGATTCACCTTTTTCTATTTTACCACCAGGAAACTCCCAAAGACCTCCTAGCATTTTACTATCTGGTCTTTTTTGAATATAGAAATAATTCCCATTCCAAATAATGCCAATGACAATATTAAAGTGCGGTTTTAGCTTTTTCTTTTTAGTATTTGGATATGAATTTGGATTGGAGATTATATAAGCTTTGCAAAATCTTTTAATTGGACAAATGATACATTTTGGGTTTTTAGGTAAACAAATCATAGACCCCAATTCCATAATTGCTTGATTAAAATCACCAGGTATTTTTTTATCCATCAAAATAATTATTTTCTTTTTAATTCGATTTATATTGCGCTTGGTAAGATTTCTAATGCCAATAATCCTTGAAATAACTCTTTTAACATTAACATCTATTGCAGGATATGGTTGTTGAAATGCAATAGAAAAAACAGCTCCTGCCGTATATTCACCAATACCAGGAAAAGATAAAAAAACAGAATAATCTCTTGGGATTTTACCTTTATACTTTTTTGTAATTATATTGGCAGTTTTATGAATATTGAAACAGCGTCTATAATATCCTAATCCTTCCCAAGTTTTTAACAAAATGCTTATTTTTTCTGATGATACGGATTCTATTGTTGGATATTTTTTTATCCATTTATTGTAGTATGGTATTACTGTATTTACTTTTGTTTGTTGAAGCATTATTTCAGAAATCCAAATATTATAGGGGTTTTTTGTTTTCCTAAATGGTAATTGCCTTTTTTCCAAAGAATACCATTTTATTAGATTTCCGGTGATTTTTTTGTTTGTATTATACAATTTATTTTTTATTTAATAACATTCTAGCTAACTTCCAATGCAAAGACCGCATCCCCTCAAGGATGTTAATACTATCGGTAGCGGCAAATAAGCTCTCAACTTTTTCACCAATTTTATCGAACTGACTTTCAATCTTTTTTTGAATCATAACTCCTTTTCTTGTTAATAAAACTATAACTACTCTTTTATCATCAGGGCATAACGTTTTTTCTATCCAATGTTTTTTCCCTAAACCATCTACAAGACGTGTAGCCGTACTGTTATCAATACCTAATTTCCTTGATAAGCTAGTCATTTCAATTCCAGTATCTGGAATTATAGAAATTGCTATTACTTGCTGAAATGTAGCATCTTTAATTCTTACATGACTCCTTAATAAGCCCTGTAAATCAACTATTAATAGATTTATTAATTCTCCATATCGCATATTTGTATATTACAAATTAATTGAAATGAATAAAACTACTTTGGAGACAGCTCTTTTAAACGCTCTAAATGCTTAAATAAAATCTCTTCAGCCTTCAACTTCCTTTCAGAACTGCCTAAATGCCCAATAATGCTCCAATGGTCCATTTCTAAGATTTTTATCCAATACCACTGTCCGGGTATTAACATTTCACCTTCTTTATATGGGACAATTGGATCTGGTTCATTTCTCGCAACTTGCGGACCATACATTGAAACTGTATTAACTACTCCGTCATTTTCGTACCACGACGAATCTGTTTTGCTCCCATCTAACCAATACCCTGACCTTGCACCCAGCAATTTTGACCTTGTTTTAATTAAGATAGATGTACCATCTACCGGATCATGATATTGACTATTCTCTCGCTTTTTAGTTGTTGATGTTACAATAGAAAAATAATAAATATCCGGAGACGCTTTTAAGATAGCGTTTAAAGTTTTTGCCCCATCTAAACTTAAGTCCCATGAACAAATATTTTTTGTTTCCCAAGCATTATGATTCCTCATTCTACTTAAATAACTTGACCATGATTCATTTTCATCTCTAGTAAATTGGAAATGGTCCAGGTCAAAATCATAAAAATTGGTACCAATAACACCCGCAACTCCAACAAAATATTGGACAAAAGGGATTGCCTTAACAACAACATCTCTTAAAGTTGTCCCATCATGAGGAGATGAAATAGTTGTAATGCTTTTAATCATTTTATTATGAGTATCACCTAACAAACTTGACTCTTCTTTAATCAAACTATTATCATCAATATAAATTTCATTCATGAGCAGATAATTAAGCATTCTTGCAGTTTGGCCACCCATGCTATGCGCCACAATATGTATAGGGTGATTTGAATCCCACTCTGGATATAAACCTGAATAATAAGAATCTTTTGGTTTTTGTATTATATTAAATTTTTTAGAATGCCTCATACCATAGTCGACTTGACCACCCTTCAATTGGTAGTATGCTTCCACAGCTCTTTCCCAATTAGACGACACTGGCCCAACTGATAATTCAATAACATTATAACCTTTTTCTTTCATTTTCCTTACATAATCATTTTCACCTCCCCAATAATTATAACTACCCATTTCTTCAGGCCCCCAACCCATAAAACCATGAATTAATACAATTGGAAAATTGTTTTGTGCGAAAATAAATCCAAGAGTTATAAAACAAACAAAAAAACGAAAAATCAAAATTTAGTTCCAAGCTCGAGGCCCTGTGATACTGAGCCAGTCCCGTATAAATAAATACCATAATCTATAGAAAAATTTTTCATAAAATAGCAAAAACCAAAACCTGTTGCACCAAATATAGATTTATACAAATCCTTATTTATGTTCTGTTCTAATTTCCTAGTAGATGAACCTAATTTAAACTGAAGATTTTTGTTTACATTAAAAACGCCTCCCAAATAAATATCATTAAGTGATTTATAATCAAACAAAATATCTAAATATAGATTTAATGGTAAATAAGCTAATTTTTTCATAATACTAAAAATTATTTCGGTTTTTACATCAATAACTAAATCACCAATAGGGAGAACAATATTGTTAAAAGATAATCCAAATCTTGCATTAAGTGAATCAAGCATTACTTGAAAAGACCCTGCGAAGTTCAACATGTGAAATTTATTATTACTGTAATTAGAGGAAATAAATAAACTGCTTGCACCAATACTTATTGGTAGATTATTGAAAGTTTTCCCATATGCAGATTTCATCCAAATATCATTTGAGCTATATGTTTTAGTGAAAACACCATTTTCATCATATCCTTTAAAAGTACCATACGTATTGTTTCCTATAGTAAAGTTCCCTACTCCATTCATAAAAGGAATTATTATACCTGCTGCTTGACTTGTTATTGATGCGGGATATCTTACCAATGAGACAGAAAACAAACTGCCTGTATATATAGGTTGATTTGAAAAATAAGACAATGGTGATGTTTGCAAATATCCAGCTCCACCTAAACTTATTTGTTTAGAAGATGTATAAATATCTAACCCCGGGAAACTTGTTTTTGCAAGAATTCCACTATAAAATAAAAAACTTAAAAAAGAATTGCGCATAATAAAAAATTTTAGATTTAATTAGATTAATGATAATGGATCAAAGTGTATATTTATTTTAGTGTGGATGTCATAAAATTTATCCTTTGATTTTAAAATATTATTTTTAATAAATAAATGAAGTTTAATAGCATTAGGGTCATGACTTTTCAAAGATTTAAATACTATTTGGTAACGATATTCATTCCTTAATTTTTCCAAATAACAAGGTGTAGGCCCTAAAACAGAAAGTCCATTATATTTTTTACCCATTGATTGTGATATGCGACTTGCTAAATCCATTACATTGGTTTTTTTTATTCCGACAATCTCAATCTTTGCTAACCAACTATATGGTGGATAACCCAATTCTTTTCTTTCTTTCAATGCAATTTTATAATATTCAGTTATATTTAATTTTGAAGCATTATTTATAACAATATTATTAGAATCATATGTCTGGATTACTACTTCCCCTTTCTTTTGATGCCTCCCTGAGCGCCCAGAGGCTTGGTAAACTAACTGGAAAATTCGTTCTCCAGCTCTAAAATCAGGTAAATATAATCCAACATCTGCATTAATAATCCCCACTAAAGTTGTATTTGGAAAATCCAATCCTTTTGCAATCATTTGAGTCCCCAATAGAATATCGATTTCACCAGCATTAAATGATTTTAAAATAGATGTAACTTTATTAACAGAAGAAGAATCCATATCTAATCTGGATATAGATGCATCCGGGAATGTCTTTTTAATCAGCGATTCTACTTTTTGAGTTCCAGTTCCATAATAAGATATATTTGGACTATTACATTCAAAACAAATTTTCTCTTTTCTTTTTTCTTGAAAACCACAAAAATGACATAGATGTTTATCAGAAATTATATGAAAGCTGACCGCAACATTACAATGGGGGCACATTCTCACATAACCACAATCTTTACATACCAATGAAGTAGAATAACCTCTTCTATTATGCAATAAAATCACTTGTTCTTTTTTCTTTAAACGGTCTTCTATTTTGTCTTGGAGAATCCCTGATATAATTTGACCAAATTTTCCTGAATCATTTTCCTCTTGAATCATATCAACCAAATGGGTTGTCGGATATTTAGCTCCACCATAACGTTCTGTTAAGGCAATATAGTTAAATTTTTTGTTAATATAATTATAATAGCTTTCTAGGCTGGGTGTTGCGCTTGAAAGGATAATAACTGAGTTGCTTTTTTTTGCTCGAACCAATGCCACATCTCTAGCATTATAGCGCGGAGCAGGTGCATCTTGAGAATAAGAACTCTCCTGTTCTTCATCAACAACTAAAAGACCAAGTTGTTTTACGGGAGCAAAAATTGCACTTCTTGCCCCAATAACAACTTTTAGGTTACCTTTGGCAATCTCTCTCCATGTCCAAGCTCTTTGACTTTTAGTTAATCCTGAATGCCATATTGCAATTTTATTCCCAAACACAGACCTGAATCTTCCAGCAATTTGAGGCGTAAGCGCAATTTCTGGCAATAGAACTATTGCATCTCGATTACTACGTAAACATTTTTTTACAGACTCAATAAAAACTTCAGTTTTTCCACTACCGGTTACACCATGCAATAGAAATGGTTTATAAATATCTTTTTGTAATGCAATAGATACCATCTTTATAGCATTTTTTTGCTCATTATTAAAGTTTATTTTTTTATGCACTTTATCAAAAACACTGTTATTTATATCTGGCAATAATTGTTTATGAGATAATGTTACAAGATTGTTTTTTTCTAAAGCTTTACATATTTGATGTGGATTGGATGTATGTTTTTTAAGAGAGGATACCTTGATTGGTACATTTTTGGATAATATTATTTTTAATAACTTATATTGCGTTGGTGCTCTTTTTTTTATTTTTTTTTTGTATATTTTTATTAATCGGGTTTCCTGATTGTACATATAAAGTTTTAGGAAGAGTATATCTTGTTGAAAGTTTAGTCGGTAAAACAGCTTTTGCAACTTGCCCAATTGGTGTTAAATAATAGTCAGATATCCAATTAATTAAATCCCAAAGCTCTTTGGTAACAACCTGATTGTCGTCTATCAAATCTTTTATATGCTTTATTTTACCTTTATAATTAAAATTGTCTACAATATTTACAACAATACCTTGCGAATTTCTTTTTCTTAAAGGCGCTATTACTCTAGTGCCAACTTGAATTTTTTTAATTAAATGATTTGGTATTTCATATGTGAATTTTTGAAAATTTGAAATAGGGAAAGCAACTTCAGCAAACATCATAAGATAATTATCCGTGTAAATTGCATAATGAGGCTACAAGGTTATGACAACATTTATTGATAAAGGCCTTGCATATTGAAAAAGTATTTTAATGCAACTATATCAAGATTTAATCACATAAATTTTTACATCAGCATTCATATTGGAAGCAACACGAACGGGTACATGATAAATTCCTAATGCCTTTAACGGCTCTTTAAGTAAGATTGTTTGGCGAGCAACATCAACACCTTTATCCTTAAGTGCTTTTTGAATATCTGCCGATGTGATAGAGCCAAACATTTTATCTTCTTCGCCAACTTGCGCCTCAATGGTAATTTCAACTTTAGATATTTTTTTAACTAAAGCTTCATTTGCTGCTTCTTCCCGAATTAATCTTGATTGTGCATTAGATTTACGCTCATCTGAAATAGCTAAATTGCGCTTGGATGCTCTTAGTGCTATTCCTTCTGGTATTAGTTTGTTTCTGGCAAAACCCGGCTTGACACTAACAACATCTCCTGCTTGTCCAAGGCCATCATAATCTTTTAATAAAATTATATCCATATAATTCTCCCTTATTCTGATCCTCTTTCTACATAAGGCATTAACGCAATTGATCTGGCGCGCTTTATAGCACGAACCAATTTTCTATGCATTTTAGCACTTGTTCCTGTTATGCGTCTTGGCATGATTTTTCCTTGATCATTCACAAAACGACGAAGTAGTTTGACATCTTTATAATCAATATCAGTTATCCCATTTTCTTTAAAATAACAAAATTTGTTTCGACTTTGAAAGGTCATTATTATTACACCTCCTCTTTCTCAGAATCTTCTTCTGTTTTTAGTTTATTCTCATGTTTATCACCTTTAGAAGTTTTCGATATTTTTTCATTATCATCATTTGATGTACTATCTGCATTCTCTTTTTGGACATCAGATGATGATTCTATTTCCTTATTGTTAGAACCGGGGTTTTCCTTCTCAATGTATACTTCAGGCTTTTCATTTAAGGCTACAGTCATGTGACGCAACACTGCGTTATTTAATTTTAACCATGTTTCATAGTCAACCATTTTACTTAAATCTCCTGCCTCATATTGCATTATAACATAAGAACCATATTTTTGCCTATGAATAGGATAGGCAAGCCTTTTTTTACCCCAGATTCTATGATTAATGATTTTCGATTTAGTTTTTTCTAATTTTTTACCTATATCCGTCATTGTTTTTTCTAAAGATTTATTTTCTAAATTTGAATCAACAATGTAAAGTGTTTCATAAAATTGCATAATTACTCCCTACTGATTTTTTCTTAAACTATAATAAAGGCGCTATAACTAATGATACTACTGACATTAATTTGATTAAGATATTTAATGATGGGCCTGAAGTATCTTTAAAAGGGTCTCCAACAGTATCACCAACCACTGCTGCTTTATGCGCCTCTGAACCTTTTTGCAAAGTCTGTTCTTCAATTGTAATACCTTCTTCAATCATTTTTTTTGCATTATCCCAAGCTCCGCCTGAATTTGATTGAAATATTGCCATTAATACACCACATACTGTTACACCCGCTAATAAACCTCCTAATGCTGCTGCACCAAATAATTTACCAATTAGAACTGGAGTTAAAACGGCTAATAATCCTGGTAACAGCATTTCTTTAATCGCTGCCTGTGTTGATATTTCAACA
>MDTE01034084.1_pt1 | contig 16145 bp, 16 predicted proteins | sample 811231 | NCBI WGS metagenome assembly MDTE01 (sample SAMN05326651, study PRJNA326480) | marine metagenome | isolation source: seawater | place: Indian Ocean: Red Sea | collected 2010
CAAGCAAGTAGCTTAGAAGAAATATTAATTTGCTTGAATCAAATGAGAGAATCAAAACACCCGAGTTTTCTCGAAATCATTATAAAACCTGGTTATCGTTCCGATTTAGGTAGACCCACTGATTCTCCCGTACAAAACAAGGCTAAATTAATGATACAAATAAATGACATGGAGAAATAAACTCAAACCTTTTCTGCAGTCATAACACCCAACAACGGCGTCAATTCTTCTCAAGGAATTACTCCAAAGGGTCAACCCTAAAGTCTAACTTTCTGAAGCCTTCAGCATGCTCTAGGCCACATTTCCCGCCTGCTTCTTCTGCTCGAACATGTAGTCTTTTCCTAGTCCCATCTGGATCTGGAATTTGAGAAACATGACAGAGCAAGGAATCAGCTTTTTTGTCCACATATCCTTTAGTATTAATAAAAGCATCAGGATCTTCTGTGCTCCATAGTAATGCATAATCCATCTGATGCGCCTGGACCTCACCTGAAATTTGATCAGGAAACACATTAGGATTAGGAGCAAATGAAAAAGCTGCGTCGATTGCGCACTGACCACTTTTCCTATGATCTCTATGAGTATGAGTAGTACTTCTCACTGGGTCTATGCAAAATAACACTTCAGGTTTGTGCTTTCTAATTTCATATACGAGCTCTCGCCTAAACTCCTCGTCATCTTCCAGACCACCGTCTGGATGTCTTAGAAATACCACTCTACTGATTCCAAGAGAATCAGAAGCATTCTGTTGTTCTATTTCTCGTATCGCGGTAAGTTTCTCAGGCGTTAAAGATCGATCTCCCGTTCCTTTGTCACCTTTGGTACAAAGAATCACTACTATATCCGTATTACTAGAATCAATCCATTTGGCCATGGTACCACCACAACCTCCTTCACAATCATCTGGATGAGGTGTAACTACTATTGCTCTCTTAGGAGCTTGTTCTATGATTTCCATGATTATCTCTCTTCTATAAAACTTCTTTTATTCGGACTGCCAATGCCCTGGTCATTCCTGGAACTGCAGCAATATCATCAATTTCTGCGTTTTTGATCCCTTGCACAGATCCAAATTGTCTAATTAACATTCGTTTACGTTTCGGACCTACTCCCGTCACCATATCAATCGGAGACTTCAATGCAGATTTACTTCGTAAATTTCTATGGTAGGTGATCGCGAACCGGTGAGCTTCGTCTCTAAGTCGTTGTAACAAGAACAATGACTCAGAATTTCTTGGAAGGATGATCGGTTCTTGGCTGTCAGGAGTAAAAACCCATTCATTTTCCTTAGCCAAAGATGCTATCGGGATATCTTGAAGGCCTAAATGAAGCATCACTTCTAGAACTGCAGACAATTGACCTTTGCCTCCGTCTATGAGCACTAACTGTGGCCTTTCTTCCCAGTTACTAGCCCTACTTTTACCAGAATCTAAATTGTCTGCATCAATGGGACCAAGTCTCGAAAAACGACGCGAAACCATTTCACGCATACTCTCAAAGTCATCCACTCCTTCAACAGTCTTGATTTTAAATCGTCTATATTTTTTAGGTCTAGGAACCCCAGATTCAAACACAACCATACTTCCCACTGTATTACTTCCTTGTATATGGGAGACGTCATAGCATTCTATTCTTGCTGGAAATTCGGGTAGACCTAAATACTCTTGCAAATCTTCAGTCGCTTTGTAAACAGCGTCTGAATCTGTAACCCATTTAACTTTATGCTGGGTTAGCCCTTGTTGTGCATTGTTAGATGCCACTTCTAATATTTTTCGTTTGTGGCCTCGCATAGGAACAGAGATTGTCACCTTCTTCCCTCGTTTTTCTGTAAGCCATAACTGAATCAAATCTTTTTCTAGAGGTTCAGCCTCTACCAGTATGGTAGGAGGTATAACAGAAGCCGTCTCATAAAACTGCTTGATAAATTGAGTAATAACAAAATTTATGTCGGTATCTTTAGTGCCTTGCATGAAAAAATTATCTCGCCCAATCAATTTACCAGTACGAACAAAGAAAATTTCCACCCAAGCTTCTGATTCCCCAATTTCTACAGCGATTACATCCGAATCTTCGGAAACTAGGGAGGCAACCTTTAAGTCTTGTTCTTCACTCACTTTTTGAATCGCCTGCAATTGATCTCTTAAAACGGCAGCTCTCTCAAAATTCAAATCTTCAGCTGCATCGGTCAGTTGTGTTTTTAGGTTCTTTTCTACCGTATCAGTTTTCCCTTCCAAAAATAATATGACTTGCCTAATTACTTCATCATAATCTGACTTGGAAGCATATCCGGTGCACGGTGCCACGCATCTGTTGATGTGGTATTCAAGGCATGGTTTTGCGTCCCTTCCTGTTATGTTCTTAGTACAAGACCGATAAGGAAATAGTTTTTTAATTAGATCCATTGTCTTGCGTAATGCGCCCACAGTGGCAAATGGGCCGAAATACCGTGAGCCATCATCTATAATCCTGCGAGTCAAATACACTCTCGGGAATTCTTCGTGCAAATCTATTTTTAGATATGGATAAGTTTTGTCATCTTTTAAACGAACGTTATAAGGAGGCTTGTGTTTCTTTATAAATGTGTTTTCTAAAATCAAAGCTTCAGCTTCGGTATTGGTGACTACAAACTCAAAGTCTTCTACTCTTGCAACCATTCTTGTAGTTTTGGGCTGATGATTCGCAGAAGCTTGGAAATAGGAACGAACCCGATTCTTTAAAACGTTAGCTTTCCCAACATATAAAACATTATCTTGTGCATCTTTCATGATATAAATACCTGGAGAATCAGGTATGGCATGAAGTCTTTGTTCGATGTTCGTAATGCTCATGACAATTGCGTCACAAGTACCAGGCTAGAACTCCAAGCATAATTAGGATAGGTACGCTGAATAATCCTATTCTGAGTAGTTCAGAGCCCAAATAGTTATAAGCGCTCGGTCCTGTTGTTGATATTCTTCCTGTAGCTCTAGGAGCTCTCGCTCTAGCAGGCTGAGCTTCTTCTGCAACCTGTTCGGTAGCGACAACTGATTCACCAACAGTTGTCTGCCCAACTGCTAATTTTCTTGGTTGTCTCTTTTTTCGCCTATTTATTTGTGATTGCCTAGCGGCAACTCGTTTACCCTTAGCAGGCATACCACATCTCCCAGATACTTTATGTTATGTACATTTTACACCAAATCTAATCAAAAATCAGATTGTTATGCCCTAGGATGGCTCTTTTGATATTCCCTTCTAAGATGTTTATTAGTCAGATGAGTATATATCTGTGTAGTAGATATGCTTGAATGACCCAACAATTCTTGAACATGCCTAAGAGGTGCTCCATTTTGCAATAGGTGAGTTGCAAAACTATGCCTTAGAGTATGAGGGGTGATATCTTCTTCAATCCCAGCCTTTTTGCTGTAATTCTTGAGGATGTTCCATACCCATTGTCTGGTCAATCGTTCCCCTCTGTGGCTCACGAACAACCCGGTTTCTTTACTCTTCATACCAAGTAATGTTCTCCGGGCTCCTTCCACATAAGCCTTCAAACTGTCAACAGCTTTTTCATGCAAATAAACGATTCGTTCTTTGTTTCCTTTCCCCCAACATCGAATATACATTTCAGTGAAATCAACATCCGAAACATTAAGCGAAACCAATTCTGTTACCCTTAATCCAGTGGCATACAGCAATTCAAGAATATTCGTATCACGGATCGATTCTGGAGTACCGGCTTTAGCAGCTTCCTCCAATAATTTGACCATGTCTTCTTCTGATAGATATTTAGGCAGTGCTCGACCTATTCTAGGGGATCCTATCGAACTAGATGGATCCTGTACTATTTCCCCGGTTAACATCAAAAATGAAAAGAAACTTTTAACAGAAGCTATTTTCCGAGCAGTAGTAGTATTTGCATAGCCCCGATTTTCTTGCAAATACACCATATAGTCATTTAATAGTTGAGTGTCAATTTGAGAGTACTTATTTGCTGATTCCGCAACATCCACGATCTTGTCTGATATAAATCCGTGAAATTGAGCTAAGTCACTTTTATAAGCATCCAATGTATTTTGGGAAAAGTTCTTCTCTACAACTAAATGTTGCAGAAATTCCTTTATATGATCCATTTGTGATAGTACCTCGAATATAAAAATATAAACGTATCATATCTAGGAAGCTTAAAAATATAATAATAATAAATAAGTTCACTAATGATCCAAGCATCACTAGATACCGAATACAACTTGATTTTAACACTGAGAAGACATAACAAACACATAAAACAGCTCAAAAAAACGCAAAAGTACCAATTCTTTACGAAAATCGATGTTTTTTAGCACTAGTTGTGCAGTTACTCAAGAAAATCTATAATTGAATCTGGCTTGGATTAGAACAAACCGCAATTCTATATTTAATTCTGTGAGGTCATCAATTGTACAAGACTATCGACGCTAATATTTTAGAAGCACTTACCAAAATAGATACCCCTAGCATTTGTAATGCTATTGAAGGATTTGATGTCAGACCTAGAACCGAAGGGTTTATGAGTGCTGACATTCGCAGCCAATTACCCGATCTTCCGGCGGTAGCTGGATATGCCGTAACCGCTATGATAAGTGCGAAGAGCCCTCATGGGCCTCAAGCTTCAAGAGACGACTGGTGGGATTTCATAATGACAGTTCCTGCGCCACGTTTTGTCGTAATTCAAGATATTGATGATCCAGCATTTGGAGCCTATTGGGGAGAAAATAACTCAAACATTCATAAAGCATTAGGGTGCGTCGGAGTGGCCACAAACGGGACTGTTAGAGATTTAGATGAAGTAAGACCATTAGGGTTCCAGCTTTTTTCACCTAATGTCGCTCCTTCACATGGATATGTCCATTTGGTAGATGTAGGCAAACCAGTTACGGTTGGAGGCCTTACTGTACACCCCGGAGACTTGATGCATGGCGACAAGCATGGAGTAACCAATATACCTTTCGATATCGCCGACCAAATTCCTGACATGGTAAAAACAATCGCAGACTACGAAGCGTTAAATATTGAATTATGCCAATCCGACAATTTCTCGGTTGAGAAATTGAAAGAATTGGCAAAAGCTACTCGACCTTATTAAAACCAAAGGATCATATCAATGCGAATACGGAAAACCTTACAACTATCTATTCTCTTAAGTATTCTAAGTGTTTCCTTCCTACTAGGATGTCAAATAGATGTAGATGAGCTTGCGTCAGCTACTCCTGAAGCCTCTGAAGCCTTACAAATACCAACAAGCACTCCTGTGCCTGAGCCAACTGTCGAAGAAGAATGCTTGGAACCCGTAAAATCCGAAACCGAATGGATGGGCCAGATCATACCTCAATACTCCTGTGTCCCCCCTATATCTGTAGATCCTGCTAAAACTTACTATGCAACTATAAAAGTTACTAACTCAACAGGTGAATCGTTCGAAGGCCACCCTGTGGGAGACATTAAAATAGAGTTACTCCCTAGTGTAGCTCCGCTAACTGTGAGCAGCTTTAAATTCTTAGCAGAAGAAGGTTTCTACGACGGGTTAATCTTCCATCGTGTGATACCAGACTTCATGATTCAAGGAGGTGATCCTACAGGAACAGGAACCTCAGGTCCCGGATATAAATTTAAAGATGAAATTGAGCAAAATACTACCTTTGATAGAACAGGAATCCTAGCAATGGCCAATTCTGGGCCCAGCACAAATGGAAGCCAATTCTTTATTACGGTAGCTCCCACACCACATCTTAATTACAATCACACCATTTTTGGGTATGTAGTAGAAGGACAGGAATTAGCTGACGAGATATCTGTTGCGTCTGGTGATCAATCTAATAGGCCCACAGATGCGATCATAATCGAAACTATTACTATCGACGAGGGATAATCAAACAGTCATGGAATTACCCGGATTAGAATTCACAACTAAAAAAGGAGTGGCGTATTTGACTCTTAATAGGCCACGGAAACTCAACGCATTAAATTCCACACTAATGGCCAGCCTGAATGAGGCTCTCGATTCAATAGAGAAGAACAAGAACATACGCGTAGCAATTATTACCGGAGCAGGGAAAGCCTTTTCTGCTGGCTTCGACCTGAATATTGGCAGCAGAGAAACACAAGATATGGATGCAGATGAATGGCGACCCATTGTCCAAGGTTACGTCAATACATTCTTGAAAATCTGGAACTTAAGTAAACCAGTCATTGCTGCTGTGAACGGTTACGCATTGGCTGGCGCTTGCGAGTTAGTTCAAATCTGCGATATCAAAGTAGCATCAGAACATGCTGTATTAGGCGAACCCGAAATCAGGTCAGGCATCGGGCCGCCTCTACTAATCACTCCTTATAGTGTGAACTTAGCCAAAGCAAAAGAAATGCTACTAACAGGCGATATGTTTGACGCTTATGAAGCAGAAAAAATGGGACTAGTTGGAAGCGTAGTACCACATGATGAGCTAATGGAAGCGTGTGAACGAATTGCCGAAAAAATCTGCAAGCTTCCTCAAGTTGGAGTGAAAATGAGTAAATTAGCAGTTAATCGTGCCTTAGAAGGAATGGGGTTCCTGAACACAATTAATCATAATATCGAACTAATGACTCACTTCACCACGACTATGACCCCAGAGCAAGAGCAGTACAACCAAATCCGTAATGAAGACGGTTTGAAAGCCGCTCTTGAATGGAGAAAACAAAGATACAGTTAACTCTGCTTTTTGACTTCTATCTTTGATAGCCCTTCAACAAATTTCAGAATTCCTGAGTGATCAAGCTCTTCATGACCTTCGTTGACTAAAGTACCTAATATTTGCTGGACTAGTGCAGTTACCGGCAAAGGTACATTTAAATCTTGAGCTGTTTGCAAAACGTTTCTTAAATCTTTTTGATGAAGCCTGATTCTAAATCCCGCTTGGAAATTTCGATCCAACATCATTGGTCCTTTTGCATTCATAACATTGCTACCTGCCAGGCCGCCTTTAATAGCATTGAATACTTTCTCAGGGTCAACTCCTGCTTTCTGGGCCAATACAAAAGCTTCACTTAGGGCTTCTATATTCGCAGCAACAATGATTTGGTTGGCTAATTTCGTTGTATTACCCGCTCCAATATCTCCGGTTAACACAACCGCTGAACCCATCACTTGCATAATGTCAAAGCAGCAATCAAATACTCCTTGCTTGCCACCCACCATGATTGATAATGTTCCTTCAATAGCCCCTGGTTCTCCTCCACTAACAGGAGCATCCAACATATCTACTCCTTTCTTTTCGCATTCAGCTGCAATTTTCTGGGAAACTAATGGAGCTATTGAACTCATGTCGATAATAATGTTGCCTTTTGTAGCACCCTCTAGCACTCCATCTTCTCCCAAAATCACCAATTCTGAATCAGCCGAGTCAGGCAACATAGTTATAATCACATCCGCTGCCTCACCGACTTCTTTACTAGACCCTACAACAGTAGCGCCCGCTGCGCCTAATTCATCCATACCAGGTTTGCTTTTGTTGTAAACAACCAATTCATACCCAGCTTTTACTAAATTTTTTGCCATTGGTTTACCCATTATTCCCAATCCGATAAACCCTATTTTCTGAACCATAATGTCCTCCATTCATTAATCATAAGAATCATATTCTATATTTATACTTTCGTTCCCATTAAATAGCAAGAACTTGGCTATTGTTAGGGTATAATTGAAATAGCTAAAATACGAAGGTATGATTAGCGAAAATCAAGGTATCGACTAGAGTGATGGCAAACGAAAATACTGCACTGGTTACAGGTGGAGCCGGTTTTATTGGTTCCCACTTGGTAGACCAACTACTAGATTCAGGATTCAGAGTGGTTGTTGTGGACAATCTTAGCTCAGGCCAACTCCGGAATATAAACTCTAATTGTGTATTTATGCACGGAGATATCACTGGAGACTCCTTGGATTCTGTATTCGAAAAAGAGAAGCCCGGATTAGTATTCCATCTTGCCGCCCAATCTAGTGTCGCTATCTCATCTGAAAAACCAATCCTAGACGCATCGACGAATATACTAGGAACATTGAGAGTAGCACAAAACTGCGCTAAACATGGGGTTAAAAAACTTATTTATTCCTCCACCGGGGGGGCAATTTATGGTGAACCACCAGAATTACCAGTGGATGAAGCTACTTCGCCAAGACCCATATCTAATTATGGGGTTTCAAAATACCAAGGTGAGCAGTTCATAGAGTTGTATCATAAACTTCATAACCTTAATTACTGCATCTTACGCTACGCCAACGTATACGGGCCTAGGCAGGACGGCAATGGGGAAGCTGGAGTGATCCCAATATTTGCGTCTTTAATGCAAAATGGTAAGCAACCCACTATATTTGGTACTGGAGAACAAAAAAGAGATTTCGTGAGCGTTCATGATGTGGTGAGAGCAAATATGCTGGCCATTACCAAAGGGGGAAACTCAGTCTATAATATTGGTTCATCTACAATGTATAGCGTGAACCGAATCTATCAATTAATACAGGAACATCTAGAATTCGAACAAGAAGCTCTTTCAGGAGCTCCTAGACCAGGAGACGTGTTCGAAATTTCATTGGATTACAGCAAAGCGAAAAGAGAATTAAAGTGGGAACCGGAAATTGACTTTGAAAACGGCTTGCAAGAGACGTTACAATACATTCAAACGCACTAATATTACCGTAAAAAGAGGGGGAAACTAGATATGGTTAAAACTTGCGACGTAGTTGTTTTAGGCGGAGGAGCTGCTGGTTTAGCTGCCGCATTATATTCAACAAGAGCGATGCTAAAAACTATTGTCTTGGAAAACTTAGGAGTTGGCGGACAATTACTCATTACTGATGAAATAGAAAACTACCCCGGATTCCCAGAAGGAGAAACCGGACAACAATTGGCTATCAACATGCAGCAACAAGCAGAACGGTTCGGCGCTGAAATTGATTTTTCCAGTATTGAAGGGGTGTCTGATTTAGATAAAGAAAATAAGATAATTCATACAGATGACGGAGACGTCCACGCAAAAGCGGTGATTATTGCTACTGGAGGATCGCATAAAACCCTAGGAGTTCCAGGAGAAGATGCTCTCTCAGGGAAAGGAGTATCGTACTGTGCTGTATGCGACGGCAATTTCTTTAAAGGCCAGGATGTTGTGGTAATTGGTGGAGGAGATGCCGCGATGGATGAGAGTAATTATCTTACCGGAATAGTAAACTCAGTTACCATTGTCCATAGAAGGGATGAATTAAGAGCTACCAAAATACTTCAAGAAAGAGCTTTTGCAAACCCTAAATATAAGTGGCTATGGAGCCATGTGGTTGAAGAATTTGTGGGTGATGACCTATTAACCGCAGCCCGTGTGAAAGACCTTAAAACAGGCGAAGTATACGATTACCCAACAGCAGCTGCATTTATTTATGTTGGATTCGAACCCAATTCCGGGTATATCAGTTCACTTTTAGATACTGATGCTCTAGGTCATGTATATACGGATGCCCACATGCGGACAAAATTACCTAAAGTATATGCATGCGGAGATATTAGAGCAGAATCTACCAGGCAATTAGGAACAGCAGTTGGAGATGGTATTACTGCAGCGTTATCCGCATTCCACGACCTGCAATAGACTACCCTAGCAGTTTATAAAGTTCTCTAGATAGGAGAGTTACTCCTCCTAGAAATATGATTGAAATCGATACGTATCGGAACGTACTCAATTTCAATCGCTTTACTAGAGGTCTAGAAGCCAATATCCCCACAAAAGTAGCAGGGGTTAACAAAAGCGTGTTGAGCCATATCTCTATTGTTACCATTCCCATACTTATATAACAAAATAAAGCTAGGAGATTCGCAACTGTGAAATATGCGGACAAAGTGCCTCTTGTCTGATTCACCGTCCATCTTTGTGCTATTGCATACCAAGCAGATAACGGGCCTCCTATTCCCAAGGCAGTGATGCACAAATACGTAACAAAGCCAATTGCAAGACCAGTGATTCTGTTCTTGGCGAGCGGAACGTTTATACCAAGTAGGCTTATAATGCCTAACATGATTATGGCTCCGCCAATTACAATTTTCAAAATGGTTGGATCTGTAACGTCCAAAGCATAAGCGCCTATAGGTATAGCCACAGCTGCGCCAATTATTAATACGTAGGTCTTATTCCAAACAATCTCTCTCCTAGCTTCAAACGCCACACTGATGGCTACTATTGCTATCAATATATCAACAATAATGACGGCCTCGATTGGTAACACAAATAACAAAAGGAACGGAACAATCACGAGCCCCATTCCAAAACTAACAGTGGAATATACAACACTACCCAAGAACACCACTAACAAAGCTATAATTAAATCTGTGCCCGCTAGCATGTATATTCACCCCTTTTGTTATGCAAGGTCAAAACCTCCTTGCTCAGCAGCTTTTTCTAAACATTTGGCGACATCCACTATATAAGGACCTTTTCTTATCAATTCAATTTGAACATCTTGAGCTTGAGTGATTTGAATTTCTCGTTCTCCGTCAAATGCCAATGTACACCTAGATATATTCCTCGTTATAGGCTTTCCTATCTCAATGATATCCCATCCCGAGACCAACACTTCTTGTATAGTACCTGGGCCAATCGGTGATAAGATTTTGCGCGATACTTCTTTTCCTTTGGCGATCTGATACGCCAAACCATAATCATCCTCAATTTGGATTTTCCGTAACCTAGCACCTACGGATGCCAACCCTAAATCCAGTAGTTCGCATCTAGTCAAAAACACTTCATCTAAATCATTAAAATCCCAAATCGCTCTAGAAGCTACAAAATTGGCATTTGAGATCGCCAAATCAACTAAAGCTAAGTCGGTATCTCCATTTTCCAAAGTAACTAAAATCTGTTTACTAGGGACAGTGCATTGAGAATAGTCTATTTTTTGCGTTGCTATGAGCCCGGCACAAATCCCTATATGAGTGCCTTCTAGATCATACGGAAACACATTATTTGTCCCGGTCGATACAGGCAAAATAGTATGTTGGTCAAAACCTTTAGAAATCATTCGGTTTGTACCATCTCCTCCCAGTGAAATCAGTACATCTACCTTCATTTCAGCCATTTTTTGAGAAGCGACTAAAGTATCATTAGCGTTACCTAGAATATTCTGTTCCAGGAATTCCACCGGGATGTTGATACCAGGATAATTGATAGAACGTCTAACTAAATGCGAGCTATCGTCCATAGCAACGATACCGTCAATATCTAACGACTGTATGCCAATAATAATCCTCCGGAGTACGTTCACTTTCTCCCAATCAGTAACTATTCTTGCGCTACCAGTTAGTCTGCGGATATCTTTACTAGAATACGGATTCGCTATTATCCCAACTATTCCCATCCTATCTACATGTCCCCAAGTTGGAATACATTAACGACAAGATTATGCCAACGAGTCAGCAAATACTTCAATCATGTGCCTGGGTTTGTGTTCGGTCCCATGTTCAATTTGTTGCCTGCATGAGATACCCATCACAGCTACATCCCAAGTAGAGTCCTTAGCATTCACTGCGGGGAACACTCCTTCTCCACCAATCTTCATAGATATTTCATAATGTTCTTTTTCGTACCCGAAAGATCCTGCCATTCCGCAACAACCAGCATTCACCAACTCTGCAGTATACCCTGGAGGCATGTTCAATATTTCCATTGAATATTGGGTCCCAATCATAGATTTTTGATGGCAGTGACCATGAAATAATACATTCTTTGTATCTTGTTTAAAGTCCAGAGCGATATCATTATCTTTAATGTGCTTAATAATGAATTCATCTATCAAAAAACTGTTCTCTGCAATTAATTTAGACTTTTCATCTTGCAAAAGATCTGGGTATTCGTCTGTTAACGTGAACACACAGCTAGGTTCACATCCTACTATTGGGATACCTTGAGAAACATAAGCATGAAGCATATCAACATTATACCTAGCGTTATTCTTTGCCTCTTTTAACAGACCTTTGGACATTAGAGGTCTGCCGCAACATCGCGAGTCAGCGAGTTCAACGTTGAATCCTGCTGCTTCTAATACCTTAATTGCCGCCTTACCAGCTTCTGGATAGTTATAGTTTGTGAAAGTATCATTGAAGAACACCACGGTATCTTTAGTTGCACTCTCCAAATCTGCTGGCCGGTTCCTAAACCATGACACTAGATTTTGGTTTGCGAATTTAGGCATCTGTCTGTTCATAGATACACCAAACATCACATTAGCCATTAATCTCCCTGGGTAACTATTCATAATGAAGTTAGCTAACGGAGCTAGAGCGCTACCCATTCGGTTAAATTTATTTATATTCCCAAAAATTTTGTTTCTTAGGGGCATCCGGTTCTTTGCATAAAACTTATCTAAGAACTCATATTTTAATTTGGTCATATCGACGCCTGACGGGCACTCAGACTTACACGCCTTGCATTCTAAACATAGGTCAAGCGATTCATATAAACGTTTGCTCGACAAATCGTGTTCAGGTAGATTACCCGAAAGGGCAGCACGCAATAAATTAGCCCGGCCTCTCGTAGAATGTTCTTCATCGCGAGTAGCTATATACGATGGGCACATAGATCCATCTAATTTCCTGCATGCCCCCATCCCATTACACATTTCCACTGCGCCTGCGTAATCACCGTCAATAGAGAAATCAAATACAGTTTCTATTGGTTGCGCCTGATAATTCTTGCCGTATCTCAAGTTCTCTTCCATTGGAGGGCAATCAATTATCTTATTCGGATTCAATATTTTGTTTGGATCGAAAGTCGTTTTCAGATCTCTAAAGGCTTGATAAATCTCTGGCCCGAACATCTTCTCAGTAAATACACCACGGACTATCCCGTCACCATGCTCACCGCTTAAGGAGCCTCCAAATTCGTTGACCAAATCGCTGATTTCATCAGCAATAGAAAACATTTTTGAAATTCCTTCGTCATCTTTCAAACTAATTAACGGACGTATGTGAAGACAGCCTACGCTAGCGTGCCCATAGTAACCGGCCTCTGTACCGTGACTCTGAACAATTTCATCAAATCTAGTAACAAAATCCCCCAAAACCGCAGGATCTACAGCGGTGTCTTCCACAAAGGGTATTGGCTTTGCATCCCCATGAATACTCATTAAGAGACCAAGCCCCGCTTTTCTGATATTCCATACATTATTCTGCGCAGATTTGTCTGACAAATTAACACACGCATACCCAAAGCGTTTTCTGGCCATATCTGCTTTCAGGTTTTCCATCTTTGATTCTACTTCAGCAACAGATTCGCCATAAAATTCGATTAATAAAATTGCGCCTGGATCTCCTTCAATAGCGGTCATATTCTGTGAAAATCCTAATGACTCTTTGCAGCGGTCAAGAAGCATTTTATCCATTACTTCTATTGTGGATGGGTTGTATTCCAATATACTAGTTGTGGCATAACTAGCTTCTACAATATCTCTAAAATGCAACACAGACAGACCGGTGACAGTTGGATTTGAAACCAAATTAACCTTAGCTTCAGTGACTACACACAAAGTCCCTTCAGAACCGACAACAATGTCGGACATATTGACTGGGCCATCAAGCATGAAGTTATCTAAGTTGTATCCACTAACCCGTCGTAATATCTTGGGGTATCTTTTTTCGATCTCGGCTACCTGATTCTGAGATATCGATAATACGCCTCTGTAAATATCAGACTCAAAGGAAGTTCCATTGAGCTTGTTTTCCAATTCTGTCCCTTCTATCTCTTTGAAATGAGCCTGGCTAGCATCCGACAAAATCACATCTAATTCTTGTATATGATCTAATGTTTTGCCGTAAATCACTGAGTGTGAACCACAAGTATTGTTCCCAATACCGCCGCCTACACATGCCCTACTAGCAGTTGTGGGATCTGGAGCATAATGTAGGTTATAAGGTGCTAACTGTTTATTAAATTGGTCTAGAATAATTCCCGGTTGAACCCGTGCCCAATGTTCCTCTTCATTAATTTCAATAATTGAGTTCAAATATTTACTGAAATCTATAACTACCGCATGGTTGACTGTTTGACCAGCTAAGCTAGTACCTCCTGCCCTAGGTAAGATAGGAATGTTATTTTGACTACAATACTCAATCGTTGCCTGCACGTCATCAGTATTTCTGGGAATCACGACTCCTATCGGTTCCATCTGATAAATACTTGCGTCAGTACTGTATAGCACTCTAGAAAATGGATCGAATTTCACTTCCCCTGTAACCAGTCTGGAAAGATCTTGTTCTATTTCCCGTCTTTCATTTCCTCGTATTCTAGTTTCAGCTATAGTCATGCTCTCTCCTATACAGACAATCTAGATTCCAATAACATTTACAATATTATACAGTGTTACAGAATATGAATCTAAATTTTACTTAACAGATACAAATCACAAATGATTACAAAAACCTACACCCAAGAACAATTGCGTACTCGTATAGAAGCTTGCAAGAAATGCAGACGCCTCACTCATTATCGCAAATTGGTATTCGAAGCGAGGCCGATCCGGTTTCAACAAGACTGCTACTGGAATAAACCAGTGTATGGATTTGGTGATCCTAAAGCAGAATTGTTAATCTTGGGATCAGCTCCAGCGGCTCATGGTGCTAATCGTACTGGAAGAGTGTTCACTGGTGATAAGTCTTCAGATTTTCTTATGAAATACCTACACAAACACGGATTTGCAAATTTGCCTACCTCTACAGGCATAAACGATGGATTACAACTCAACAATGCCTACATCACTGACATAATTAGGTGCGCCCCGCCTAAAGACAAACCCACCACTCGGGAAATAGATAATTGCCGTAATTACCTGATCAATGAGCTCTCATACATGCCGAACATAAAATTAGTGCTAGCTCTTGGGAAAGTAGCCTTCGATAACTATCTCAAAACCATGTCAGCTGCGCATCAGACGACATACAGAGCAAAATTCCAACATCAGCACACATTTGATTTAGCTTCAGAACTACCTCTATTAATGGGATGCTATCATCCAAGCCCAAGAAACACGAACACCGGCAGATTAACGGAATCAAATTTCGATTCGGTTATTCAAGAAATCGCTGCTAGATTGGCAACATAGTACCAAGCCCTTCTGCTTAATGTTAAACTCTGCCCAACGTTATTAATCAGAGGAGGGCGGTCATGGATATAGGTTTCTCAATATCCAACAATCAAGGAATCGACTCAGTACAATCTATCGTAGATATCGCTACTGCTTCAGAAGAACAAGGATTAGACTCCATATGGGTAAGTGACCACGTCTTCAATGCTTCCTACATTTATGATCGGATAGGAGATAAACCTTATTATGATCCCTTAACAATCCTCACTTTTGTTGCAGCCAAAACCTCTCGTATCAAGTTAGGAACCAGTATTTTGGTTCTCCCTTACCATCATCCAATAAGACTCGCTAAGATAGCTGCAACATTAGACCACTTAAGTAACGGCCGCTTACTTATGGGCATCGGAGTAGGTGTTATACCTGAAGAAATCCAATCAATGGGTGTAAGTCCACGGCAACGAGGCAAATTTAGTGATGAAGCAATTATTCTCATGAAAAAATTATGGACGGAGCCAGTTGTCCAACATTCAGGAGATTTTTATTCAGTTCCAGACTTTGTATTTTCTCCAAAACCATTACAAACACCGCACATTCCTATTTTAATCGGTGGAACCAGCGAAGCGGCGATAAAAAGAGCTGCGCGGATAGGGAATGGATGGCATCCAACTGCTAATGATCCAGAGACACTAAGGACTGGCATACAATTATTACATCAAGAGCTGGAAAAACAGGGAAGGAATGTTTCTGATGTTCCAATATCTATAAGCATTCCGATAAATTCGAGCACCAGAGACCGTAATGGGCTTGGATCTAATCCAGAAGAAATTATAGAAAACAGTATCGCCTTTAAGGAATTGGGAGTAAGCCGCTTGGTCGCGTCTTCTTATACCAACGACCTTAATAACATCTTCAACAATCTAGACATATTAGCGCATCACGTGATGCCAAACGTTAAATGAGGAGTATAAATAATGACTACGAACGCCAATGAATTCAATGAACTCCAAAAATCTGCACTAGAACACTTGTGGGTTTACGG
>MDTE01012642.1_pt1 | contig 16144 bp, 12 predicted proteins | sample 811231 | NCBI WGS metagenome assembly MDTE01 (sample SAMN05326651, study PRJNA326480) | marine metagenome | isolation source: seawater | place: Indian Ocean: Red Sea | collected 2010
AACCATTGATGGCATCACATTCATCATCCTGGGAAATATGTAAACATCCACGTAATATGAAAGATGACATGTTAAAAGCTGTTGCTACAAATGGTGGTGTTGTATGTGTTAATTTCTGCCCCCCATTTGTAAGTGAAAGACTGCGAGTAGAATCAGAAAATTTGAGAAATCAAATGTGGACAGAAATAGAAGATCTTGAAAGAATGGCGAAAAGATCCCCAAGCGGTCATTTTGACAAATCACAAGAATATATAAAACAGGAAAGTATCAGTATACAAAAAAAATACAGAGTAATTATTAGTGATTTAGAACAAGCTACTCTTTCAGATACAGTTGATCATATAGATCACATGGTTAAAGTTGCAGGTATAGATCACGTAGGGCTGGGTTCAGATTTTGACGGAATTGCCAATGGCCCAGTCGGACTGGAAGATTGCACTAAATTCCCAAGCATTACTGAAGAATTAATGCGAAGAGGTTATGCTGATGGCGACATACAAAAAATACTTGGCTTAAATACCATGAGGGTAATGGAAGCTAATATCGGTAAGTAATTAATAAATATAATTAATTATATTTTTACGTTTTACCTCTTAGTTTTGGATCAAGGCTATCTCGTAATCCATCACCAAACATATTAATAGCTAATGCTAATAAGAATAATCCAACTGATGGTAGTATTACAATGTTAGAATTACTTATAAAGTAAATTCTACCTTCACCAATAATATTGCCCCAAGTGGGAATATCTGGCGGAACACCAGCTCCTAAGAAGCTTAGGCTTGCTTCAGCCAAAATAGCAGATGCAAATAAGAATGTAGCCTGTACAATTACAGGCGCAAAAGTATTTGGTGCTATGTGCCTTAATAATATTCTTGTTTTAGTCGCTCCAAATGCATGAGCTGCATCAACATATTGTGATTCTTTAATTGTTAATACAACAGATCTAACTATTCTCGCTGTTCTTGGCGCATCAACTACAGTCAAAGCAAATATTACATTTTCAATTCTTGGACCTAGTATAGCCATCAAAACAATAGCTAATAATATACCAGGAATAGCCATAATACCATCCATGAATCTCATGATAATATCATCTACCTTTGAAAAATATCCTGCAACAATTCCGATAAATGAACCTACGATTGCAGCAATTATAGCTACAGCCAATCCAACAAAAAGTGAAATCCTGGAACCATAAACAACAATAGAGAATATATCTCTACCCAATGGGCCCGATCCGAAAAGGAACAGTTTGCCATCCTCAGCTCTGCCGGGAGGTAATAATCTATTTAATGGATCAAAAACAAATGGATCTTCTAATACACCAAATCTTATTAACAAAGGTGCAAGAAGAGCGATAATTGCAACTATCACTACAAAAATTAAACCTATAAGCATATTTGGGTTTCTCCATAAAGCATTCCCCATAGATATATACCAAGGTATTTTTGGTCTTAATCCCTGAAATTGTATATCTTGTGCTTCTGATTTTGTACTCATTATGAATCGTACCTTATTCTTGGATCTACAAATACATATAGAACATCTATAATTAAATTAACCATAACATATATCAAAGCTACTATAAGAATAGTACTTTGTATAATCTGAAAATCTCTTTGCGCAATTGATTCTGTTATTAATCTTCCCATTCCTGGTATAGCAAAAACTGTTTCAGTGATTACAACACCACTAATAAATCCGGCTATACTGAAACCAATAACTGTTATAACTGGATTGGCAGCATTTCTAAAAGCATGTCTTAGCAATACAATTGTTTCGCCTAATCCTTTTGCTCTTGCTGTCCTAACATAATCTTCTTTTAGAACTTCAAGCATTGTAGCTCTTGTCATTCTTGTTATCAAAGCTGAACCTGCAAATCCCAAAACAAAAGAGGGAAGAAGCAGATGATAAAGATACTGCGTAATACTCTCTTCCATATAAACATAGCCACCCGCGGGAAACCATGGTAATTTAACAGCGAAAAGAATGATCATGACATAACCTAATGCAAAATAAGGTACAGCATAACCAGTCAAAGCCAATATCATAACAATACGATCAAATATTGAATTCATTTTCCACGCAGCTAAAACACCTGCCGGAATAGAAACTACTATAGAAATTGTCAAACTTATCAAAGCTAAAGATAAGGTTGGCTCAACTCTGTCTAAAATTAATTTGGATACTTTATGTCCAGAGAATATTGATTCACCGAAATCACCGGTAGCAACACCAGATACGAATTTCCAAAACTGTACTGGTATAGGATCTAATAGACCCATCGCCTCTCGCATAGCTTCAACTTGTTCGTAATCTGCATCTTCTCCAGCCATAATAGCTGCTGGGTCACCAGGTGCAAGATGAATAATTGAAAAAACCACTACGCCAACGATTGCCATTGTGGGTAAAGCTGCTAATAATCTTTTTAATATATATCTTTGCATTTTTATATCTCAAAAATAGTAGTCTAAATATTATAGCTATATAACATAAATAATCAACATTTATTAATACAAAAAGCCGCCGATTTTTAATTCATCGGCGGCTTTTTACTTTTGACCTATATTAAATATCTATTCGATATTTTTTATTTGTCCATCCATGTATTTGTAATACGAGTTGAAATCGCATAATCATGAGGGCCTTTTGTTGAAGCTCTCCATACATGATATGTATTACTTTGACCTGGTGAGATATGACTTACCTGATCATAGTAAGATTCCTGCACAGCATCAAGAACTTTCTTTCTGCCGGCATCAGTTGTTTCTTTAGTATACTGAGCCTGTAAGTCAATAATGGTCTGGTTTGTATGCCATCCATAAGTCTTAGGGCTTAAGTACCAGTTCATAACTGGGTTGTTACTTGGAACACCACAACAACCAGTGTGGAATATATCCCAAGCATCTTTATTCTGTCTGATTGTAACAGCTGTTGCCCAGTCAGTCATGGTCATATTGATTTTAAAACCAATTTCCCTGATCCTTGCAATGTTTATCAAAGATCGGTCTCTGTGTGACTGATAGGAAGTGTTACTAACCATTTCAATAGTATCATTTGCAAGATCCCATCCGGATTCAGCAACGAATTTATCTCTGTACTCTTGAGCAAGAGTTAAATTATTCTGGTTATATTTTTCTTTACCAGCTGCGCTTTCACCAGGTGTTCCACATAGGAAAATAGCGTGACATACAGACCATAATTCTTTTGGTCCATGAACAGCCATTAATTTTTCAGCATTTTGTGCTGCCTGTATGGATCTTCTAGCATTAAGATATTTGAAAGGGGATTTAGTGTGATTTAACAAAAGGATCGGAGTACCAGGAGCTGCAACTAACATTTTCATGTTAGCATCTGCTGCTAATTCTGTGTACTGCTCGGATGCACCTGATGTAGCATAGTCAATTTTACCTGTTTTCAAACCAGCAAGTAATGTGGTTTTATCAGGAACCTCAACTACGTTAACTGCGTCAACCCATACGGATTCACCTTCAGGAACGTTTCCTACCCAACCCTGATGTGGCTCATATTCAAATCTGTATCCAGGTACCCATTTCTTAAGTACGTAAGGACCAGAGGAAATATAAGTACTTCCATCATAACCATCCTGTGACATTCTTGAGTTTGCGTCTGTACCTTTCGCTACAGAAGCTTTAACTATAAATGGAGCTTCAGAGAATCCCATTGATAATGCAGGATATGGTTCTTTAAGGTTTAATGTAAATGTTGTAGCGTCTACTACGCTTAAGCTCTTTTCAGAGAAGTTACCTTCAACAGATCTCTTAAACATCTGAATTCCAGCTGTAATTCTGTCAGCCCATCGAAAAGCTGATTGCTGTACATCTGTAGCAGTAACTTTTGACCCGTCATGGAACTTCATGTTATCACGAAGATTAAAAGTCCACTTTAAGCCATCTGCTGATTGCTCCCATGATTTAAAACCATTGTTCTGGTATTGATACTTAGTATCTAACCTTTGCAGGCTATCATATACCATCTGAGAACTTCTCCAAGTAACTGTCGCAGTTGTCCATACTGGATCAATAGCTTTTACTGGAGCCTCTAATGCCCAGATTAAAGTACCACCTTTCTTTACACCGGTTTGTTCCTTAGCTTTAACAACAGCACCAGGTGTAGGGGCAATTGGCTGTGTCGGAGCTTGGCTTACAGGTGTATCACCAACTGTTGGCTTCACAGGTTGTACTTGCGCTTTCTGCTCATATGTAGCAGCTGCAGCAGCTTTAGGAGCTGCAGGCGCTTGAGGCGCTGCAGGCGCTGAAGATGCTGTGTCACTAGAACATGCAAAAACAAATGCAAAAACAAGAGCTAAAGGTAAAAGTTTGAAATATTTCATTCGAACCTCCTAACTAATTGGTCTCAGAATAAACTTCCTAGACCTTGTTTTTAAAATTATTATTAAAATTCAAATAAAAAGAAAAGTAGAAATCCTTCCGGACTCCTACGGTTCAAAAAATTTGTTGTTTTAATTTACAAGTATTAGGATATATTGTCAACTTATATTCTATTTTTTTAGAACTTTATAAGTTATTTTGGAGAATAGTGGGTAAATAGCGCAAAAATAATCAAAAATAATTATTTTCAAACGCTTAATTACATGAATTTTCGTTCTGTTTGTACATTCTTAATAATATTACATCTCCTTCATCTTCATCTGAATGCAGGCCAATAATATACAAATTATTATTAACTATCTTTATGTCCGTAAATATCTCGTTTTTACCTGCATCAAATTTATATACTCCCTGATTTCCAAAAGACAGATCTAAATTTGCTTTATTATCTATCATTACAAGTGCAGCATCTTCATTTTTATTATTTTTAATTGTTCCAGCCAAAAGTATCTGATTATTATTAATTATATTAATACTTGTTGATATTGAATCTGAATTAAATTCTGAGAAAATTTTTGTACCATTTTTACCAAAATTCTTATCAATTTTCCCACTCAGATCAAATTTAGTTACCAATATATTAAAAGTTTCTAAATTATCAATAAATCCAGATGCATAAACATCGTCTCCAATAATATCTAAATCATAGACAAGCCCAGGAGGGCTAAACTTCCAAACTTTTAGTCCCTTATCTCCGAATGAAGTATCTAATGTTCCGTCTGATTTTATTTTTGCAAAAGCAACTTTGGGAGTAGCTCCAGAATTACTAGACCCTCCGATTATAATATCTCCTTCTTTAGTTTTTTTGGCTGTATAAGCAACATCATCACTCATTCCAAAATCAATCCAAACCCTGCCTATACTATTAAAAGAATAATCTAAATTACCCTCGTAATCATATCTCGCAACAGCAAAATCATCATCTTTGCCATTACTGGCTCTTCCTATTGCATAAAAAGTTTTCTCATCATTTGGAATTAATTTGTTAATAGCATCATCTCTGTAACCAAAATCTGTAATAACTTTCCCTTCACCACCAAATGATTTGTCAAGCACTCCATTATAATTAAATTTTGCAAGAGAATAATCAAATAAGACTGTCCCTATATCTACTCCGTGATTTGACCTGCCTCCTATTATTATTTTATTATCATTAGTTAAAAGTATCTGGTTTCCTTCATCAATCCCTGCATCTATATCAAACATCATATGACCATTATCGCTAAATGTATTGTCTAGTTTCCCGTCAGATGTGAATTTTAATAATAAATAATCGGTAGGGTCATGCATTTTACTAGTTGTGCCAGTAACATATATATCACAATCCTTATTTACTTCTAGTGATTGCGGCACTTCATAAAATCCAAAGTCAAATATTCCAAAACTAGAATTATACATTTCATAATCAAAATCTTTTCTATCTTCAAATAACTGGCAGCCCATGCATATTGAAAATATTAAAATTATCCCTAAAACAGTTTTTATCATTTAAATCTCTTGTTACAATTTCTTAATTAAAAATAATAAAATAAATTATGATTAAATTATTAAATATTGTAGATACAACAAATATTCTAGCAAGAACTACGTTATCATTCATATTGTCTGCAATACTAAGTTTTATTATTTTTCCTATTAGTTTTCTAATTTTGATCGGAATATTTGGTTTAAATACAATTAATTTCGAATATATAACACCATTATTAATTGGCTCCTGTGCATTTTGTGGAAATCTTTTTTCATGGATGAAAAGCGATTATAAGCTTATAAATTACAAATGGTTAGCAGGGTTAATAATTGTATCAATCTTATCTTCGTATATTGGGAGTATAAAAGGAATGAATGCAGAACGGTCTATTCTTCCACTTGGTGTTCCTGAATTAAGAGATACATTTATCTGGTGCACATTGCTAACAAGTCTTTGGAGTGTTTTGTATTGGACAACAATGAAAATGCTAAATAAAACACTCAGATTATAATTGTCTTAATCTTGGATCTAATTTATCTCTTAACCAATCACCCAAAAAGTTTAGTGACATAACAACTAAGAAAATAGCAAATCCAGGGAAGAATGATCCCCACCATGATTTGTTTAAATATTCTTTTTCCTCTGAAACCATTAGTCCCCAGGCAGGGGTTGGAGCTGGAATACCAGCTCCTACAAAACTTAAAGTTGCTTCAGTTAATATTAATTGCCCAACTCTTAAAGTTGCAACAACTATAATAGTATTAAAAACATTTGGCAAAATATGCTTAACTATAATCCTTGTTGTTGAAGCACCTGCAACTTTTGCCAATGCAACATAATCTCTTGTTTTCAGTGACAAAACTTCTGCCCGAACATATCTGACAAAACTTGCCCATGTAAATAATGCCAACAAAATCATAACAGTTCTAACACTTGGCCCCAATACTATTGCGGCAATTAATGCCAGTAATACAAATGGCAACGCAAGCCAGACATCAACAAGTCTCATAATGAATTCATCAACAAATCCGCCAGCATAACCTGCAATTAATCCTAAAGAAGAACCTACTAAAACTCCGCTAGCCAAAGAAATGATTACCACAAAAAGTGAAATCCTTGCTCCATGAATAATTCTACTGAAAACATCACGGCCAACGTGATCTGCTCCTAAAAATCTGCCCTCAGCCCCATTTTCCATCCATGAAGGAGGAGCGTTTCTGAGTTTTAAAGTTTGAGCAGTTGGTGATTCAGGTGCCAATAGTGGAGCAAATATTCCTGTAAAAAGTAAAATAGATAATATTGCCACTGGAATAATCGGCCATCTTCTAAAAGCATTCCATATTTTGACAGGATTTGTTTTATTTAATACTGATATTACTTGATTCATTTAATCATACCTTATTCTTGGATCTGCAAATCCATACATAACATCGGCCAAAAATGTAAAAAATAAATAAGCAGCGGAGAAAAATAATACAGTACCTGTTAATAACGCAAAATCATTATTGACCACTGCCTGTATAGCTAATCTGCCAATTCCGGGCCATGAAAAAACTAATTCAACAACGGTAGCACCAGTTATAAAGCCAGCCAAAAACAAAGCTGAGTAAGTAATAGGGGGAATAAGAGCATTCCTAAATGCATGTTTCCATATAACCCTATTTGTACTAACACCTTTTGCCCTAGCTAATTTAACAAATTCCGAATCCATAATTTCTAACATGGCAGAGCGAGTCAATCTTGTATAAGTAGCTGATCCGCCCCATCCTAAAGTTATCGTTGGTAAAATAAAGTGCTTCGATTTGGCCCAAAAAGATTCATTAGATTCTCCCATGCCAAACGCTGGTAGCCAATCTAGTTGTACTGCAAAAATTAATATAGCGACGATAGCTATCCAGAATGTTGGTAAAGCTTGTCCAAAAAGGGAAAATCCCCTTGCTAAATAATCGACAATGCCTCCACGTTTAATTGAAGATATTATTCCTAATGGAACTCCTGTTAGTAGAGCAAATAACCATGCAGTTCCAGCCAAATATGCTGTAGCGGGAAGTTTTTCCCATATCATAGTAGATACAGGGGTTCTGTCGAGCAAACTTTTTCCTAAATCTCCTTGCAGAGCATTCCAAATCCAAACAAAATATTGAACAATTAATGGTTTATCTAATCCTAAATACTGTCTCAAGTATTCTTTTTGTTCAGGAGGCATACCATAACCACCAGCCTGAGCATAAAGTAATAATGGATCTCCAATTAATCGGGACATGCAAAAAACAATAATTGTCGCAGCAAACATGGAAAATATTGCAAAATATAATCTTCTTAATAAAAAATTTGTCACTAGATATTATCGTATAAGAATTAATATATAAGTTGTAAGTTTATACAAAATATTTTGAGAGTCAAGATATATTATAAAAAAAAAAGAAAGGGAATCAGTTAAGATTCCCTTTCTTTAAAATTTAACTATTAAGGTTTAAAGTTTTATTTTAATTTCATGTTTGCGAATGTAGCTGTTCCAAATGGAGTAGGCTCCATTGTCCACTCACTTATAACATTAGGGTTATAAGTAGTTAACTGTGGAAGAGCAACAACGCCAGGCTGTAATGCCCAGTAATGTACATGTTCTATAAATTGATCAGCTAAGTCTAATCTTTTAGCTAGATCTGGTTCTTTAGCAGCTCTTTTGTAAAGATCAGCTATTGTAGGTGTTTCAAAACATACACAATAACCACCTCTAGTTAAGCTACTATTAACCAATCCTTTTGGTTTGTCATGAGGATATACTGACTGTCCGTCATCATCTGCGTACAGGATTGGAACAGTACTTGTTCTTCCTACCAAACCAGGTCTGTGCACTGCATAAGGATATTTTAGTACTGGAGTTTTTAATCCAATAGCTTCCATATATCCACCAACAGCATCAGCTATTTCCTCACCTAATCCACCATTGCTTCCGCTAGGTACGAAAATAGGTAATTCAAAGAAATAGTTACCTTTCTTTTTATAACCAGCTTTTTCTAAGCTAGCTACTGATCCGCCAGGATCATAAGCTATATTCCATTCTGGTTTGTTATGTTCATTTTTAGGATCAATAAATGCAACATAGTTTGGAGTACCAAGACCACCAAGTAACTCACTGTTAATTGTATCTCGGTCTAAAGATGTAGCAACAGCCCATCTAACCAATCTAGCTTGTTCCATATCATCCATTCCTTCAGGGTTATTACTATCATCAGGACTGAAAGGGTTACCAATCCAAGGAATTTCTCTTGCATAAACACCGCTACCAGCTATATCAAGCTTAGCACCAGTTCCAGCATGAACAGATTCCCACATATTTCCAGAAAAGTAAAAACTGAATTGGTTTGCATTACCAGCTGTGGTAGTTTGGAAACCAGCTGCTTTCATTTCTGGTACACTTTTAAGAGCTAACTCAGTAGCATCAATTTCACCAGTTTGTAATCCAGCAATTCTTACCTCATTTTGAGGTACAGCTTTTACAATAACTTTTCTTGCCTGTGGCGCAGGGAATTCCCAGTGACCATCCCAGGCGTTAAATACTGCAGTATCATCTCTAACCCAACTTTCTACTTCATATGGGCCTGTGGCAACAACATTTTCCTTTGCCCAAGACTCATCATGCTCATCAAAAGCTTTCTTAGAATGAATCACAACACCAACGAAACCACCTGTGTTCATCAGGTTATTTACCCAAGCAACATCAAAGTTTTCAAATACAAAATTTACATTTGAACCATCAGCTACAGCAGCATTTTTACCAAACAGTGAAGCAAAGTTTGCAGCACTTGGAGCAATACTGTGCGGGGTAATCATTGGATTTGTTTTATTATAACTATGAACAACATCATCAGCAGTCATTTCTCCATAACCTTTATGGAATTGAACTCCACTTCTGATTTTTACGCTCAATGTTGAAAGATCATCAGACAGTGAATAGCTTTCAGCTAATTGCCCTGCCTCATAATTAATTCCTCCACCATCTTTCCATCTCCACGTGAATAAGTCTTCACCAATTCCCCAAGCAACGGAATCATAAGCACCGCAATAAACAGTGTTGATACCATGAGGGCATTGTAAAGTGGATTGAGCAAAAACGATTGTTCCTTTTTCTTGCTTACTAGCACCAGGACCTTTTGTGGTTTCAGGTGCTGCTGCAGGTGCTGCCGCTGGAGCGGCTGCAGGCGCAGCTGCAGGAGTAGTTGTTGTAGTTTCTTCTTCTGAAGAACAAGCTAACGCAAACAACAAAACAGCAGAAACAAGAAATATAGGGGCGAAACGCCTCAAATTTTTCATATTATGCCTCCTTTAGGCTTATAAACCTTAATATGTTAAAACCTTTTAGGTGGTCATATTAATGTATATACATATATAGATCAACTTCATTCTTCTTCATAAATGTTGAAATAAGAATAAAACTCTCATTTACAACATTTTACAGCACATTGGAGAAGCAAATTATTTCTTATTTCCGGGATTGTTCAGTAATAAGCTAAAAAATACCATAAAAATCGACATTAAAAAATAAATCCAAAAAGCTAATGTATAACTAGAATTAATATCAAATATAATACCCGAAACCATTACGCCAGTTGCTGCGCCTATTGTGGTAATCGGATTAGTAATACCCCGTATCTTGCCTAAAGAATCAGTTCCATAAAAGTTTGCATAAGCTACTGAGGGTACAGTTAACATTCCGCCCATAGCAAATCCAAAAAACATTGAAGATAAAATAGCAAAATATAAATCATAAGTATAAATCAAAACCAACAAGGCTATCATTGAACAAACAAACACAGCTGAAAATGCAAATTTAATATTAATCCTGTCACAAATTAATCCCCATATATAACTACCTAAACCAGTAGAAAAAGCATTAATTGATATTGCTAAGGCCGAAAATCCAATGCTTATATTTCTATCTAATAAAAACGCAGCATGATGAGTATTAATACCTGAATGAAAAAAATATAAAACACCTGTTCCAATAGCTAAAATCCAAAGCGCTTTTGTTTTTACAGCTTCAGATACAGAAAAATTAATTGGAATATTTTCAGTTTTTTCCTCATTATTAATATTTATACCAAAAACCGAAGGTTCTTCGTAAACTAATAGAATGCAAGGAATTAGAGCAATTAATATTACTAAAAGACCATTAAATTCCCATGCTGACCTCCATCCATAATTTACTATAAAAATACCTGATAACAATGGGAATGCAAACATTCCAACAGAATGCATAGCATACAAAAGTCCATTTGCTTTTCCACGTTGAGCAATAAACCATTTTGCTGTAATTATTGAACCCCCAACCATCATAGGTGTAGTGAAAATCATGCGTAGAATTGCAATTAAAACGTATAGTAAAATCCATTCACTGACATATGACATTGCGTATGTACAAATACCCAAAGTGACAACACTTAAAATTAAAACTTGCCTAGTTTTTTTTAAATCAAAAAAATATCCAAATGGCATAGAAGATAAGGCTGCTAATACACTGCCTATTGATATGGCTCCTGAAAATATGGTACGAGAAATTTTCAAATCACTAGACATAGGAACCACAAACATTGAAAAATTCAAACTGCCAGCTGCTGTATTTGCAATCTGCACTAATCCTATCCCAATTAATACATACCATCCAAAATACATATTAGATTTTTCATTAATTTTATTTGAAATAGATTTCAAAAATATTTATTCACTCTAAAATTTGTATTGCATTAAAATAGCATTTTCAGTAGGAGATGAATAGTAATTTTCTCTTATATTATATTCTACAAATCCAAATTTTCGATAAAATTGCAAAGCCTGAAAATTTGTTTCTCTTACCTCAATGTAAGCAGTATTTATTCTATCTTTTAAATGTTCAAAAACATAGCATAGCAACTTGCTTGCAAACCCCTTGTTTCTGTATTTTTCTATTACTGCCAAATTATATATATTAAATTCTTCGTGGATTAGCTGACTCGCTATATATGCAATTTTTAAATTATTTAAACATCCTATATAAATATAATAATTATTATTCTTATATTTATTCAAAATATTTTTGTAAATATTCTTATGATTATTTGAAAAAATATTATTCTCAAATTCTTCAAGCCAATAAAAATCTTTTAGATTTGCTTCTCGAATAGAAAAAATATCATCTTGAATCACAATATTTATTACAACAAATATTTGGTTAAAAATTCTGCAATGGACGTGTAAGCCTTTATTCTGTTTGGCTCTTTTACAAATCCGTGACCTTCATCCAAAAATCTTACAAATTCAACTGGCTTACTAGCTTCCCTCATTTCACTAACAAGTTGCTCAGTTTCATACATTGGAACTCTAGGATCTTCATCTCCATGCAAAACCAACAATGGGGTAACAATCTGATCAATTTTATGTATTGCTGAAATGTCTTCTAAAAATTTACGATCTTTAACAGGATCTCCGTATTCATAAGCTCGATGTTGAGCTCTATAAGATGCAGTATGTTCAAAAAATGTCACCATATTGACCATTCCATACAATTCTACTGCAGCAGCCCATAAATCCGGATATACAGTAATACAGGATAAAGTCATAAATCCTCCGTAACTTCCTCCCATAACAGCAATTTTATCTTCGGATGCCCATCCTGAATCTACAACCCATTTCCATAAATATTCAATATCTTTAACTGAATCCATTCTCTTGTAAGTGTCATCCAAATGCCCGTACGCTTCTCCATATCCTCCACTACCTCTTACATTAGGCAAAAGAATGCCGATTCCTTGATTTACTAAATATTGCAATTCAGGTTTAAATGTTGGTCTCTCCTGTCCTTCTGGGCCACCATGTATAAGTATCAAAACAGGATTGTCTTTTCCTTGCTTGAAATTATCTGGCTTAAGAAAAAAGAATGGGATATCTCTGTCATCAAAAGTTTTAAAGGAATGCAAGGTGGGTTTTGGTAAATCATTTAATTTAATATCTCCTTCATAAGCCTTTTTGAAAAATTCATATTTTTGAGTATCTAAATTAAATTTTATAATTTCTGCATTTTGATTAGTTGAATTAATTGTGAATAACAAATTTGATTCATCCACAATACATAACCCCCAAGCCCATCCTGGTTCCATAAAAGTAACTTCGTGAGGATTATTTAAAATATTAGAATCATTATTTAATAAATTTAATATTCCTAATTTTGAATATCCTCGATCATTAATAAAGAATATTAATCGATCATTTTCAGAATCCATTTTAAAATATTCCATTTCATGTTCTTCAGAATAAATATAACTAAGCTTATTAGAATTTAAATTTAATTTCGCAATTCCAGAAAAATCCTTGCCTTCATTAGTAATAAGAATAAGCTCCTCATCGTTTTCAGAAAAGATTGCTTGTTTAAAGCCACCATTCAAATTATCATCAGAAAGCTGAGTTATATCCCCTGATTCTATATCTAGGATTTTTAAATATTGATACCTATTTGTCCGTTCTTCAGTAAATACTATCTTTTTTAAATCATTAGAATATGCTTTAAAAGCAACACTGTGAACATCATTTGATGTTTGATAAACTAACTTAGGTTCCTCATTAATTTTTTGAGTATATAAATCAAAATAAGCTGCATCTCTTTTGTTAGATGAGTAAACAATAGTACTGCCATCAGTACTCCATCCGCCAAAATCATTTCGAACAGACATATCATTAGATAAGGAAATTATATTAGTGTAATCAGAGGCATCAATAAGCTTCATTTGAAAATTTTCATCCCCACCTTTATCTATACTAAAAAGTATCCATTTATCATCTGGAGACCATGAAACCAATGCTACTCTTTCTGTATAACTGGTTAATGGTTTATGTACATTATTCTCATCGCAAAGCCAAACCTGAGGTGTCCCGGATTTATTGTTTAAATAAGCAATTCTCTTTTTGTCACTAGATGACGTTGGCGAACAAGAATATGGTATTTTAATTAATTCATTAATATCAAGATTTGCCATTATTTTCCCCTTATTTTTATAATTCTGTATTTATTATGTAAGTTTGTGTATTGAAAAAAAAATTCATAAGCCTAAGATATTCAAAGATAAAAAAATGAATGTTTTACTAAGAATAACTTCTTATACTCTAAAATTCAAACTCTATTTAATACTTGGTTACATTTGCACTGTAGGTGCTGTAATTAGCTATCTCCTCATCCCTGAATTATTGGGAGGTATTGTAGATAAAATTGACCCCGATGCAGACAATGAATCTTTTTATAAATCTTTTAATATCACCATACTTTTAATTTTCTTATTTATACTCGGAGCAACAAGAGGGGCATTTTCTTATGGACAAAACTATTTTGGCGAAGCATTGTCATTTAAAGTTTCCAAAGTACTAAGAGACCAACTTTATGACAAAACACAAAAACTAGATTTTTATTTTCATGACAGAACGCATACTGGTGAAATGATGTCCAGGGTAATAGTAGATATAGAAGGAATGAGAATGTTTATTCCAATGGGTATAGTGCGCTCTCCATATGTATTTCTAATGTTTGTTTGCAGCATAGTGCTGCTATTAATTAAAAACTTTGAATTGGCTGTATATGCTTGCTCATTTTTAGTATTATCTGGTTTCCTTGCTGCTAGAATGCGCTATAAATTAAGGCAAATCTGGTTAAAAATACAACAAAAAAATGCTCAATTAAACGCTTTATTGCAAGAAAATTTAAACGGTATCAAAGTTGTTAAAGCATTTTATGCTGAAAATCATCAAATTAATAAATTTAGCAATACCAATAATGAATTTAAAAAATTAAATATTGGTGTTGAAACATTCAGAGCCGTTACAATGACCACAGTACTATTTGCATACTGGGCCACTTTAGCTTTAATACTTGCCATTGGAGGATTAAAAGTAATAAATGGCGAAATGAGCATTGGGGACTTAACAAGCTTTATGTTTTATATGCAACTTCTAGCTATGCCGGTAAGAATGATAGGATGGCTATTGAACGCATCTACCAGAGGATCTACTTGTGGAAAAAGAATTTTTGATATATTAGACACCAAACCTCAAATAATAAACCCCACAAACAAAAATACAAACTTCTTTAAAATGAAAGGCGAAATCATTTTTGAAAATGTTTCTCATCAATTTCCAGATGCAAAATCTGAAAGTTTAAAAAATATAAACTTATCCATAGAACAAAGTCAAAGCATTTCGATTACAGGAGAAGCTGGTAGTGGTAAAAGTACTTTAGTGCAATTGTTGTTACGTTTTTACGATCCAATTAATGGGGCAATTTATATTGACGGGAAAAATATAAAAGAAATTGATCTCGGAATACTAAGAAAAAATATAGGTTATGTACATCAAGATGTATTTATATTCAATGAAACATTCAAAAATAATATAAGTTATGGAAATCCCAATGCTTCAATGAGCAAAATCATTGAAGTGGCAAAAATAGCTCAAATTCATGAATACATTGATTCTCTGCCTGGCAAATATGATTCATTAATATCTGAAAATGGTGCAAATTTATCAGGGGGACAAAAGCAAAGATTAAGTATAGCTCGCACATTACTTTTAGACCCTCCAATTCTTATACTTGATGATTCTACATCAAGTGTTGATGCAACTACAGAAAAAGATATTCAATTAGCTGTAAATAAATTAATTTCTGGACGAACGGTGATAACTATTGCTCATAAATTAAATAATTTCAAACAATCAAACAATATAGCGGTAATGAATAAAGGTGAAATTACTGAATATGGTACTCATAAAAGCTTATTAAACAAAAATGGAATTTATAAAAATATATATGATCTGCAAACTACAAATTAAAACTGTGAAATTATTATGATAGGATCTACATTTGGCCCAATGTCTAGAGGCAATAGCGACGATGAAATGTTTGGCAAAGTTTATGACATCAATGTCATAAAAAAAATCAGTCCATATATATGGAGATACAAAAAATATTCTGCAATTGGTGCCATATGCACCCTTGTTTCAGCAGGTTTAGCAGTGCTAATTCCATATTTTATTAAAATCGGAATTGATGATTATATAAATAATTCAAGTATCAGCATTGCTAGTCGCAAATCTGGATTAATAGAGTTATCAATAGTATTTGCACTTACTATGTTAGCAGCATGGATCACAAATTATATAGGGCAAATATTTTTGGCTAGAGTCGGGCAAAATGTGTTAAGAGATATTCGAATAGACATGTTTACTCATCTTCAAAAACTAAATT
>MDTE01046358.1_pt1 | contig 16144 bp, 16 predicted proteins | sample 811231 | NCBI WGS metagenome assembly MDTE01 (sample SAMN05326651, study PRJNA326480) | marine metagenome | isolation source: seawater | place: Indian Ocean: Red Sea | collected 2010
AACCTGATTACTTTGAATCACAACGACCATATGGATTTGGTAAACTTGGTAGAAAAGAACCACAAACAAGCAGAGGACAGGCAGATGATGCAACTCAAACTAGAGTAGGCATATATTCTGCTAGAGATCCAAGAGATGGTTCTACAGCAAGAGTGCAATTTCCACCAAGAGAAGCAGGAGAAGACACAACAGCAGGTGATAAAAAATTAAATCAACACAAACCAGTAGCAACAGGGCATGCTAGTAGTGGTAATGCATTTAGAAAAGAAGAAAAAATACCATTAGATATGTATGATCATGAAACAATTACAGAAATAAAAGAAGAAGATTATGATAAGGAAGGAAAATATTCAGATCATAAACTTAGAAAAGTACCACGAACAGGAAAACCAGCAAAAGATTTAAAACATGAACCATTAGGAGAAGCAGCAGAAAATAGACTTAGTGACTCTGCAAGAATGGAAAGAGCTGCATTTGGAATACCACAATCTGATGAAACATATGATCAGGAAGAAGAACGCAGAAGAGGAGGTAAACAACCTAAGACTGGTAAAGCACCAAAGGATATCAAAGAAAATAAACTTGGTAAAGTAAGAAAGAAGGCAATGGAATTATTAAAATCAGTGGATGAAGAAAAAAAGAGAAAATTACTAGATGAAAAGTTAGGTAGGCTTTGGGAAGAAATTGGTAGATATGCAAATCAAGATAAAGATAAAAAAAAGAAGTCAGCAGAATTACTAAAGAGAGATGATTGGGATAAATCAGAAAGAAGGGATGATGAAGCAGCAGGTGTAAGACAACCAAGAGACAGAGATTCACCAGAAGATGATGAAAAAAAATCACCATACGCTAGTAGAGAAGAATGGGAGAATAGAGGAAGAGAAATGCAACATGAAAGTAGAACCACGGCAAGAGATACATCACTTCCAGATAGACTAAGATCTCATGCAACAGGATTAGATGAAAGAATAGGGCAAGAATTAGGTGAAGTTCCACGTTCCAGAGTCATACGAAACAGAAATGGAAAAAAAATAGTATCAGATCAAGGTAAACATGTTGGAAGCAAATTTATTGATGATGCTTTTGATAAATTCGAAGAAAGAGAAGCTAGAACAGGAAAAAAACCCACTGATGATGAAGTGGAGAGAGTTGGTCGTAATGCAAACGATCGTGCAGTCGCTTTAACTATTAGAGAAGAAAATGCAGAAAAATGGAAATCATTCAGAAAAGCAGTTAATACAATTAATAAACGTAGAGGTAGAGGAAGAAGAATATCACCAAAAGTAATAGAAAAAGATGCAATTCCAAGTAAAGGTTATGAAAATCCACCACCTGAACAGTTAGCAAGACCCAAGAGAGAAAAATTTGGTGATAAGAAACTTGAAAGACAATTTGGTGGAGATTGGCATAAACAACAATTAAATGCAAAAAGATATAGAAGCCAAGGTGGAGATAAATATCCACTTGAACAGCATCCAAGAAGTGGTAGTAAAAGAAAATGGGAAAAACTACACCCACAATCAGGTGAAAAATATGAAGGTATTGTTGACCATAAAGGACAACCAGTATTAGTTGGAGATAAAAAAAGAGATCAGAGAGGTGCACACCAAGGAAGAAATACTAGAGGCAGACAAAGAGATCCAAATGAACAAAAAAATACAGGTCAAGCAGGATTTGCTCAATCATCACATAGAAGTCCTACACATGATAGAAAACTTGAACACGGTTATGTAGGAGAAAACAACAGAGCTGCTACCAAATTACCAGACGAAGAAACATTAAATAGACAAATTCAAGCAAAAGAACATGGTAAACTTGAATCAAAAGAAAGACCTAAAACCATACCACTTGCTGAATTGAAACGAAGGGCAGAAATATTAGGTCAGAAATCACCTCAAAGTAATACAGGAAAGCCAAAAAGCAGAGATATTAGTTCTGGAGGAACTCAGGGTGATAAATGGATGGAACATTATGCAAATAATAGATATAAACTAATGACACCTGAAGAATTAGACAAATTAACTAAAGCAATACAAATATTGAAAGAAGGCACAAATGCAGCCAATGGAACTAGTCCTAGAGGAGCTAATTTTCTAGGCACAAATGATACAGAAGCTTTCAATGTTAGGCATAATGGAGGTAGAAATACCAAAAGAATTGGAAAAAAACCAGAAGATTTGGGAAACTTCCCATAAAATATAAATAACCACAATATTTATAAACCCTTTATATATAATTTCAATAATAACATGGCAGACGAAGAATCTAAAAGAGAAGACGAAGAAGACCGTAGAGAAGAGGAAGAAGAAGTCGAAAAAGCTTACGATGTTATCGCAGATACATTGAAAGCAGTCGTTGAGTCACAAAAAACCATTTTAGAAAGCCACAAAGCTTTAGCAACTGATGTAAATACACTATTCACTAGTGTAGATTCATTACAGAAAGCTGCACAAGATGGAGCATACAAATCCCCAAGTGGATCTGATGCTAGTGTAGACTTGAAACCTAAAGTTCAAGATTCAGATGATATTGGAGCAGAAGTTGCCTCAGTACCAGCAGAACCATATGAACAAGGTGAACAAGCAAAACTTGACGGTGACAAAACTGTTGCTGATAAACCAGAAACAGATGATGTCAAGACTTTAGAAGTAGGCAAGGCACAAACCTTTACTACAGAAACACCTCGCCCTAACGCAAGTCCAGAAACTGTGAACAAATCTTACACAGAAGATTATTCACAAATCTTGAAAGATGCTAGATCAGTAGGTCACGATGGACTTTCAGACATTGCTTTGAAAATTCAAAATGGCTACTACTACAAACCTTCTGACGAAGAGGTAGGATTGATTTAAATTGGTTCAAGTAAAAACTATTGACGAACTAGAGGCACTCTATTACGGACATAACAGAAATCTCCTTAGAAAAGCTGATGCTCCAGTAACAACATCAACAACTGGCGTTTTCAACGCTATTTTTGGTGCATATGCATGGGCACAACTTAACTTAGAGGCTAACGCATTCGGTATACTCCCAAAATATCCTTGGGATAAATCTGGATTCCGTGTAATTACAGCAAAACCAACCCTAAATACTAACCAAGGTAACACTACTTTGGGTGGTACTTCAGAAGGAGGTACTATTGCTGAGACCGTCAAACCAACTTTGCAAGAGATCGATATCAGACCAAAAACAGCTCAGTTGCCTTTCAGTGCATCTGAAGTTATGGAATGGCTCGCAACTCACAGTAAAGATGACATTTGGGGAGGACTTGGTTCACTCCGATTGTATATGGCAGTCCAACACAAAGAATTCTTAAACAGAATGCTCTTAGCAGATGTCGAAGCAGAAGCAGCAGGTGCTAGCGGTGCTAACACTGGTACCAAAGACTTTGAGACACTAGACAGAATCATCTCCAGCGATGCTGAAGAAGATGCTACTGGTGGATCACAAACAGGTTATTATGACCCTTGGGCTGCAAACGCAACTGTCGATAGAGATAGTGGCACTGACTTTGACTGTACTGTAGAATCTGCTTCAGGTACCATTGGTACCAACGGTGTCCTTACCGATGACACATTACGTACTTTCCTAAGAAAGATCCGTATTGCTGCTGGTAAAGATCCAAACGTATTCCTCGGTTCACACGAAGTTTACTCCGAAATACAAGGTTTATACATGCCTTCAGTCCGTATTCCAAACCCATACGGTGAAGCACTCGTACAAATCGATGTTAACGGAATTCAAACATTCAAAGGAACTGGTGTCGGAATCCACGTAGACTCCATTTATGGAATCCCATTCATCCCATCCAAGGATGCACCAAGTAACGCTAGCGACTCATCTGAGATCGGTAGATTGTTTGCACTTGATACATCTGATGCAGAAGGATATGGTTATCCAAGAATCGGAATCTCAATCGCAATTCCAACTGAATACTATGAAGCAACTCGCAGATCTCCTGCATACCCATTCGTAAACAATGCATTTGTTGAGAAAGGTGTATTCAGAACTATGGGAGAAACTGTCTGTAGACACTTCAAGTCACAAGGTAAGATTAGAGATATCAAACTTTAGTCAAACCACCAAATTTCCTTTTTTTTTAATACTTATATATAGGTGGTTCATACACTAATTCATGGCAGTTACAGTAAGTACATCCGACTGGACAAATGGCAATGTCAGAAAGACACTTTCATGGCAAGCAGCACTTACTTCAAAATTGCGAATATATAAGGTCAAAGTCACCGCTGGTGGTTCTGATGCTTATGCAACCAACGGAGTGTCAGCCGACCTCAAAGAGGGAAGAATCTCTACACTCGTTGCAGTGATTCCAGAATATACGGACTCATTATACAAAGTAGAGTATGATAAGGCTAACGAGAAAATCAAATTATTCTCCGTAGGTGGTTCAGCAGGTGCAACATTTGCAGAAGTTGCAAATAGTACCTCAATCGCAAACAAAGTATTTGAATTCCTAGTCATAGGCTACTAGAGTCCAGAAAGTCTATTCTTTTTTTTCTTCACAAAGTTTATATATGTAAGCATTGAATCACTATCATGGTAGAACTAAACCACAATGTAGCAAATGTCAATGCTGATGCTCTCGTAAAAGGAGGACATGGGGTACTTGTTGCTGTTCATGTTTCTAAAAAAGGCTCATCTGGAGCAAAAGTAGAACTTAAAAACGGTGTTAATTCCAGTGCTCCTGTAGAAATAACAATTTATGGTGAAGAAGTACAGGATGTTGATGAACTACACAGAAGATTTGAAAACGGTATATATGCTGATGTCACAGGTTCAGCCGAATATGTCATCGTATTTAAATAAACTTAAATACTCAACCTCTTTATTTACATCATGGCTGTTACATACTGCACAGTGGAAGATGTGGCTGATTTTCTCAGAATCCCCATTACTGCTACTACTACTCCTAATAAGACTCAAGTTGAAAAAATTATCAACAGAAAAGAAGAAGAGTTGGATAGACGGATTGGGCATACATTTGGAAGAGAAAAAACCATAACTAAAGAAATTCACGATTTACCATTACTTTATACATTTGGATGGGGTACTCCATTATGGTTACAACATAGAAACTGTAAACCATTAAACTCCTCAAGTGGTGATAAGATAGAGATTTGGCAGGGTGCAAGTTCGGCATATGATGATATATTAAATGATACAGAATGGTATGAGTTTGACGAGGTTTATGGAAGATTATATCTCAGAGGTTTCTTATTCAGTATAATGAGAAAAAACAGAGTGAGAGTTACATATAGATACGGAGATACAACAGTTCCAGATGATGTTGAAGATGCATGTGTAAAACTCACAGCAATAGAATTATTAACAACAAGTCTAAGAATGGATCAAATACCAATAGGAAGCAATCAATTAAATATAGACCAATCCATAAAACATTGGAAAGATTCTGTAGAAGAGTGCGTATTAAACCGTAGAGAAGTGTTCTTCATACCATGAGTGAAACATTTGCTACATTTGGTTCAAGATATGGAATGCTTAATGAAGCACTACATGATTTTAAAACAAGTCTAACAGAAAAAACAGTTGAATTAATGGATGAAAAACTAGCACAATCTAATATTAAATATAATCTGGTGAATAATGGAGAAAGTTTTACAATACAAGCAGATGAAATCGTATTAAATACTATAGAATGGGCTGATTTTGAGAGTTTAAATGATATGGTCGAGACATTTGTTGATGAGATAATGGAAACCGATCCAGAAGATGAAGATTGGACTGACGTTTATGAACCTATTGATACCAGTAATGTTGGTGCCATAGAGACATGGGTTGTAGATACAAAATTAGAACAACCAGAAAACGAAGATGAGAAAGAAAGAGTATACACATCACCAAATCCAGAACTAGAAGTATCAAAAATTGCAATGAGAATTATAAGAGCACAACAGAAAAGAAAGCAATTAAGATTGGCTAGAGAAAGGGGTGGTAGATAATGGGTATTGCAATATATGATTCATTAGATGATATTATAAATCTTATAAATGATAACTGGTCATTAGGATATATGCCAATTCTTACAAAAAGTTATGATCAGAAAGCAACTGGTTTTGTAGATGCTCGCAGGGATTTAATTCTAATCTATCCTAAAAAGGAAAAGATACAATATTGGGGATTATATGGAACAGATCATCTATCTGAAGTTGATATAAACGTAGAAGTTAGAACATTTCAAAATCATGATTATCATAATAATATAGTAAAAGAGGTGGCAAAAATAATAAAAGATAATATAAGAAGAACAGATTTTGTAGATCTTAGGGTTTTAACTAGTATATCTGAAAATGACTCATATAGGAACATGTTCAAGCATACTCTAGGTGTCAGATATAGGAAGTTAAACCCTACCTAAATCTTTAAATATCAACAACCTCTTTAAATATCAGAATGGTTAGAACAGGTGCACAATCGTATGTAAAGTATGGCTACGAGTCAACTTATGGCGGTTCAGCAACATGTGATAAGAAATTTGGTCTAAGAGACTCATTAGGATCTTGGAGTCTTACACACAATAGAATAGACCTTCCAGCATTAAACCAGTTAACATATGAAAGTTATGCATATGGAACACAAGCAGGAGAAATTTCGGTTGATTTTGCATTAAATAACCCTTGGATTTTCGGTGCATTTTTCGGAGCACCTAGCACTACAGGAAGTAGTAACCCTTACACTCATACTTATCCACACGCATCAAACGGTATTAATAAACAACCAAGATCATTTCAAGTAGAAGTAGGATTCAATGCAGCAGATACTTCAAACTCTGATATAGTAAGAACATTGAAAGGTTGTATAGCAAGTACATTAGGAATAACAACATCAATAGGACAAACAGTAGATTGTTCATTATCAGCATCATATGGTAAAGAAGATGCACCAGCAACAACATTTGGTTCAGCACCAACAGAACCAACATTAGATCATAAGGCATTTACATTCGCACATGCTCAATTAAAATATGGTGGAAGTGTTGTAGCACAAGTACAAGACTTAAACTTACAAATTAACCAAACACCAACATTACTATATGGATTAAACTCTAACCAAGCAGTAGATGCATACAGACAAATCTTAGACATTACAGGATCATTCAAAGCATCATTACTAAACAAGACAATCTTAGAAGACTTGTTAGAACAAGTTTCAAAAGGAACTTCTGGAACATTCTCAGAAACAGTAGGAGGTTCACCAGAATTAGAAATATTATTCCAAAAATCCGCAAACGAGGAAATTAAATTAACAGGTACAGGATTATCTCCAACATCATTAAGTGTAGAAGGAATTGCACCAAATGAACCAGTATTTGAAAACATTGACTGGAGAATTAAAGATCTTACAATAGCCTGTAAGAACAACCAAACAACAGAAGAGTAGAAAGATTTATAAGACCGATAAAAGGGTGTTATTCATTGGCAATAAAAAGTTTTGAAATAGATTGGGAAGGCTCAAAAGCAACCATCGAATATGAAGACGATTTAACATTTGGAGAATTAGAATCTGTAATCAATAACTGTGTTGATTTATCAGATGTTACAAAACCTAAAGTGAATATACCAAATTATAGGCAAACTATCCTATTGAAGGTTATTCGCAGTGCACCTTTTGAAGTAGGCTCAGCAGCAGCACTTCGAAACATGAAAGCCTCAGTTGCAAAACAGATCATCGCTGGAGTGATGGTAGACTACCCTTTAGCGAAGTTCTTGGAGGATTGGATGGTGACATTCATGGGCTCGACAACGGAGAACGAACAACAGCCACAATCTACTACTTCTGTGCAAGCAACTTCGGATGGGATAAAGAAACGACAGACAGGCAACCAGTCAGATTCCTCAAAAACCTCCTAATCATTCATAAAGACATACAAGAACAATTATCAAAGAAATCAGTAAAGCCTCCACCTATGCCCAAAAACATTAAATAGGAACTAGATATATATAGTTCGATGGCAACTACAGATAATATTATCTTTGAGATAAAATTAGACCCAAAGACAAAGAGTATATTAGAGAAATATTCTGGTGTTACAGAGAAATTAGCAAAAGTTATGGAAAAGCCTGATAAACATGACAGTGATAAGGAATTAAAGGCAGCAGAACAGAGGGATGAAACAGAAAAAAGAAGACATTCAAATATTTTAGAAGAAAATAAGCAATATGAACAAGAAAGAAGATTAACTACTCAATTAATTGAGCAGAACAGACTCAATAGAATGGATATTAAACTAAAGAATGATTTCCTTTTACAAGAAAAACGAATGAAGGATAAGATGAGACTTGAAGAAACAAGACATTTTAATGAAATGATACAAAGAATGACAAGTGGAACCTTAGTTGGTAAAATGATGGGTGTTGGATTAATGGGAGGTCAAGCAGGTGTATCTGGAGCAAGAGGTTTATTAGGTGCAGGTAAAAAAGTGGCAGGTAAATCTTCAATATTAAGAGCATTAATGTTAGAATCTGGAGGTATGACTGAAGCTGAAAATCAAGAAGCCACTGGTTCTTTGCCTATAGGATTTGGAGATTCAGAAGGCAGAGAAAGAACTGAACAACAACGTGGTAGAATTAGAGAAAATCCATTAGCAAATGCATTTGTTAAAGCAATGAAAAAATCAAAAATATTTTCAGATAAAATGCAAGGTGGAATGGAAAAATATGGAAAAGGTTTAGCGATTGGAGGAATAGGTGCACTTGGAATAGGTGGTAGTATTATTACTAAAGCAATAGAATCATCACCTATAGCACAATCAATGATGAAGATTATGTCAACAGCATTTACACTTATCTTAAGACCTATTGGTGACTTTTTCGGTGGTGTTATGAAGCCTATAGCAATTAGACTATTAAAGTTTGGAGCAGAAAATGTAGGAGCTGGTGCATCACTATTTAAAATGGGCGAAAAGGTAGGTATTGCAGCATTAGCAATGTTTACAGATCCAGCAGCATTCTTTGGTGCATTAGTAGAAAGAGCATTTGGAACTCTAGCTGTAGCATTAGATCCTCTTAAATCAGAAGCAGAAAAAGCAACAGCATATGCTTCAATGTTAGAAGGCTTTGATGCAAAAATGGAAAGTATAGCAGGAGTTACATCAAGTGATATAGGATCTTTAGTTACACAAGCATCAACAATGGTAATGTCAGGATTAGATGATACAATGAAAACAGTAGAAGATGGATTTACAGCAATGGAAAAGAAAGCAGATGAACTAAATCCAAACAAAGGAACACATTCTTCACCATTCGGAGGATATGGTTCAGCAGAAGCACAACAGAAGGCATTAGAAGAAGCAATGGCTGCTACAGAAGATAAATATGTTTTAGATCCATTAAGTGGTAAATGGGTAGACAGAAAAGAAAAACAGGAAAAGTTTGATGAGTTCACTTCTGGTCATAAAGGAGTAATGACACCAGAGATGCAAAGATATTATGAAATAGCACAGGGTATTACAGCTCAATCAGATCATAGAGCAGAAATTGGTCAGGATGGACAAGTAAGTAAAGAAGATGCAATAGAAGAATCAAACAGACATATGCAAGCATATAATGATGCTTATAACGAAGTATTACGAAATGACATCGAAAAGAAGAGAGAAGCTCTTGCAGAAAAGAATGCAGAATTATTAGAAACACAAGAAGAATTTAATGCTGGAAGACTTGAAATACAATCACAACAACAGGAAAAAGACCTAATGTATGCAGGGCTAATGGAAGCACATAATATAAAGAAAGCAGAAATAGAACAAAAAATGAATAATTTTTCACTAGCAGCAGCAAAATCAACTCAAAATATTCAAAGTACAAAAGTAAAAACAGAGTTTAATATTTTAGAAGCAACAAATAAATTATTCATGTACACCGTTAAGATTTACAAGGATGCAACAAGACAGTTAAATGCATTAAAAGCAGCAGCAGCAGCAGCAGCAAGATCAAGACGTAGAAGAAGAAGAGATGTAGGAGGAATGATTACAGAGCCAGTTGAGGGTGTTGGATTATGGACTGGTGATACATGGACATTCGGTGAAAATGGTATGGAATATGTCACACCTACAAGAGGTAGAAATGGAGGAGGAGATACTTCATATGACCAAAGAAATAATGTAACAGTAAATGTAAATATAGATAAAGTCTCAAGTGAAGTAGATTTGCAGAAAATAAAACCTATAGTTGAAAGAGCACTTAGAGAATCACACAGTAGGAGAGGTATAATCTAATATGGCTGAGACAATAGAAGTAAGATCATTCAAAGATGGGGTAGATGGTCAAGCTGGAAAGAAATACAGATATTTAATTAGAAATATTAATAGTGTGTCTATATCTCTCACATCTCCAGCAACTGCAATGCCTTTACCTTTAGCAGGTGATGCTAACAATGTGTTAACAAAAGCAGAGGGTAATACATTAAGAGTTAGTGTTAGTTGGACTATACACGATGAGGCTACAGATGTAATACTTCCAAATCCATATGATACATCAGGTGCTAGTGCTGGTAGTGGAACAACACCATTTGGTTTAACAACGAAAAGACTTGCAGATGATCAAGTGAAATTTTTATTAAATAATCAGGCTGAATCTGGTGCAGCATATTCTGGTTTTCAATCAACATACATTGAGGATAAATATCAAATAATAATTGGTAATATAGGTTTCTCACGAGTTGGACTAATTGAATCGGTGGAGGTAAGCAAACAAGGAACTGCACCTGTAACATGGAATGCTACACTAAGTTTCATAGCAGGAGCACCTATTGCAGCTTTGGATGACTGATGAAATATGGCTCAACTTAAAATCCTAGTAGGAGATAACTATACATCAAAATCAGTTTTACAATCACAGTTAACAAAAGAAGGTGACAGGGCTGTTGATCAGATGGAATTTACAATACCTAAAAATGAATCTGTATCAACCAATGATAAGGTTTTTTATCAACAAGATATTGCAAACTTGGATAATTTATCATTATGTATCAATTTTCAAAACTCTGTAAAAGATGAAAGTGGTACATTCAATCATGGTTCGGCATCCAACATCACATATGAAGATGAAGATGAATTTTATGGTACACAAGCCTCATTTAATGGTTCCAGTTCATACGTTTCAGTTCCAGATAATAATAACTTAGATATGTCTGGTATGTTTGATATTTTTGTTTGGGCAAAGTGGACAGCGACAGGGAACGCACATATTATAGATAAGAGAGGAGGTTCTTACCCAAATGGTTATGCTTTATCTGTTAACAGATCTACAGCAGGAGATGTATCTTTTAAAATGGGTGGTACTGTAATAACAAGTTCATCTGCTGGTTATAATGACGGTGTAAAACACTTAATACGAGTTAAGAGAGATTCAGATAACCTTGTAACTTTATATGTAGATGGTGTTTCAAAAGGAACCGCAACTATAACATATGATGGCACTAACACAAATGCATTATTAATAGGAAAAGGAGACAGTCATACTGTAACAAAACTTTTTCAACCTAACGTTTTTCAGGCAAGTGTTTTTGATACTGCGACACAATATTCTACAGGTTCAACAGGAAATTTCTTTAATGGTAAAATATTAAGACTTAGAATATATAAAGACAAGAATCTCTCTGATTCTCAAGCATTATTAATAAAAGATAAAGTAAACCCAAAAACAACTTTAAAGTTTGGAGGATATGTTACAAAAATAGAAAGGAATGATTCAAGAAAGAGAGTTACAGCACAGAGTTTCGGTAAAATATTAGTAGAGACAGAAGTTAGAGGTCAAAATTATACTGATAAGACACCTGAATTTATTTTGAATGATTTGATAACAAACAATACTAATTTCTCATTTAATGACAGGAGCGTTGCTACTGGTTTAACTATAGATAAGTTCATTGCTGATGGAAAATTATATGACATAATAAGAGATTTTGCATCATTCACAAATAGGATATTTTATACTACTCCTATGGAAGAGTTTTTCTTTGAACCTACAAGTTTTAACAATATTCCGAATAAGACATTCAATCATGGTACCGATAATGTAATAATAAGTAAGGCTGGTGAAGATGACACTAAACTAGTAAATCAGTTAACACTTGTAGGAGAGGTTCAGAAGTTCAATACTGTTGAGACCTTCAGTGGAAATAATAGTAATAAGGAATTTACTCTTGAACATGCAGCAGTTTCACTGGTTGTGAAAATTGGTGGTACTGAAAAAACACCTAATATTGATTATAGTCTTGATACATTATCTAAAAAAATAACATTTGAAACTGCTCCCTCAAGTGGTACAAATAATATAGAAGTTACATATGATTATGAAGTTCCTATGGTAATTAAAGGAGAAAGGGCAGCAAGTATAACTAAATATGGTGTTCATGCAAAAAAATTAGTAATGGGTTGGATTAAAAACAGACAAGACGGTGTTCGTTTTGTACAGTCATACCTAAATAGATATGCAGAAATACAAGAAAGAACAGCAGTAACAATTCCAGCATTATTAGGATATCTACAAGAAAACGATGTGATAAATATAAAAAATACTGGTATAGGAATTAATGGTGATTTTGTAATAAAAAGTATTAAATGGAATTATCCTGAAATGAATACAGAATTAACTGTAGGAGAGTATTTCTTCGACTTCTTTGAGGATGATCAGGAAATTGTCAGAAAACTGCACGACTTTGAAGGTGCCATTACAACAAGTAAAGAGATACAAGACTATGAATCACCAGAGGAATTACTTCAACTTGTAACCACTACAGGAGTGGCAGTTCAAGATAGCTATACTTTCTCAGAAACCTTAAATATAGCAAGAACAGTGAATATTTATGAAAAAAATAGAGCAACATGGGGTAGTTCAAAATACGGTTCTACAGGATCTGGAGATACTTCACAGGATGTCTATGGAAGTGGTGCATAATGGGTAAAGAAGTAGTTCCATTGAACGGTCATGTTCATATTAGAGTATGGGAGAAACAGGATGATGGATCTGAAAAAATGGTTAGAGATACGGTATCAAAGAACTTAGTGGTAGATGTAGGAAAAGATTCAATTTTAAAATATTTGGGTAATATCACAGGTGGTGGATATGGCGATGCAATAGGTGTGGGAGATTCTACAACCGCAGCAGCAGTTGGTCAGACAGACTTACAGGCATCATCTAATAAAATGTGGAAAACAATATCAACAGCAGATAGAGTATATGTAAGACCCACTTTATATCTAAGTGCTGATTTTGGTTATTCTGATGCAAACTTTACATGGAATGAAATTGCTATAAGAGACAATCAAGGATCACCTATATTATGGGCAAGACAGGTTGATTCAACACCGTTAATTAAGACATCATCAAAAAGAGCTATAGTGGAGTGGCAGCTTAGTCTTTGACCAAAATACTAGTTCCTAGATCAGACTCTGTTTCAGCCAAAGTAATAGAGCCATCAGATTTTGAGAAATTATTTTCTCCTGAATATTGTAGAGATTATGTAGTATCAGGATTAGCATTATCTGCTGGAAGTGGTTTGGCAGTTAACGTAGCTACTGGAAGTGCTAGGTTAAAAGGTTTACATGTGGATAATACAGCAACTGAAACAGTCAGTAGCTTAACTGCAAATACAACTAATTATATATATATAACATTATCTAGAGACAGTAATTCTGAAGCAGAATCTTGGGATTTCTCTAAAAACACATCTGGTACAACTCCAACAGATTCATTGTTTTTAGGAACTGCAACAACAGGTAGTAGTAGTGTATCATCAGTTAGCATAGAAAATAGAGTTACAACACCAAATTGGAGTGATTTTGATGATGATACTAAAGATGTATATAAACTAGACCATGATGAATTTTGGTTTGGAGATGGTTCAGATGGTAATGTAACTATATCATCTAATACCACTTTTAACACAATAAAAAGTTATAATAATTTAACAATAAATTCTGGTCAAACACTTAGTTATAATGGTTCAGATAAAACAAAAGCAACAATAAGAGTAAAAGGAACACTAACAATCAGTGGAACTATTCACGTAAATGAAAAAGGTGGTAATGGTGGTTCAGGTCACTCAGGTGGTGCTGGCGGAGATCAAGGTTCATCATCACAATGGGGAGGTGGTGGTGGTTCAGGTTCACAAGGAGAAGCATCGTATAATACTAATATATCTGGTGGAGCTGGTGGTGGTGCTTCAACTGGTGGTGGTGATCAACTAGATCGAATTAATTCTGGTGGTGGTTCAGGTGGTGCAGCCCAAACAACTAGTGCTCATTCTCAAGCAGGTCTCCAAAATTTTTCTAATTGGGGAGATGCAAAAGATTTATTATTTTCACAAGAACTAATCTACGGTTCAGGTGCTGGCGGTGGTGCTGGCGGTGGCGGTGGCGGTGGATATGGTTCTGGAGATGGTGGAGCTGGTGGTGATGGAGGAAAAGGTGGTGGATGTTTACACATTCAAGCAAAGACAATTATAATTAATTCAGGTGGTGTTATTTCTTCTAATGGTGGTAATGGTTCAAACGGATCTAATGGTCAAAACGGTGGTACTCATGGTACTGGCGGTGGTTCTGGTGGAGGAGCTGGTGGTGGTGGTTCTGGAGGATTTATAGGGATAATTTATGGAACATTAACAAATAATGGTGCTATACAAGTAAATGGAGGTTCTGGTGGAACTGGAGGTTCTGGTGGTACACATGGTGGTGGTTCAGCTCATAATGGTTCTAGTGGTGGAGCTGGTACTAGTGGTTCAGCAGGTGTAATTAAACAATTACAAATATAAGTATAGATAGATAATCTTTAAATACTAATAGTATTAAACATAATCAGAATGATAGGTCTATTTGAGTCAAAAACACCAAGAACAAACTGGATAAATCCAGACCTTAACGTATGTATCGTAAAGGAAGATTCTGAGGGTAATAAATCATGGTTATATGCAAAAAACATTGTTACAAATGATGGTGACTTATATTATGCACAGAAATCAGCAGGCGAGTCACCAACAAGTGACTTTGGAGGTTCTAGTGGTAGAATGGAATTAAGAACAGGTTCAGCAACTCCAGCAAAAGGAGATACATACAACGAAGTAGCAACACCAGTAACAGCATCAAGAAAAGCAATAGATAATAATTATCCTAAAACAAATGACGGTGACTCTGATAACACAGGTTCAGGTACAGATATTGTAACTTGGAGAACAAGTTGGACAACTGGAGACTTTAACGCTAACGCAATTATCGGTGGTTGTATTCACGTAGGTGGAGCAAGCCCAGCATCAGGTACAAAAGTATTATCACATTTCAGTATCACATCATTTAACAAAACAGCTTCAGATACATTGAAGATTTTCGTAAACCATACATTTAATGGAGTATAGCCAAATGGCTAAAAGCCTAACAATGAAAGGTATTTTCAAATTATTGGAAGCTATTAATCACACACCTCAAGAAGGTTTAAGTGATAAAGTAAGAACGTTAGAAACAGTGGTGGTTAAACTTGGCTAGGAAAGCACTTTATAAACACGCAACACAAGTCGATACTAATACATACCCTGATGATGGGTCATCCCCTGTTGGTTCAAATGAATGGAACGCTGATCCAGATGCACAAGGTATGTTGGGATTTTCTCCAGCAAATGCCACTGTTACTATATCTAGTGGTGTGTTAACAGTTACTGACAGTATTACAGTTGCAGCAGCAGAGTCAGGAACATCAGACGTACTTGATAAACTAGCAATTACAAACACAAGTCAATTTGACTTGGTATATTTATTCGCAGATACAGGTGACACAATCACTTTAACAAATACTTCTAGTCCTAGTGCAGACGGACAAATTAAAACAGTTAGTGGTCAAGATGAAACACTCTCAACTACCAGTCCAACGATCCTGATCAGAAAGGGAAATTATTGGTATGGATATGGTGGTGGAGTTGTAAACGCAATTAACGATGTAGGAGATGTAAATATCACATCAATAGCAGATAATGATTTACTTGCATATGATAGTTCTAGTTCAAAATGGATTAATCAAAGTCCTTCAGAAGCAGGCATAATCACAGCAGACAGTACAACAACATTAACTAATAAAACACTAGATGCAGATGCAACAGGTAACTCAGTCACAAATATTGA
>MDTE01117414.1_pt1 | contig 16142 bp, 14 predicted proteins | sample 811231 | NCBI WGS metagenome assembly MDTE01 (sample SAMN05326651, study PRJNA326480) | marine metagenome | isolation source: seawater | place: Indian Ocean: Red Sea | collected 2010
ATATTAATTGATTTATATAATTACAAACATTTATTAGAAAAAAATGACTAATTTATTTATATATTTCATACTCTTGATAATATAAAAATTAATTAAAATTTAAAAACATTTTATAAGAAGTTATTAAGTAATTTTTATGAATAAAAAAACAGCTATCTTCATACCAGCTAGAATGAGTAGCACAAGATTTCCAGGTAAACCATTAGCACCTATAGAAGGTGTGCCAATGGTAATTTACTGTGCAAGAAATGCTATAAAAACTGGATTAAAAGTATACGTTTGTACAGATTCAGAAGAGATTATAGCAGTATGTTCTTTATACAAAGTAAACGCTATTCTAACCACACAATGCGAAACTGGTACTGACAGAATAGCAAAAGCCGTAAAAAATATGGATTTAGATTACATTATTAATCTTCAAGGAGATGAGCCATTAATTGATTCAAAATCACTTGAATCAATTATTTCTATGCTCCCAATCTTAAAAGAGAAAGAAAATACTATTATTAGCGGAGTTGCGGCAATTAATTCAGAAGAGGCTTTCGATCCTAATAATGTAAAATGCGCCTTAATAAATAAATACTCAAAAATACAATATCTTTCCAGAAAGCCATTATTAAATAATTTGGATGAGAATATAAAACTTTCATATTTTAAACAATTAGGTCTATATGCTATGTCTATTAAAAATCTCAATAGATTTTCAATAATGTCTAAAGGAAAATTAGAAAATGCTGAAAAAGTAGAACTTTTAAGATGGATTGAGAATGGATGCGAATTATTAGCTTGCTTGATAAAAAAAGAAACAATATCTGTGGACACACCAAATGATTTAGTAAAAGTAATTAATTCAATAAATCAATTTAAGAAATAATTTTGTGCAAAAAAGACTTATTTCTTCAGTTTTATTTGATTTTGATGGTGTTTTAATAGATTCCCTACCTGCCATGCAAGTAGCTTGGCTTTCTGTGCAGAAAGAATTTGGTATCAAAGCAGAATTTAAACAATATAAGGAATTTATAGGATTACCTTTCAATATTATTTTATCCAAATTAAATATTGATCCACCATTGCATAATTCGATTTATCAACATTATTCAAAAATCGCTAGCAGAAACAAAAACCTAATAAATCTGAACCCTTATGTTGAATTCATTTTAAGCTGGTTAAGCAAAAACTCAATCTCTACAGGAATTGTCACTTCAAAAGATAAACTTAGAACTTATGAATTAATTGAATATTTTCAATTAAATATTAAAGCTATTATTACGCCTGAATTAACAAGGCTAGGAAAACCATCAGCCCAGCCAATTATTTATGCTTCTAAAGAATTAAATACACCTGTAAACCAAATTGTTTTTATTGGAGATATGTTTTCGGATATGTTAACTGCTCTAAATTCAAAATGTTTATACTTACATTATTTAAAAGGTTACCAAAAATTGCTTAGTCAAACTTATGGTGGAGAAATAAGCTCTTTAATGGAGATAGCTGAATACATAAAAAATTTTTGATCTCTTTAATATTTAAGAAATGAAGTCCGAAATTATTTATTTGATATTATGAGAAATTAATCTAAAAATACTTTTTTATTAACCAATACTAAAATCATTTACAACCGTAATAAATTTTTAACGATAATGTAAAATTAAAAAAATTAAAAGTTTCTATTCATAAATGATAAATATTAAAAAGGCTAATATTTACTATAATTTTTTATTAATAAAAAACGATAAAACTATAAACAAATATACTAATTTATTAAATAAAAAACCCTACCTAGTCATATGTAATATTTTTGATAGGCATCCTAAAACATCTTCTATTTGTTCACTAGACACTATTTTTAATCTTGGGTTTAAAAGAAAAGAATTGGATATTAAACTATTAAAATCTTTGGATAAATCTCAAGAATATGCTTTTATATTTGGCTCATTAATAGGATTTAAAATTTTTTTTAAACCTAAATTAATAGTTTCATTAATCAATTCAATTGCAAAATATTTAATAAAATTGATATTTGCAGTATTAGATTTAATTTATATAGTTCTTTATTCAATTTTTTATATTTGTAATAGAAAAAATAATAAACTTAAATATAAACTTCTAAATGAAAAAAAAATTAAATCCCTCTATACAATAAGTTATTGGAAAAGTAAGAAAAGGAATTCTATATCTCATTATTATCCAGAACGAGAATTTAGAAAAGATAATTTATTTTTGAGCACTGAATTTTATGAATTTAAATCTATCGGTAATGGTCTAAAAAAATGTGAAGCAAATATTTCAAAATGCATAGATTTTATATCTTTAAAAGATTTATTTAATTCCATTTATCTACTTATAGATTCTTATATCTTTGATTTTTTTGGGGCCTATAAAAAAACTTATGGAAGTCATATTAATAATGCAATAAAAATCTCACTTTTAAATAGAAGATTTTTGTATTTGTTAAATTTTAAATGTGCAAAATATATAATCAAAGACCCTGATATTAAATCTATCTATATTTGGTCAGAGAATCAAAATGATTCAAGATTATTTTCCGTAGGATTAGATCAATTTAAACCCCAAAAAACAAACCTCAAAATTATATCCTATCTTGGCTGCTCATCATTCTCTTCCAATTACCATCAACAATTTATTCCAAAAAAATACGAACTTGAATTAGGAGTTTGGGGTCAAAAAACTTTTATGCTTCCTGATCAAAACTCACTTAATGAAATGAGATTCTTACTAGATAAGAAGTATAAAAATAATGAGTTTAAATATAAAAAAATCAGAAAAGAATTTATAAGATTTAAATTTAAAACTGAAGAACTTAATAAATCAATTATCAAAGATAGAGAATTTACATTTATCAGTCATGGAACTGATAATGAGTTTATTCAAGTATTGAGAATTTTATTTAGTTCTGACTCAGAAATTGTAAGAAATCTAAAAAATAATCCACTATATATAAGATTACATCCCTCGTTATCTCTCCCAAAAATCAAGAATCATATTTCTTCATTAAAAAAAGAGCTTGGAAATAACTTTTGTAAAATTATTTTTTTAAATAATAATGATGAGAGCCTAATTGAAACAATGCGTAAAACAACTTTTTGCATATTCGGCGATTCTTCATTGATAAATCTTGCTTTATCCCTTGATCTTCAGGTTATATCAGCGAGAACTTCATACATTTATAAAAGACCTATTCAAAATATTTATTTAAAAAAAAGAAATTTATTTTTTTTATGAAAAAATTTTCGAGTTTAGTACAAATTTTTATAGATGCATAAATTTTTCTAAAACCCCTAATCCAGATTTTCCACTCCGCTCAGGATGAAATTGAACTCCAAAAATATTTTTATCACAAATTGCCGCAACAATCTTTTGGCTTGAATGTTCAACATGTGCCAATTTATTTTCTTGTTTAATTGGTAATACAGAGTAAGAATGTACATAGTAAAAAGATCTAAAATTAATAGATTCTCCCATTATTTTTGAACTATTTGATAATAATGAATCATTAACTAAAGTTTTGTACCATCCAATTAAAGGAACTTTTATCAAATTTGAATTTTTATCTTTTATATTTATCTTTTTCACCTCTCCCTTAATGTAACCGAGGCCCTTGAATTCCCCAAATTCATAACTTATATCCATTAATAGCTGCATGCCTAAACAAATTCCTAGTAAAGGTCTTTCTTTCGAAATAAATTCCGACAAGCTATGGATAATTTTTCGTTTATTTAACTCTTCTATACCATTGCCAAAAGCACCAACACCGGGTAAAACAATCCTCTCTGCGTTTTTTATTTTTTCATAATCGCTTGTTAAAATTGGGTCCGCACCAATTATCTTAAGAGCATTTATTACTGAAAAAGTATTTCCTAATCCATAATCAATAACTAAACAAGAATTATTTTTCATAACTTATTTTTAGTCATAAATATTACGCCTACAACATCCACTCTTTAATACTACATCGTGTAATTCAGAAATAGTTGTTTCCTTAAGATGCAAACCTTTAGCTGAGGCTGCTGCAGATGCCTCAGTAAGAAGAATTAAATCTTCTAAATGTGATGGATTAGATAACCCACCTGATGCTATAACTGGAATACTAACTGATTGAGAAATTATTTTTATAAGTTCCAAATTATATCCATTACCCATACCATCATGATCAATTGAGGTAAGCAATATTTCTCCAGCACCAAGTTCCTCTACTTGTTTTGCCCAAAGTACAACTTCCTTGTTAGTTTTATTTCTTCCATTATCAGTCATAGCCTCCCATTCACCAAATTGATTTCTAACAGCCTCAATACTTATTACTGTTGCCTGAGAGCCAACAACATCAGATATCTCAGAAATTAAAGAAGGGTTCTCAATCGCTGCAGTATTAAGAGTAATTTTGTCGGCGCCATTTGAAAGGAGAGAACGAACATCATCCATGGTTCTTATCCCACCACCAACTGTGAGAGGAATAAATACTGAACTTGCCACCTTTTTAACAATCTCGATTAAATTATTTCTTTTATAAAGGCTCGCAACTACATCAAGAAATATGATTTCATCAGCTCCCTGTTTTGAGTAACTTATGGCCGCATCTGCAGGATCACCAATTTTTCTCCAACCTTCCATTTGGACGCCTTTTATTAACCAATTTTTCTTAACATCCAATCTTGGAATAAGTCTAATATTTCTCATTTTTTCAAGCACTATTTACGGTTTTTCTGAGAAACCATTTACCATCTATATATTTCCATAAATGCGGTGATCTAAATTGGTCTGTCAAATTATCAAAATAATCTCTATTCATAATTGGCTCCTCAAACATCTTACTTGCTTTAGGGAAATGTTCCTCATCAATACTTAGATACTTAAAAATCTCTTCCGACCATCTATCAGGGAATTCTCCATCATATCTTTCAATCAAAGCTAAAGCTTCATCTCTCTCAAGATCTCCAGATCTAACTTCTTGGCTAGCATCTGCAGTAGCTCTCCCTATGCCAAACTTTATAAATGTAGTGTAGTAATGAAAATCATCCAACTTATCATCAATAGAAGAATATTTTGAGTATGTACCTAAAGTTCTTTCAGTAGAGGCTTTAAACCCGCCATTTTTTACTGCGAAATAATAGGCTGATTGTGGATGCCACTTCAAGTAATAACCTAAGTAATGAACTTCGGCATTTAATGATTCTAAAGGTTTAACATCTGCGGGTAAATAAGGTGTCAACTCAGAATTTGTCATCCCATAATCAGCTTTTAAACTTTTCAAACTTTCACCACCAATAAATAAATCCTCATCTGATCGAGATGAAAAGTAATCATAAGATTGTTTTGCCTCTTTATTATCATCAATTGGATTACCATATTCAGCTTCATTTTCACCATAAAAAATAAGTGGTATTTTCATCTGAATTGCTAATTTAGGAGCTAAGCATTTTTGTCCAATTATAAATGGCTGAAAAGGATGAAAAAGATTTTCTACTGCTAAACGAGTTAGCAGTCTTTTAGACCTGCCAGAGGGTGTCATTAAATAATTATCCATACCAGAATGAATCCAAGAATCAAAGTTCTTTCTTCCCCAATCTGTATAAATATTTGGCGCCCAAGTAACGGTTAGAGGATGCATATTATATTTATATTTTAAAATCCATGAAGCATAGAAGCTATCTTTACCTCCAGAGCCTGGGATAATACAGTCATAAGAACCATTGATACTTCTAAATTTATTGCACAATTGATTTAATTCATATTCTCTTTTATCCCAATCAATTTGAATCTTTTTCATTTCAGATGTCCGACATGCATCGCAGATATTATTTGAATCAAAATTAATTGTACTTTTTTTTGAATTTCTTTTATGTTTAAACTCTATTGTTGAATTAGGTCTTTGATTAGAAATACAGCATTTAATACAAAATTTGATTTTTCTAGGGAGGCCATACTTCGCTTCAGGATTTGATTCTTGCTCTGAAAATTTTCTAAAATCTAATTTTTCTAGCCGTGGATCTTTTTTAACTCCCATTTTTGTATTTATTGGTTACTGAATTTTAACAAAACATAAGAAAAGGAAAGTTTTATATTTTAAGATAACTAAACATTTTGTCTTTAAATAATGAAGACTGTTGTTGTTCAGGGTCTAGGATTTGTAGGTGTGGCTATGTCAGTAGCAGTAGCATCCGCAAAAGATAGTGAAAATAACCACCTTTATAAGGTTATTGGATTAGATTTGCCGAATTCACAAGGTAAGAAAATAGTAAATGATATTAATTCTGGAAAATTTCCTTTAAAAACTACTGATTTACTTTTACTTAATTCATTTAAAGAATGTTACTTAAATGGAAATTTCAATGCTTCGACAAATCCAGAAGTTATTCTTAAAGCAGACTATGTAATTGTAGATATTAATTTAGACGTAGATACTTCAAAAGAAAGAGGTAATATAAATTTTAAAGGTTTTAAACATGCTATAAACACAATAGGTGAATATTTACAAAAAGATGCTTTAGTAATAGTTGAAACGACTGTTCCTCCTGGCACTACAGAAAAAATTGTATATCCAATACTAAAAGAAAAATTCAACGCAAGATTTTCTGATGATTCAAGTCCTCTTGTTGCTCATTCATACGAGAGAGTTATGCCTGGACCAAATTACTTTAATTCTATTACCGATTTTTGGAGAGTTTTCTCGGGTTATGATTCTAAAGCATCACAAGTTTGCAAAGAATTCTTAGAAACCATAATTAATACAACAACTTATGAATTAACACAAGTAATGAATACTACTGCATCAGAAACTGCAAAAATTATGGAGAATAGTTACCGCGCCTTAAATATAGCTTTTATCGATGAGTGGAGTAAATTTGCGGAAATTGTAAAAATTGATTTATTTGATATTGTTTCTGCAATTAGAGTAAGGCCTACTCACAAAAATATTATGAATCCAGGATTAGGAGTAGGGGGTTATTGTCTTACAAAAGATCCACTGATGGGTATGGTTTCACTTGATCAAATTTTTAATGAAAAATCTGATTTTCCTCTCTCAAAATTATCAGTAAAAATTAATAAAAAGATGCCAGAAAATACATATAAATTAGTACTACAAAATCTTCGAAAAAAAAATAATAAAATTCTAATTTTAGGGATTACATATAGGGAGGATGTTGGTGATATACGTTTCAGTGCTAGTGAGCAACTTATATCAATGTTGTTAGAAAACAAACTAAAAGTTGATTGCTATGATCCGCTCATTAGTTATTCAAATTATAAAGAAGTAAATGTATTAAAAAATTTACCGGTATCAACAAACTACTCTGTCATAGTTTTAGCTGTTAAACATAAGGAATTTGCATCACTAAATTTTGACAATTGGTTAAAGGATTTTTCAGGAACATTAATTGATTCAAACAATGTTATGAATCTCCCTAAAATAAATAATTTAATAAAAAAAGGGATTAAAGTTAAAGCTATTGGTAGAGGCGAATTGTGAAAGTTTTAATTACTGGTGGGGCTGGTTTTATAGGTTTTCATTTGGCAAAAGCTTTTGTGATGAAAGATTATGAAGTTGATATAGCAGATATTATTAATACACAAGATTTAGATAAAGAATTAAATGAATTATTAAAAAAAGACAATTGCAAATATATTAAATGTGAACTATTAATTGATCTCGAAAAAAATCTTAACCTTAATAAGAATTATGATTACATCATACATTTAGCCGCAATTGTTGGTGTTGAAAATGTTATTTCAAATTCTTATGGTGTTCTATGTAAGAACCAATTAATGTTACATAACATAATCGAGTTCGCTAAAAAACAAACTAATAATCCAAAATTTATTTTCACTTCAACCAGTGAAGTTTATGGTGGATCTCAATATCATAATTTAATAAAATATCCTACTCCTGAAAAAAATATTATTACTCTTCCTGATTTATCATTACCAAGAACCTCTTATATGCTATCAAAGTTATATGGAGAAGCGATGTGTCACGCCTCAGGTTTAGATTGTCTAATTTTAAGGCCTCATAATATTTATGGGCCTAGGATGGGAATGAAACATGTAATTCCCCAGTTAATTAAAAAAATTTTGAACACTCCTGATCAAGGAAGTCTTGATGTGTATTCGCCTAATCACACAAGAACATTTTGTTATGTGGATTATGCAGTAAAAAAAATATTAAGTCTCTTGGAAAAGCCAAACTCAATACCAAATGTTTTAAACCTTGGTGTGACTGAACCAGAAATAAAAATAAAAGACCTAGCAAAAATTTTATTGAAATTATCTAATAGAAATGACATCACCATAAATGAACTTGAAGATACTCAAGGATCGCCATCTAGAAGAGTACCTGATACAACGAAATTAAATACAATATCGCAAGATGTAGCTAAAACTAGCTTTTTGGAAGGAGTTTCTAAAACATATAATTGGTATAGAGAATTTTTGAAACAAACATGAGTGATTGGATTGAAATCTCTACTCCATCTTTAAGAGGCAAAGAGTGTGAATATCTGAAAGAGTGCATTAATACTAATTATGTTTCTTCTATAGGACCCTTCATAAATGATTTTGAAAATTTAGTTGCTGAAAATATTGGATTACCAAAACATTCAACGGCAGCTACTTCATGTGGTACAACGGCATTGCAACTTGGTTTATTAGCTTTAGGAGTAAAGCCAAATGATCTTGTTATAGTCCCGACATATACATTTATAGCGACAGCAAATGCAGTTTCTCATATCGGAGCTAGTCCTTGGATATTAGGCTCAGAAATGGATCACCTGACCATTGATTCAGATGAATTGGAAAAAGAGCTTGAAATTAATACATTTACAAAAAATGGATTTACCTTTCACAAAGAAACTAATCAGAGAATTGCATGCATAATTCCAGTTTATGTTTTTGGTTACCCTCCTGATATTGATCCAATAAAAAAAATAGCAAGTAAATTTTCTATACCAATTTTGTTGGACTCTGCATGCGGCATAGGAGCAAAATATAAAGGCTCTAAAATTGGTCAAAGCGACTTACCTGGCATTATCTCATTTAATGGAAACAAAACGATAACAACTGGGGCAGGCGGAATTTTTTATTCAAATGACGAAATTTTTGTCAATAGAGTAAAGCATCTCTCATCAACCGCTAAGTCTTCTAGCAAATATGAACATAATGAAGTTGGCTATAATTATAGGATGTCAAATATACAGGCTGCCTTAGGGTTAGCTCAACTAGAACAATTAGAACAGATTATCGATGAAAAAAAAATGATTCATAATAATTACAAGCAATCATTAAATAATTACAACCAATTTAAATTAATAAGAAATCCTTCTTGGGGGGAAAGTTCCCATTGGCTAAATGCAATTTTGATAAATAAAGATACACCTAAAAAGATTGAAAATTTGATTCAAAAATTAAGAGATTTTAAAATAAGATCAAATTATTTTTGGAAACCATTGCATTTACAGAAACCATATAAAAAATCTCTTAAATCTAATCTTTATGAATTAAATGATATTCAAGAAAGGGTCCTAGTTTTACCATCTTCTCCTACTCTTAAGATTGAGGAACAAGAAAAAATTATAGACATTTTAAATCAATTTTTTAAATGACTAAAGTTTGCGTTATTACAGGTGGACGTATGGATTATGGACATCTATATAAAGTAATGCAGGCTATCAATTTGTCTCCAATTTTAGAACTTCAAATAATCGCTACATGTATGCATTTATCCCCAGAATTTGGATTAACTTATAAAAAAATAGAGGAGGATGGATTTTCTATTAATAAAAAGGTTGAGTGCTTGTTATCTTCAGATACACCTTCAGCAGTTGCAAAAAGTGTTGGAATGGCATGCATCTCATTTTCAGATGCATTCTTAGATCTTAAACCTGATTTAATTCTTTTAATGGGAGATAGGTATGAGCTTTTAGCAGCATCACAGGTTGCACTATTGATGAAAATACGTATTGCTCATATCTCAGGAGGAGACACAACAGAAGGAGCTTATGATGAAGCAATTAGACATTCAATAACTAAAATGTCTCATCTACATTTTGTTACAAACACTGATGCATTTAAAAGAGTTAAACAGTTAGGAGAGAATCCAGAATATATTTTTAATGTAGGAAGTCCAACCATTGACTATATTATTGATACCCCAATGATATCTAAAGAGGATCTAGAAAAGAAATTAAAATTTAAGCTCCGTAAAATAAATATCATTTTTACTTATCATCCTGTCACCCTGAATGCTAAAAAAGATAGAGATGATCTACTCTTAATTCTTAGTGCTCTCGCCGAATTAGGTCAAGATGTAGGTCTTTTAATAACTAAATCCAATGCTGATGATGGAGGTAGAGTTTTAAATCAAGAAATTGATAAATTCACTGAAACAAATAAAAATGCAAAGTCTTTTGATTCATTGGGCCAATTTCTTTATTACAATTGCATAAACAATTTTGATTGCGTAGTAGGAAACTCTTCAAGTGGTTTGTTTGAAGTACCAACATTTAAAAAGCCAACTGTAAATATTGGAGATAGGCAGAAGGGACGAATTAGATCAAAATCTGTAATTGATTGCAAAGTCAATAAAAAAGAAATCCTTAACGCCATCTCAAGAGCACTCAAAATGAATTGCGAAGATATTATTAATCCATATGGGAAAGGGGACTCTTCAATGAAAATAGTTTCTCTTTTAGAAAGTATTGATATAAATAAATTATCCCTGCAAAAACACTTTTATAGTTAATTTCATGCTTTAAATCCTAAATTAGTTTTTTATTTTTCAAAATAAATGATGATTTAATTTTTCATCTTAAAAAATTACTTAATTAAAAGGTAGAAATATTTCCATTTGGCCCTTAAAGAATTAAATAATTACATTTGGCAATATTGAAAGGAATTAACTGGCTTGCTCCATTAAAAAACTACTTTCATATTCAAGTATTCAAAAAGAAATTGTGATATCTTATTGAAAATAAGATTTTTATTTAATTGTGGTTCTAATTATTGCTGAGATTGGAGTAAACCATAACGGATGTATGGATACAGCAAAAAAGTTAATTGATCTTTCAGTTGATGCTGGCGCGGATATAGTAAAATTTCAGACCTTTAAATCTGAAGATTTAACAACTGAAAACGCTCCCCTAGCAGAATATCAAATTAAAAATTCACCAGAATTAATTAATCAAAAAACATTACTAAAAAAACTTGAACTAAATCATAGTCATCATATATTGCTTAAAGAATATTCTAATAATGCCGGAATTGAGTTTTTATCAACTGGATTTACAATTCAAAGTATAGATTTACTTGCTCAATTAGGTTTAAAAAGGTGGAAAGTTCCTTCTGGAGAGATTAATAACCTTCCATTATTAAAAAAAATAGCTACTCAACAACAACCAACTATTCTCTCTACGGGGATGTCTACCTTAGGTGAAGTTGAATCTGCATTAAATACGCTTCTTGACAATAATTTAAAAAAAGACAAAATAACTGTCCTTCACTGTAATACTGCTTATCCCACTCCCATGGAAGACGTAAATTTAAAAGCAATGCAAACAATAAAAAAAAGTTTTGGTGTTAATGTTGGATTTTCAGATCACACATGTGGGATAGAAGCAAGTATTGCGGCTGTAGCTATGGGTGCTCAAATCATTGAAAAGCACATCACTTTAGATAAAAACATGCCAGGACCAGATCACAAAGCAAGTATTGAACCCAAAGAACTTTTTGATCTTGTCAACTCTATAAGAAATATTGAAAAGGCACTAGGTGATGGAATAAAAAAACCAACTAAATCAGAGATTAAAAATATCAAAGTAGCAAGAAAGTCGATAGTCGCATCAAACTTTATAAAAGAGGGTGAACTATATACAAAATACAACTTAGGAATCAAAAGACCCGGTACTGGAATTCCTCCCACCATGTTAGATTTTATTTTAGGAACTAAATCTAATCGCCAATATAAACCTAACGAAATTATAGATCTTAGTTAAATAATTTGATTATTTCTGGAAAGTATTTCTTTCAAACATGCCTCTGCTATATCCCAATCATCTTGAGTATCAATATCAATACTATGAAAATCATCCATAATAAAAAGATCAGCGCATGAAGAAAAGAATGTTCTCTTTTGCTTTAAGAAATCAATTTTTGTATAGTACATAGAACCATTGGGTATAAATACATTTTTACTAGTTTTAACTTCTGAATTGGCTAATGCAAAATACTTAGAAACATCTCTTACTGCTACACATTGCCTCGATTCTTTCTCTCTAACTTTTAGTATAAAATCATCAATATGTTTTGCAAATCTCAGTGGGGATGTTGGTTGAATTAACAACATTTCCCCCTCACAAGTTTCATCATCAAAATACTCTATAAAATCTATCGCAGTTTCAAAACTACTTGTATTATCTTCTGAAAGTTTTTTACTTCTTAGACGGGGAACTATAGCACCATATTGCTTGGAGATTTCAGAAATTTCTTTACTATCAGTGCTAACGTAAATATTATTTATGAAGCGTGACTTTTTCGCTGCTTCAATAGACCATGCAATTAAGGGCTTTCCACATAAATTTCGAAGATTTTTACCAGGTAATCTTTTTGAACCAGCCCTGGCAGTAATTAAAACATTTAATAATTTACTATAAGATGACAATTGGTTATTTTGAAAAGTATTTATTGGCTGATTCCAAAGTTTCATATCGACCAATATCAATCCAATATTGAGAAGTACATTCCACTCCTAATTTAAAAGATTTTTCTTTTGCTTTCTCAAATAAACTTGTCATATCAAGATATTCATTCTGATTAATTAATTCAATCATGGATTCAGATAGGAAGTATATTCCTGCATTAACCATATACGAATAAGTTGGCTTTTCTGTTATTCCATTCCATTGATAATTGTTATGATCAATGACACCAAAAGGCATCATAAATTTTTCTTCTTTAGCAAGCATTATGGCATCATATTTATAATCTTGGGCTTTATCTAATATTTTACCTAATTTACACTCGCATAATATATCCCCATTTGTAACCAAGATTGGGAAAGTCATTCCTAATTTATTTATTTCCGCAAGAGAACCAGCAGTACCAAGTGGTATATCTTCCTTTGAAAAAATTATATTAGCAGCGAAATTGTTATTTAATATATATTCTTCAATAACTTCTGATAAATGACCAAGGGATATAACTATGTTTATAAAGCCTTCATTAATTAATTTATCTATAATTCTTTTTAATATTGGTTTTCCTCCAACCTCAATCATTGGCTTGGGAATATTTTGAGTTAGAGGTAAAAGTCTGGTCCCTTTTCCTCCCGCCATTATTACTGCCGTATTAGACCTGCTCTCTGTTCGTAATAATTCAGCTTCACATACACCTACAACTTTATGTTCATTATTAACAAAAGGTATAAGCGAAACACCTTTTATTCTAGCCTTTTCCAACATTTGATCAACATTATGAGATTCAGCAAAAATACAATCTGGATTCATCAGTGATTCACATTTTTCTTTTTTATCTTTACTTATTATCCATCTTCTTAGATCTCCATCAGAAATAGTTCCACATAAGTTGTTCTCGTTATCAACAATAATCAATACTTTATGAGTAAGTAAATTAAGAATTTTTAAAGCTTCTATAATATCTGTATTTTTATTAACTAAATATTTTTTATGATCAATCATAATTTAATTATTATTTCAATAAAAAAGAGATATATAATTTATCATAATTTTTTTTAATTAAAAAGCCTTCAGAATTTTATCAAAGTTATAAATATTTAATTTATTGATTCTTCAAGATATAAAATTTAGCTAAAAATATTATTTCTAAAAAAGTGTAGTTGCATATTAAACTTGAAAAGATTTTTAATATGTACTTTTTTCATATGTGACAATCAGAATTAATTTTAAAAGCAAATAATTCCTAACAATTTACTATTAAAAGTATTTAATAAATTATTTAATTTATCTATCTCTTCCTTTTTAACAATTCCAATACTGCAGCAAATAATATTTTCTCTATTCATATCAATATCTTTAACTTTATCTCTAAAATCAATAGTTAATGAAGAAATTTTCTTATTTATTTCATTCTGAAATATTTTATATTCTTCTTTATCAATATCTCCGATTTGAATAAAAGATATATTTTTATTTTGAATATTATTTAAAAACTTTTCCAAAATAAAATCATCTCTATTTTGTTTCGTATAGGATAATATGATCTTACTTTTTAGTAACTTTTCAAGTAACTCATCATCAAAGATAACATTTGAGGATTGTTCTTTGACATAAGCTATAAGTACTCCCAATAAGGCGCCTAATAAAAAACCATTTAAAACAATAAATCTTTTAGGAAAACCAACTGGTCTTTCTTTTAAAGTTGGCTTAGTGATTAATTGCCATGGATCTTCTATCCGCGCCTCCTCAAGCTTTATACTTCTTAGATTATTTTCTAATCTCACTAAAGTTGTCTCGTCATTTTGAGCCTCTCTCATAAGTTCTTTATATTTTAATAAAACGCCTTTTGGCCTCATTGCTGCTTCCATTTCTGCTTCTGCTTCTAATCTAGAAACTCTAAGATATTTGATTGCTCTCTCCTTAAGTAAGTTAACTATTAATTTCCTCTCTTCTAATAATCTAATAATATTAATATCGTTTTCAGTATATTTAGTTCTTAAAATAACTAATCTCTCTTCAATATTTCTTAACTTTTGAGGTAAACCTTCTCTCGCAAGATCTGGGATTGAGGATCCAAAATACTGAAGATTTTCGTAATCTAATGGACTTAATTCATTGATTTTTTTTATCTGTAAGTTAATTGTTCTTATTCTATTGGCAGCATCAACTCTAGATTTCTCAATATTTACAATAGATCCTAAAACTTCCGGCCCAACATCTGCAAGATTTTTTTGATTACTTGAATTAGTAATTGACTTTGAAGAATTTATACCTAAGTAAATCAAGTTTTGATCAATCGCAAAATTTTGAGCTGCTTTAATAGAATTAGAACTTTTTTTTCTAAATAAATCTATCTGACCTAGTAAATAATCTTTTGATAATTTAATTTTTCTCCTCTTTTTTTTACCAGAGTAAATTTGATAATCCTCTGACAATTTTTCTAAAACCGGCAATATTAAATCTCTATTTGTATCTCTATAGGTTATGTTTAGTATTGCTGTATTTTCTAATAAGTTAGTATTAAGATCTTTGACCCAATCAGAAAACAACAAATCCTTTTCTCTAGGGTCTAAATTTATTCTTTCTGATTTAACAAATTCAAAAGTTGGCATCAAAACCATTGGACTTTCCAAAATTCCAATCTCAGTCTCAAGTGTTGTGTCAGCAAGAGAACCTGTTCTTAATGTTCTCAGATTTATCCTCGAGGCTAAATTAGAAGTATCCATTGGCGTAGAGTTGTTCTTTTCTAAAACTATATCGAACTGACCTTCCCAAACCTTAGGTTTTATAATCGCATAAATCAGGCTAATAAATAATAATAAAAATGTTACTGAACCTATTAATTTTTTATTTCTATCAATAAGTTTTAAAATATATTTTAAAGATATTTCTTCAGAAATTATATTTTGACTGTCTGAATTTAATTGCATATTAATTTGATTTTTAGTTGATTTGATTTATAAAACCCTTATTAGGGAGTGTTTAAATTCTCCTAAAAACGAATTAAGTAAACTAATTAAATAGTACCAAATACCATAGTAATTGTAATTTTAATAACAAAATTTAAAAACCTTTTTTAGTCTTTTTCAAGCAACTGTTTAAATTTGATTAGTCAATAAAATTTAATTAAAACTATACATTTAATAGATAAAAAAAACTCATAGCTTTAAAATTTCATATTTTCCTTTAATCTTCTAATATTTTTCACTTTTAAAAGCAAATCGATCAGCATCCTTTTCAATCCGTTCATTATTTAAACTGGCTGTCTCGAAAATATCTTTACCTTATTTTTTAAAAGCTCATTAACTTTTAAAAAGCAAATGCAAAATCTTCAAGAAAGGATACAAAACAAAAGTGCTTGTTGTACGTGCATCCTATTTTCCGCTTGTTCAAAGATTCTACTTTTTTTACTTTCAATTACTTTATCAGTTATTTCTTTAG
>MDTE01063415.1_pt1 | contig 16140 bp, 30 predicted proteins | sample 811231 | NCBI WGS metagenome assembly MDTE01 (sample SAMN05326651, study PRJNA326480) | marine metagenome | isolation source: seawater | place: Indian Ocean: Red Sea | collected 2010
GGGAAAGAAGGGCTTTGGTTCGCTCGCGCTTGCTCAGCCTTATAAATTCCGATGACACACCAGTAATCCGCTTTATCAGCTTCAGTATCTGGAATGTGCTGACCAGCGTGGACAGGGCAGATTTTGAAGGACTCAAAATCACGAAGCTGATCCACATTGTTGAAGTAGAACAGAGTTGTTCTGTAGTTAGAGTTGGAAGTGATCATTGCTATTCCTTGTAAAAAAAGGGGCAATGCACCTCCACTGGAGTAAGCATCACCCCAGCAGGTTGAGTGTTAGTTGAAATTAGGCGTTTACGATTTTCTGCTCGTGCATTTTCGCTTCAGACTGAGCCTTGGCCTTATCCAGTTCGCTATATGCAAAAGACAGTTCAGCAGGATTCTTGATCCGGCTTTCCATTAACTCCCGACACGCCTCAAAAGCATTTTGCTTAACCGCACGGTCTACCAGTTGTTTCACGGTATTCTGTACAGTAAGCGGCACTTCATCACGACTCGGCGGAGGCGGTAACATTCCTACGGTTGCCATATCTTTCGACAGGACGGCGAGGCCTTCTCCATTTTCCTCATTGAGGATCTGAAGGGCTTTAGCCAGTCGAGGCGTAGACTTGGGCCACCATTTGGAAGCACGCTTCACTACCGATTTCAGTTGCATCTGATCTTCCCAATCGACCCAAGGGCCAAGACCTTTTTTGAAGGCCTCTGAGACATCCCGAATCTTGTCCATGTCCGCTTTGGACATAGGCTCGACCAAGACACCACCAGAAGGAAGTTCCGCGATACAGTAGCCACCTCGAACGGCTCCTCTTTCCGTAGAAAAAGGGTCGCAAAAGTGGTCTGGTTTCTCGGCTGGACCTTTGTAGGTGAACTGATCTTTCTCATAGACAAGTTCAGCCTTGGCCCAGCGAATTGCACCCGTTTCAACACCGATAGTGATTAATCCCCGGTAGGAAATGTCGAGCATCACTTTCGGGTCTTCGTTCTTGCGTAATCGTCGCGGTACCAGATAGGCCAGACCCTGGTTAGGGTTCAGCGTCAATCCGACTGCCGCTACGTTGTACATCGCCAGGCGAAGACTCGATGGGTTTTTCTTGGCGACATCCAGCAAGTAGCTGTTATTCATCAAGAGTTGGGTGGCAAAGATCTGCTCCTGAAAGAAGTCCAGACCGGAACCAGAGAATTTGTCCTTGGCGGACTCAATTGCCTGGTGCCATTGGTTAGTGGGCTTTTGCGCCACTTGGTTTTGCGGTTGATTCATAGGATTGCTCCAGGTTGCTAGTTGAGTATGTGAGGTATAATGACCCCAGGAGGTATTGAGATATGCAAACCCAAGACTACATCGTGGATGACCAAGGTAATTTCAGGTTTACAAGGGTTGGTCTCGACAATCAGGCTCCGTTACTGGCAAAAGCCGGTATCGATGCCAAAGCTATCAAGACGTATGCGGAGTACATCCAGGCAAGACAGGCGGCGAGCCCGTACTTTATGGAGTATCTGCAAGAGGAGACCGATAAACGATTGAAAGGCAAGCCTGACACATTAGAGTGGCAAGCAATACGATCCATCGCTTTTGGTACTCCGGAAGAGCAAGACCAGTTGCTTGAAAAGTTAAAACGCAAACAAAGCTTTAAGCTTGTTTAGCTTCTCTTCGTGCATTAATTTCTTCGATGATTTTGGCGCGAAGCCATTTCAACGATGAAACCTGTTCTTTGTCGGTGAGCATACTGAGCATATCTTTCGACGTGTTCAGCATGTGCTGAAGTTGTTCATCGCTCGCTGTTTCCAGCCAGAAATAAACCTCTTTTCGTGAAAAGCCCATAGTCATTCTCCATAGAGAAAATGATGGGGCTTACCCTTTAGGGGAAAGTCCCCATCAGGGTGAAACAAGCTTTAAATTAGTTCATTCAGAACGGAATGTCCATGTCATCGAACGAGTCGAATGATGGCCCCTGAGCCATGAACTCCTGACCGGCAGCTTGTGCCATTGGTTGTGACGGTTGTCGCTGAGGAGCCTGCTGTTGTGCAGGTGCAGCTTGACCATCTCGGTTGTAGTAGCGAGGCAGTTTCTTCGGAAAATCATTCACCACAATTTCAGTGGTATAACGATCGGTACCGCTTTGATCCTGCCATTTGCGTGTGCGCAGTTCGCCTTCTACTTGAATGAGATCTCCAGGCTCAAGCTTGTTGTTCACATGCTCGGCGCACTGGTTGAATGAGACCAAACGGTGCCATTCAGTATGCTCATTCCAATCGCCAGTTTGCTTGTCCTTGAAGGACTTCGTTGTTGCCAACGAGTATTGCGCGACCGGCTTTTGTGTTTTGGTGTAACCCAATTGCTTTTGACCTACACGGCCAATAAGAATGACTTTCTGATACATGATGTATCTCCTATTTAGTCTGTTGTGGAGGATGTTCAATCAGTACGGGTTGGCGCTTTCCTGATTGAAGGAGGTTGTTGTTACGCATGTGCTGAAGTTCCAGCGGTGTAACAGCGAAGATCGGCTTGATCGTGACTTCTTGAGGCTTGTTCTTCATCAATCGCTTGATGAGGTGTTTGCCTGCAATGCAGATCAACTTGAAAGCTATCTTGAAAGGCAGCTTTACCAATTTACCAGAGGCTTCCAGAGCTTTATCGCCTACGCGAAATCCAAACTCTATGGCCTGCATGGCAATAACCGACCCAAAGAAGAAAACAAACAGCGCTATGCAAAGCATAATAAGTTCCATTTGTTGTCCCCTTAGTTTGATGAAGTTTTGAAGCTATAACCGTGGTCCGTGTCGTACACGATCTCGGCAATATCATCCCTCATCAGAACAGAGAATTCCGGCAGAACCAGAACATCACCTGCTGTAGTTACGCACACTTTGAAATTGCCCATATGAGCTTTTTCATTTGCTTTTTCGATAGCCTGCTGAACATTGTTCTTAGGACTTCCGGAAAGCTGCTGATGCGCATTGAAATCGAAGTTATACATAAAGTGTCTCCAATTAATTGGTTGAGTATTTAGCCAAAACGCCACAGCGTTCGTACCCGTTTCATGGCTAGATTGGGGGTACTTATCAGGTGCCATTGTTAAAACAACAACAGCAACAAGATTCGGAGACACACGAAGGTGGTTTAGGGCTGTTCTCTATGGACGTGCAGAGAACACGCCTAAACGCCCTGGAAAAAGGTGTGAAACGAAATAGTTGGAGTAAAAGGTGAAAACCTTGAAGGTAAAATGCTTGGAGCTTTAGGAGGTAGACTTGATGTTGTTACAGCCGTAAATGCTACGGCAGAGGAAGGTTGTTCAGTTGGAGCCAAGCTTTTCAGCTCGGTGCCGTCTATGTGACTCGATAAGGCACCTTTGATTGAAATATGGACGCTATACGACCACACGATAAAAGTTACATCAAATATCCACTCTTCGCAAGGCTTTAAAGGGACCCCGCCCTTTGACCCATTTATTGCGGCATTTGAGTCCTCTTCTCGTTATGTTGAACATCAATAATTATTTATTTAGTGGTGTTTTATATGACGACCAAGCGGAAAGCTGCTCTCATCCTGCTCCTTGAGGGGCTGGCCAGCTCCGGATTGCAGATGATCACCATCCGCCAGACAGTACCCTTCGTTGGCAGCTCGGTGCTTTGCACTTCAATCATCATCAGTTGTTTCCTGGGTGCTCTGGCATTGGGTTACTACTGGGGTGGCCAACAGGCTTCTGAGCGGTATGCCAAGTCCCTGGTAATGAACCTGGTTGGTAGCATCGCCCTGTTTGGTATTGGGCTGTCTTACAGCTTTGTGAGCTTCTTTTTTCTGTCCATCGCAGACATCACCCAAGGAACGCCCTATTTGGGCAATCCCCTGATCCACCTATTCCTATTCAGCCTGCTGATAATGTCTCCACTGGTGTTTTTTCTTGGGCAAACCGTCCCATTACTGCTCAACACCGCAGACCACGACACCCGCAAGAGCGAAGCCACGGGCAATGCCACGGCGCTAAGTACGATTGGTAACGTGCTTGGATGTTTGATCACATCCTTGCTGCTCATGTACTTCCTTGGAGTTGGGTACTCCATTTTCATAAATTGCCTGATCCTCGCGGTATGCCTCTGTTTCTTGGTTGATTGGAACAACAGCAAAACGAAGTATGTGGTTGGTGCAACTTTTTCTTTCCTGGTCATCGCGTTCACGCTGAACGTAAAAATCCCAGATCGCTTGTTCGCCGCGACTACCCCCTACTCGAATTTCTACGTTGCAGAGCACCCGGAAGGCAAGCGGTTCATCATCAATCGCAGTAGCGCCTCATTCATCGGGGAAAAGGACAGAAAAGGTTGGCCGTACATTGAGATCATGAAACAGGGCATATTTGCAGATGACATGACCGGGAAGGATATTCTGGTACTCGGTGCCGGGGGCTTCACCCTCTCGGCAGAAGATACTCACGGCGCAAACTTTACCTATCTGGACGTTGACCCAAAGATCAAGCCAATTGCAGAGAAGCATTTCCTTGAGGAACCCATCAAAGGTGAATTCATAGCCCAGGACGCCAGATCCTATCTGCTGACCAGCGAAAAATTATGGGATGTTATTGTCGTGGATCTGTATACCAATGCCGCCACGATACCTATGCACACAGCCACCTTTGAGTTCTTCTCTCTGGTGAGCTCACGTCTCAAACCTTCCGGAAAAGCAGTCCTCAATATCGCAGCCAACCCCCGATTGAACGATGCCTATTCCGTGAATATGGATTTCACCGTCCGCCAGGCATTATCAAGATGCATCACCGACATCACCGGGTACCAGAACGCTCTGGTGAATATTGTTTATTTCTGCTCAAAGCGGTTGAGCAAGGGCAATGATGCGGTTGCTAGTTTGTATCGAGATGATACAACTAAAGTAACCGTGGACGGCTACGTCTCATCCCTGAACATCAAGAAATGGCAAAGCCGGGAAGACAACAATCATGGGCAATAGCAGAAAGTCAAAATGGGTGTCCGCCAGCGATGTTGGCCGGGCATCCTATTGCCCACATTACCTGGAGCTGAAGGAAAAAGGGACCAAGCCATCCCAACAGTCGCTGAAGGCCAGAGCAAAGGGCGAAGTCAGTCATGAGGCACTGAACCGTCAAGCTGAAGACAGCCGCTGTTTCGTTGCAACTCATCTCTACGGGATCGACCACCCCAATACATGTCTACTTAGAAAATATCGGGACCAGAAGCTCGCTTCTCATACAACAGGCAGGGTGTTCATCAGCGTTTACTATGCCATATCCCCTTATTTGGTCATCGCGGCACGTAAACTCCCCCTGATCTCCATGTTTATGCGGTACTTCGTGGACTGTAAGATTCGTCATATCCAGGAGAGATGTGAGGATGATTGATATTCTGTTATATGGGCTGCTCGGACTTGCTGCCGCTGCCCTACTTTACAACTTCATACGGCGCATTGCTGGCTCCAGAAGTGGCCTTGGTATAGAAGGCAAGCTTATTTGGATGGACAAGGGCCGGTCTACAAAGCCCTTCTTTAACCACGTCTTCGAGGTCCTGGGTAAGCCGGATCTCATGTATAGAGTACGCGGAGGCGTGTTGGCAGTTGAGTATAAAAGCCGACGCGGCCCAGTATTCAAGAGCGATGTAGTGCAAGCAAAGTGTGCCGCTCTAGCAGCGCGTGGAAACGGTTACCAGGTCACGCGGCTGCTTGTTAAGACAGCAACCACTGAACAATACATCGAGCTGCCGCGTGCAGACAAAACCCTATTCAATGAGATCAAGGAATACGTAATTCTTACCAGGCAAGCTAAAGCCGGTGTAAGGATGAAGGCCTGGCCAAATGTAGGAAAGTGCCGTGGCTGTGCATTTAAGTACGATTGCGTTCATGCCCAAAAAAGATAAACCAAACTGGCCTACTCCCGTTCCATCAGGCAGATACGAGCCTGGGCTATCTGTTTCTCAGCTATCGGCGCAGCAGAAAAATGCGCTATGGCTTCATCTGAAAAGCCAGCACCCTAAGAAAGCGAGGGAAATTACGGAAATAATGAACGATCCCATCGTTTCATCTCTCATTAAAACGTTCGATGGGTCCTTGGTGATCGAGCGTGAGTTTGTTCCCGAGAGTCTGCTATCCCTTCTTGAATGAGCGTGAGCTCAAAGGATTTTCATTGGATGTAAGGAATCACATCGTCTGGCATGACTGGCTTCTTAAAAAACCGGGTAGCGCCAGCGTTAATGGCTTTCTTTTCATTCGATGATCGTGAAGACATCGCAAGTACTGTCTGAAACGGGCACTCTGCCTTGATTCTCGCAATGACCTTATCCCCAGACATCACCGGCATTTCCATATCGGTGATAACAAGATCCGGCTTAACTCTGACATACTCTTTAATACCCAAAGCACCATTTTCGGCCCCGTAAACTTCAAAGCGATCTTCGCCCAATAACGCCCGAAATGCCTTGATGATCATTTCGTTGTCGTCAATGACTAAGATGGTTTTCTTGGCCATATTCACTTCCATCAATGGACAGTGGCATGGTTATAGTTCATAACGAAGCCATATGAACCACCGCCTTTCTGAAACTGCGTGCTCAACTCTCTATTGAGGTTGAGCACCAGCAAGTTGAAGGTTTCAAGCGTCATTCCATCCTGGACGTACCGGATCAAAACATCGATGTCGAGTTGATACCCAGACTCACAGTTGGCAGATACAGTATTAAGCATGACTTCCATTGACTCCTGGAGTAGGTCTTCATCAATACAGCCTGCAATATAGGTCGGTGGCATCATAAGTATTTCTCTCATCATTATTGTTAGTACATCCAGGACAACGCTCAGTTAAGCTGAATCGGGTAAACCGCTTCAGTACACGTTTCAGGCTCATCTCTCAAACAGGCCTGAAATATCACATTGGCCGCCTTAGGTATTACATCCAGCCAAGAGCTGGTATCGACAGACAGATCTTTGAATCCATGCAGCTTATCCAGAGGGATACTGGTACAACTGAGAGTACTCTGGTTGTCCTGAGCATAAACACATTGAAATGACGCTGTATCAGCACACGCATGTTGAGCGGTACCCGGCAAAGAGCACTCAATGGTGAATAACTTCAGGTCCTCTTCCTGCACCTGGTCATCAGTGCTCAAATATACATTGGCATCGTAAAGGTACTGCTCACCGGCACCAATCGTTGTGTTATCTGTATAGTAAATATCCACATTCCAGATCAAACTTACGGTATCGCCGGGACTGAAGTGATTTTCTTCTTCACCAGTGGAAGCAGCTAAGTTAAAGGCCTTTGGCTGCATTGGTTCCGGTGCAAATTCAAATACCAGCTCCGGTGGTTCACTTGAATTAAGGTTACTTGGTGCCTGCGAACCACTGGTTGACGATCCGCCCCCTCCGCCACCACAGGCAGAAAGAAGAGAGGCAACGCTGACCAGAAGTAAGAATCTTGATGTTTTCATGAGCTTCTCCATGCTTAGTTTTGTCCAACGGTATTCTACTGGAGGGACTTTTAGGAGGCATAAAAAAAGGGCCACCAGCAGATGACCCTTTTCTAAAATACTCAATTTCTACATCCTTGTGCCAGCGTTTACGGTGCACTCAATGCCCAGACTGGAATGCTTGATTGTCCAGCAGGGATTGACCTAACTAGCTGTAGCTGTTGGCTCTTAACCAAAGGAACGATCACCTTTCCACCGAAGTCGTCCTCAGTTACGTCCTCCTTTATCAGACCATTTTTGATGCAGAGGATTCTCATGTAGTCAGAGGTAAACTCCCGCAAATGGCGCTTGGCAATCAAAAGCACCATCGTCTGAAGATGCTCGTATTCCGCCTTATTCATCTGCACCTCCGCCATTCACATTTACTTGCTGATACTGAAGAAGAATCTCTTTACCTATCTGCTCTGCTTCAATCGACTTAATTGCCCACAGTCCACGGGACAGGACGGGTTCTGCCAGATCAAGAAACGCCGGTACAAACTCCCAATCAAACGGATCTTGGTATTCGTCTTTGACGACATTGTATGCAGCCTCGACCGCTGGAGCCAATATATGGAGTACGATAGACCGCATCTCACACGCGCCGACTTCTTCCCGCTTCTGCGAATACACGTCATCGCAGTCTTTGCCGGACATACGCTCCAGTAGAGCTTCCCAGATACACATTGCTGTAAGCGCCGTTTCTTCCTCTACCGAAGAGAAGGCTGTTTGGGTATTCATTCCTGATTATCCTCCTGACCACTGCTTGAAACAGCACCGCTGCCATCAGAACCGGATATAGTGATTCTGATACTGGCTTTACCGTTCGAATCCTTCGTGGCAGCGCTTTTAAGGCGAGCAATAAGATAGGGGTTATCAATTTGCTGGTAAGTATGAGCCCCATCTTCGGTCGGTATGCAAAGCATAAGCCTTCCCCGCTCGACCGTGAGAAGGTTTATGTTCTTAATTACAATATCCATGAAAGCCACCGTTTAGTTTGAAGAAGTCATCTCAAAGAAATTAAGCCGGTGCTGTTTAAGCGCTTCCCTTGCCTCCTTGACCTGACGATTAATCTCCAGTTTTTCCGATAACATATCCGCTTTTTTCATCTTATTGGCCAGACGGGTTATCTTGCCTTTGAGATTGATTTCTTGTCGCTTCCACATTTGTTCGGTCATATCGATTACCTGTCAGAAAGAAAAATGGCCCCCGAAGGGGCCTACCTCACTCAACACACTCACAAGGAGCACTCAACATCTTTGTTACTTTCAATCTCTCATGTCTTTCTGAACCAGCAACCCCTTAAATCCACTTTTTTGCATTTATTCGATCAAGAGGCCTTCAGCAGTGGTATTTGCCTTTCATCATCGCGTTGATCTGTAATTGCATTGCTTCCGTCAAAATCAATTCCCAGCCTCTCCAAAGCCAGCTCATGCTGCTCCAGCAGCTTGCTGGCTTCCCTTTCCTTTTCACCATCGCTGCCGTGATTCAGCCGCCACGAATTCAGTCTACTTAGGTCCATTCGACGGGTCACCGTCTCGGCCTTGTCGTACTGCTCCCAGAAACCTGTTGAACCATCCTGATCGCTCTGAGGCAACCACGCCCTATGTTTGCCGACAATGCGGTTTAATCTGTCGATAAGATCCTTGCGTCTCGGAAAGATATGAAATGTCCCAGCTTTCGGATAAAAGCGAATGTCGAAATAGTCACTTGAACACCTTTCACCACTGCTTAGCTCTTTGTACTTGTCGCAAAACAGGTTCACGACACCATAAGGCGTTGAGTGATGCTGCCCGTCCAGCATGGCAAACACTTTATCGAAGTCTGTGAACATCTGTTGATCATCCCATGCCAAACTGTTTGACCATGAGTAGTAGTCTCTGCGATTGGCGGGGATAATGAACCTCGTCATGAGAACGCGGTAGGCGTTGACCCTATGTTTCTGGTTTGACTTCCAACCCTGATAGTAGGCTCGGTTTTCCGGATGATACTTGCTGATCATGTCGAAAACGTCGCAGATCATTTCTATCTGAATGGTTCCTTGTTGTTCCACCAACCCTTGCAGGAAGCCGTAGATATTCTCGACCGTGAATTCAAGGTCACAGATGGACGCAAACTCACTTTCCAAGCGTTTCTGTGCCTGACTTGAAAGTCTATCCAGGACTTCCGTTGAGCGGAGTACGGATGACCACGCCCGCTCCTTCAGCTTTAGATAGGCTTCATTCAGTTCGCTAGTTACGCTTTTTACGCAACTTTCAGAATCATGACAGTTGGTCGTTTCATCAGTAATCGAGCGTCCTAACATATTGGCGTAATAATTGGCTCGTGCGTTCGCTTTAGCCGCGCTTCTGGCAGCCTCAACAGCACATTCAAACGCAATGACCAAGTTCTGTATTTTTGACTTGGGCACGACCAAATCTTTAGGTACCTCGATGTCGTCGGCTCTCATTCCCTCCTCAACCTTTTCCTTCTTGAGGTTGTCTATGAACTCCGCTTTGAAATTGGATTCCTTCTCAAGATGGATAATGGCTACTTCTACCGCTGTCTTTCGTTGTGTATCCGGTGACAAGAATGCTTCAGAGACGAATTCAACAGATCCGTGCTGCTCGATGATGTCTACCAGGAAACGACGCTCTTTTGTATACGGATTGCGTATCGTCTCCGCATTCAGAATGGCCACTAACTCACCGTGGAACAGAAGATTCCATGCATGAAGGACATGCTGAACACCGGAAGCAAAGGGAGGATTCATCAAAATATGGCTGTAAAGACAGGCTCCCCGGTATGACAAAAAATCATGGCCAACGATTCGGTACTTCTTCTCCCGAAGAATTGCTTGATTATTAAAATCAATCTCACAGCAATCCACCTCAACCTTGCTGTAGCGTCCCGATGCGAGCTCATGCACCACGTCCACAAGATCTCCACGTCCGGCCTGCGGTTCCAGTAGTCGCGTTATTTTCCGGTTTTTGAACTTATTGAAGGCCTTAACACCAAGGGATACGGGTGTGGGATAAAACTGATTGTCCATGCTCACCCCCCTTAAAGCTGCCGCATAACGTGATCTATCATGGCTGGCTTACCGTGGTGATGGCCTATTGTTGATAGGCCAGCCTCCCAGACAGTCTCGTCAAATTGGTCGCTTCGGAGAGTTCGCAGCAGGTCAACAATCCCCTTCTTATCCTTGGCTTCAATAAGCTCCGATAGCGTTCTTGGGATTGTGGTTTCAAAATCAGGAAAGAGATCCATAGTCTTCGCCTCGTGAAATGTATTCGCTTTTCATCGAATATCTCACGGGTTTCCGAACTAGCAACTATCGCGGATTCGTGCGGTTTCTATATTTTCGCTTTTTTCGGATCGACGTTTAGTTGGTCTTTGTCAATGGTCAGATCTAAGGCTGAGTCGTAGTGGTTTTCAGGTATTACCCCCATTCGCATAGCAACTTGAACCATAACAGTGTCGCGTCCATATTTTCTGGCGACGGCTGCGGCACCGGGGCACTGGCAAATATCTTTAGGATGATAGTTTCCTTCCTCATCAAAGTTTCGCCCGTCTTCCCTGTAAACCGTCTTATGGCAATGGAACGTCATGTCTTGGCCGGACAGTAGACCTTCGATGATTTCTTCCCTTCTACCTGGCTCCAGGTGAATAGCACTCTCATCATTACGGAAAGGGCAATTGGCGCAAGGTTTGGTCAACTTAAATTGATTTTTCATCCGTCCCCTCCTCACTCAGTACGGCAGTTGCATATTTAGAAAGTTCAAGATGGTTCTTGTGGATACCCTCCAGACACCTGCACAGCACCTCATAGGACACCTTTGTCTCAACACCGTCTACTGCGTGCTGGCTTAGTATGGGTAAACGCTCAACTGCCCTTAGTAAACAGACGATGTGGTCTTTTTCAATATCGCTAAGCCGCCTTCGACTGCCTACACCTGGCGGCTGAGCAATGTACTCTGCCATTGCCATATCGAAACCTCGCCGATACTCGATTTGTTAGTTGTTACTCGAATATCTCACGCGATTCTGATCCAGCAACTCATTCAAGACAGTTGTGCAAAGCCATTAAAGCCCAATGACGTACAACACTCCCACCAGATCTTAGATACATGATGCACTGACCATTTTTAAGTGAATCTGTGTCGCCTTCTAAGGTAAATGCTTGCCCTCTCTGGTCAGCTACAAACGCCACTGATGAAGTGATTCCCAGAGCAGCGCCAGGACTGAATTGATATTGGCTGATGGTCTGGCCATTGAATGTTACTTGTATGTTGAATCGGCCATCGATGATCGGTTGATAGCGTCCCGCATAGAAGGAGCGATCTTGAACCAGGCGGACCAAGGAGAAAGATACCTGTTCTTGTTCTGACGCTCGCGCACCTAAACATGCGCCACTGACAAGCACCATCAAAACAAGCTGTCGCCAGCAGACCTTCACTATATGCCCTCCCTAATCCTTGGTTGATTGCCCAAAAATACTGACTTTTGACCTGAGTTGCTAGTTCAGGTTTCTGGGGTACGTTGGAATCATCAATAGGGAGATGCCGTCATGCACCAAGAGTCAATGTCCATCGTGGAAAGAGGTAATGCCGCGATTGTTAACGCCAGAAATCCAGATACCGTCGTCTTTGAATCGGGAAATGTCTACAAGCTTTACGGCAAGAAGACAGAGAACAAAGTGAAGCGGATCGGAGAACAAGATGCGCCAGACTTTGAGCATTGGGACGACTATCACTTCCAGCGCAGATATAGCTACTTGGGTGAGGTGAAAGTAGTCCGAGTAAAGCGGACGCTGAAATTGCAGTTCAACTGAACATATTTTCTTCATTCAAAGCAAAGGTAGACAAATGGATAAAGACATATTGGACCGTCTATTAGCGGTACTTGCTGGACAAGCAAAAGCTTCAGATGACGATCGCAGGAACCTTTTGCGCGTGGCCACGATGTGTGGCGTAGCTGGGTTATATGAACACTACAAAGAGGACGTTCTTGCGAAGTTCAGCATTGAGCAATTGCAGGAGATTGTTGATACCACCGAGCCTTTCCGTGGTTTCACGGTTGAACATATTTTTCACACCGCACTTTATGCGTAAGGAATCCAACATGAAAAGCCTATTTATATTTTCTTTATTAGCCGTCATCACAGCATTGACTGGCTGCAAGCCCGAAGATTTCCAGGACACTGGCGTGCTGTCCATAGAAGACTTCTACATTATCGGTAGCAATGACAATGCGCTCGACGAAATCCCAGAAATTGACCCGTATTTCAATGATGGTGAATTTCTTCTATTCATCCGACTTGGTAAGCCGGATCTAGGGTACGAGCTCACCTACTACCTTGGAAATAAACAGTCTACCCAGGACGCCACACCCATTTATCACCTGGACTGCGATGACGACGACCGGTACTGCTATGACGGCGACTACTTCGCACTCAGTTGTTATTACCTGCCGGACATGACAGGCCAATGCGGAAGCAATCGGTTCAATCTCTCAGATACCATCTTCGCTCTCCCATTCAGCGGCTACATCATTGCTGAGGTCTGCCACAGAGTTCAAAACCAATGCGTGACACGCACCCAACGTGTTGTTTTTCGATAGGTCCCAACTATGCAACCGAAGACACCTTGGAACCCAAGTAGAAAGGCTATGAACCGGGTCAAAAATCCTCTTCCTATCCCATCGGACTGCCAGCATTGCGGCGATACAGTGGAAATTGTCCATCATGATGACCTTTATGGTAGGTCCTACGGAGACTGGCCGTGGGCATATCGCTGTAAAGGATGTGGCTCATATGTTGGTATGCACCCATTCACCAACATACCGCTTGGCACCCTTGCAACCACTGAGATGCGTGAAGCAAGGAAGCGCTGTAAATCGCCGTTCGAGGCGCTTTACAAATCAGGCAGGCTTACCAGAAGTGATGCATATAAGCGTCTAGCAGAGAAACTCGGCATTGAGCACGAAGCTTGTCACTTTGGCTGGTTTGATGTGGAAATGTGTCTTAAAGCAGAGCAGGCAGCACGGGAGATATTCATCGAGATTTACCGCTCTTAGCGCCTAAGTACAGTTGCTAGTTCGAACTTTCGTGAGAGTCTGATTATGAAACAGATTTTACGGAAGCAGAGGACAAAATCATGTGCAAAGAGACCCTGAGCAAAACTCTTACTGAGGCAAATAACAGTACCGGGTACTTTATGCCGGTCTGGGTGATGGATGAGCTGAAGAAGCATATCCCATCCGGCGTGATGAAGTGGGCTGAAAACCAATGTCACGCATTTGGAAAAGAGCAGGAGTACCGACTTGAAGCGGTTCGCAACCGGCCACCAGTCGGCGCATACGAACTGACGTGCTCAAAATGCGGCGGTGACAATGTGGTTAAGGACGCATTCGCATCGTGGGATGTCAATGCTCAGGAATTCGTCCTCTATGCGACATACGATGAATCCTACTGCCATGACTGTGAAGAGTCGGTTTCATTGAATGAATCTGTCATAGCCACCAGCGAGGCTTCGCAAGCATGAGCTTCAACGGAGCCGTTACAGAAGAAGAATCCGAGCAAAGAATACCGATTATCGTGTTTGGCCTCGAAGGCTATGCGGAGAAATCGTGCGGAGGATGGGGCTTCTACGGCAAGTGGGCCTCACATACTGGCTATCGCCATACACATGGGTCCGAGCTGGACAAAGAAGGGCTACAGCATCTTGCCAAGGAGCTGTACCGAGAGCAGTCAACTCTATGCTACCTGATCGGAGACGAACATAAAGAATTTGGTTGGAAGAAGGTCCGAATCAATATGCACGGTCATGTAGAGATTCGACTTCCTCAGTGGGCAGATACTTCAATCAAAGATGCTCTGTCTTCTCTAGGTGTTTGCATGAGCTGCCCAAGTAACTGTTATTGGGTCTTCCCTTCAGACGTTGAGTTATACCAAGCAAAGGAGGTGCTGGAACCGCTACTTCAACCAAATACTCGGTTTGCCGACGAGACCGACCTCGCACGCAAGCTTTCAGAAAACTTCCCCTCTTCGGAGTTGGGATTTAGAGAAACACAACTATCTCTTTTTTAACCAGAAGGAACCTTACCATGACAATCGAAACATCTATGATCGTCCGTACCGTACATTCCGAAAAGGTCACAGCCCTCTTCGCCTCAACTGACATCGAGATTCTCAACCAGGTATCTGATGACTCCGAAAGTATTACCAAACTCCAAATTGGCGGGATTAACTGTCGTGGCGATCTTCGGCTCGAAGTAATTCTCGATCATCTCCGGCAGCAAGGCATCTCATACAGCTATTACTGGCAGGAGCACAACTGCAATCAGGGCGGTGAAAGCCACTATCGCTCCAATGGCAAGGAGGATCAGCACCTGTCCTGGATGGACTATGAGAAGGATGTGGTTAATATTGAAGATGTACGGCAGGCCGTGGCCCAAGGGGAGACAGCCGTTCTTGAGCTGCTGGAAGCATCGGAAACCCGTTTTACGCCTTGGGATTGGAATGAGGTGGCCGCGTAATACACGGAGATTATCCACAGAAATTGAAATGTATAGCGGATTAAAACATAATAATCATACTCAAAAGAGTGTTTTAGTGCTTGAATTCTAGTTGATATAAGGTGATACCTATAGCATTATCTATAATAAATATAATTAGAATGTAGGTTGTAATGGTTACGCCAGTAAAAGTGAAAGTAAGAGTCATCACTGATAATTCAGGTTTTGAATGCTGGCTTCCTGTTCTAGTTACAGAACATGGTGTTTTAAAACCGTTGTTGGATTACTTGCTAACCCACAGGCATGACAGAAGTGTGAGTTGGATGACTAAAGTTACACATTCAACTTATCTGCTGATGCAATACATGGAAGCAAACAAGCATTGTTTCCATGATCCAGTTCAGCTCTTCCAATCATTTACGCTGGCCCTGTATGAAGGAACCATTGGTGATAATGGTCTGGACCCTTCAAATCTTTATTGGCTCCCCTCAAGAAATAAAACTACCAATGGAGTCATCAACGCTATTTCTGGATTAACAGATTGGCTTAGTGAGAATCATAACGTTAACAATATGAATCCTTTGCGTGAGGCTGATAGTTTCGAAAAGAGGCTCAATTACGCTGCTTGGTTTAGACGTTCGCATAATGACTTTCTTGGTCACATTAAGGATCGCAGTATTAGCGATACAGTAAATAAGGTTCGAAGCATTAGCGGCAGACAATTAATGGCGACGTCGAGTGATGCAATTGCATTTTCAGAACCTCTTTTCGGTCGTTTCTTTCTTGAAGGTATCGGCGGTGCGTCAGATAGAAGAGTCATTGTTAGGAACCAGCTCATTATCTTGATGATGCATTTCACTGGTTGCAGGATCAGTGATTCATTGCATTTGTGGGTCCAAGATGTTCACTACGATCATAACGATGAGAAAAAAGCCAATGTGAGGCTATATCACCCTGAAGATGGCCTGGCACCGGATGGATGGAAAAGTTCTAAAGGAAGTACAAATAGAGCTGCCTACTTAAGGGAAAAATATGCACTTACTTCCCGTAATCGAATAACTGGCACACAACATGTTGGTTGGAAGAATTGTAGTGGTCAATAAAACCCGGACACCTTTTTAGCTAATTCTTCCGCTTTTGCCGGTGGTAGCCCATTGTTAAATTGATGCGGTCTTTCCCAGTTGTA
>MDTE01041086.1_pt1 | contig 16138 bp, 15 predicted proteins | sample 811231 | NCBI WGS metagenome assembly MDTE01 (sample SAMN05326651, study PRJNA326480) | marine metagenome | isolation source: seawater | place: Indian Ocean: Red Sea | collected 2010
CCCTGATAATGCCCGCCATAGCCGCGGCTGATAATGTGCGGTGTGTAGCCCAATTGCTGCAGCCATTGCGCCAGCGCTATAACAGTAGGGGTTTTGCCGCCACCGCCTGCCACCAGATTGCCAATGCACCATACGGGCACATCGAAGTCCTGCCGCGAGCAGATGAGGCGATGCAGGCGCATGCCAACAAAGTAAAGCCATGAAAATGGCAATAACAGCCATGTGAATACGTGGCGGTGCGACCAGAAATCAGGTGTGCGCATAATGTTAGCTTCCTGCAATGGCTTCGTCTGCGGCGGCTTCTTCTTCTGCATCCGTATCAGACGGTTCAACAATAATAGGAGGGCTAAAGCCCGGAATATTAGCGATGGCGCCGTTGAGAATATTTGCAATGACGCCTTTGCGGGTTTTCACCAGATTTAATGCGTTTTTGGCCAGACTTTCCTGCATATCCTGATCGCGCAGCAGATGCAGCACTTTGTCTTGTAATTCCTCCAGCGTATGCACTTGCGTGATCGCGTTTTCTTCGCGCAGGTCAGCCAGCATGCCTTGGAAATTCTCCATATGCGGGCCGCAGACAATGGCGCAATCAAGCTGTGCAGGCTCCAGCGGGTTGTGTCCACCATGCGGCACGAGCGACCCACCAATGAATACGATGCCCGTCAAGCGATAGAAAATGCCCAATTCGCCCATTGTATCGGCGACGTAAATATCGGTCTCCGGCAGAATCACCTGCTGCTTGCTGCGGCAACTAACGGTAAATTTCTGACCACTCAGTGCTTGCACCACTTCTTCACCGCGATGGGCGTGGCGCGGCACAATAATGGTGAGCAAGTCGCTGTAGGTTTCTTTCAGCGCGCGGTGTACTTCAGCTATTTTCTCTTCTTCGCCTTCGTGCGTGCTGGCTGCCAACCACACGCGCCGATCGCCGATTTTACCCAAAATAGCGCTGGTGGTTTTGGGATCAGCCGGCAGTTTGGGCGCGTCATATTTGATGTTGCCGATATATTCGGCCTGCTCGGCGCCTAAACGGCGGAACTTGCTTTTGTCATCGCGGCTGCCTGCATAAATGGTGTGAAAACAATTGAGCAGCTGGGTGATAAACCCGCGATGGCGCTGCCAGCGTTTGTAAGAGCGGTCAGACATGCGGGCATTGACCAGCACAATCGGGCAGTTGCGTTGTCGGGTCATGCGCAGCAGGTTTGGCCAGAATTCGGACTCGACCCAAATCGCCAGATCCGGTTGCCAGTAAGACAGAAAACGTTTGACTGCCAGTGGCGTATCAACAGGTACAAACTGGTGAAATGCGCGCTCAGGCAGGCGTGACTGCATAAGCGTGGAGGAAGAAACCGTACCCGTGGTAAGCAGGATATTGGCCTGTGGGTAGCGTTCGCATAGCGCTTCGATAAGCGGCAGTACGGAATGTGCTTCGCCCACGCTGGCGGCATGGATCCACACTAATTGCCCATCAGGGCGGGGGATGTTGGCCTGACCAAAACGCTCGCTGCGGCGCTTAGGGTCTTCCTTGCCCTTGGCCGTGCGCCAGCGCAGCCATGCAATGATGGCAGGGTGCAGCAACGTGGAAAGTATGCGATAGGCTTTCAGCATAGGTCTAGCTTTGCGCAACCGGTGTGACGCCAGCGGCATAGTCTGCGGCGGCGGTTATGCGGTTTAGCTCCTCCTGCAAATGCTGTTGTGCCATAGCAATATCCTCTTTTTTAGCATCGCCGCCCACGCTGATTGGCTCAGCATAATGGTAGCAGATGCGGCCAAACGGTTTGGGCACCATAAATTTGTCCCAGCTGCGCAGCCGCTTATGGCGTGACGCGCTGAACGAAACGGGGATAATAGGGATTCCGCTGATTTTTGCAAGCTGCACGGCACCGGGGGCGGCCTCCTGAAATGGCCCGCGCGGGCCATCGGGCGTGATACCAATGTTATAGCCTTTGCGCAGCAGGCCAACCATTTCGCTGAGCGCGCGTCGCGCACCCTTGCTGGACGAGCCGCGTACCGCACGAATGCCTAAATGTTCAACCGTCTGGGCAATGAGGGCACCGTCATTATGGTGTGAGACCAGTACGTACATGTCACGTGGCGGGGCAATGAGCGGTTGCATGAGCAGGCGGCCATGCCAAAAGGCGAATATGGCATTTTTCTCACCGTTCATATAGGGCAGGATACTGTCAGGTGCATGGTGTGACACACGGTTGGTAGCCTGAATAAGGCGAATGATTTGCGCGACGATCCAGCATGCTACAAATAAGAACGCCGGATGGCGCAGAATGCGTTTGCTCAACGGCGTTGACTTGGCCATTTACGCCACATCCTCTGTGGTTTGTCCGGCGAATTGGGTGGTGTAAAGCGCGTGGTATTTGCCGGTTTTAGCCAGCAATTCCTCATGGGTGCCAGATTCTGCAATGCGGCCCTTCTCCAGCACATAGATGAGATCCGCATCGCGGATGGTGCTGAGGCGGTGAGCAATCACCACGGTGGTGCGGTTTTGCATGAGGGTGTTCAGCGCCTTTTGCACGCTACGTTCTGATTCGGAGTCGAGCGCAGAGGTCGCCTCATCCAGCAACAAAATAGGGGCATTTTTGAGCATGGCCCGCGCAATGGACAGGCGCTGACGCTGACCGCCCGACAATTTCACCCCGTGCGGGCCAATTGGCGTATCGTAGCCTTCGGGCAGCTGCATAATGAAATCATGCGCATCGGCTTGTTTTGCGGCGGCTTCGACTTCGCTGTCGCTGGCATCGGGCTTGCCATAGGCGATATTGGCACGCACCGTGTCGTCAAACAGCACTACTTCCTGTGCCACCAGCACCATATGTTCGCGCAGCGATGCCTGGGTTACGTGACGCACATCCTGTTTGTCGATTTGCACGCTGCCCGACTGCACATCGTAGAGTCGTAAAATGAGGTTGATAACGGTCGTTTTTCCTCCACCGGAAGGGCCAACCAGTGCCACGGTCTTGCCAGCGGGGATATGCATGCTAAGGCCGTTAATGCCGCCTGTGTCGGGGCCATAGCTGAAGACCACATTATTCAGCTCGATCTCGCCTTTATCCAGTGCGAATGTGCTGGCATCTTCGGCATCTTCAATGTCGGCGCGGGTGTCGAGCACAAAGAAGAAACGGTTGGCCGCAGCGAGCCCTTCCTGCAGATGGGTGTTGAGGCCTGCCATGGCTTTGATAGGGCGATAGGCCATGATCATAGCGGTGATGAAGGAGAAGAATGCGCCGGGGGTGGTGGTGCCTTCTAACACCTGATAGCCGCCATACCAGATAACAGAGGCAATAGCGACACCGCCCAGCGTTTCCATCATCGGGCTGGCGGCGGCCTGAATGCGGGCGGCTTTGTAATAGAGCGCAAATAAATGCTCGATGGAGCTATTGGCGCGTTTTACTTCAAAATTCTCACGGCCATAGGCTTTGACCACCCGCGCACCCTGAAAGGTTTCATCCAGTTGCGCAGTGAATTCGCCCAGCTGGCGCTGCGTGCCGTCGGCGACTTTGCGCATGCGCTTGCCAAGCCGCACTATCGGCCAGATGGCAATGGGAAATAACAGCAGCGCAATCAGCGATAATTGCCAGCTTTGATACACCATCACGCCCACCAGAAACACCATGGTGAGCATTTCTTTGGCGATGCCCGTCAGCACGTTCGAGATAGAGTGGCGCATCATGGTGATGTCGTTGGTGAAACGCGAGATGAGGCGCCCCGATGCCTGATCGTGGAAGGTGGCCAGATCGGCTTTCATCAGATGTGCGAATAAATCGGTCTGCATGTCGGCAATAACGCGCTGGCCAACAAAGCGCATGAAGATGGTCTGGCCGTAATTGGCCGCTCCGTTTATCACCGCGATAATCGCCACCGCCATCGGAATGATCAGCAGCATGTCGTGGTCTTTTTTCACAAAAATTTCGTCCAACACAGGCTGAATAAGATAGGCATGTGAGGCGGTTGCGGCGGCGGCCAGTATCATACAGCCGATAGCCATCGCAATCTTGCGGCGGTGTTTGCTCACATAATCGCGTAGCAGGCGCCGCATTAAAATACGCGTATCCGTCCGATGGTCGGGCGTGTAACGATCACTGCTCATGGAATGGCCTTAAATCCCTGCGACTGTCATGCCGTCAATGCGTAAGGTAGGTGCGTTGGTGGCATAGTTGAACGCGAGGTCGTTGGCGGGCACACAGCGCTGGAACATATCGCGCAAATGACCGGCAATGGTGATTTCGCTGACGGGGTAGGCCAGTTCGCCATTCTCGATCCAGATGCCGCTGGCACCCTGACTGTAATCACCAGTAATCAAATTTACGCCCATACCAAACGTATCGGTAATGAAGATACCCTCTTTAATGTCGCTTATCAGCTCGCTTACGCTTTGCTCGCCCGGCTGCATAAACAGATTGCTGCTGCTGGGATGCGGTGGTGCCGATGCGCTGCGTGCTGCGTGTCCGGTGCTTTGCAGGCCGAGCTGCTTGGCGGAACGCGTATCCATCAGCCACGTGGTAAGCGAGCCTTTGGCTACAATGTCGCGGCGCGTGTTGGCAATGCCTTCGCCGTCAAACGGTTTGGAGCCTAGCCCGCGCAAACGGTGAGGGTCATCGGTGATGGTGATATGCTCGCCGAAGACTGGCTGATGCAGTGATTCTTTGAGAAAGCTGGTGCCACGTGCAATCGCGCTGCCCGAAATGGCGCTGGCGAAATTGCCAAGCAGGCTGCGTCCAACGCGCGGGTCGAACACCAGCGGCATGCTGCGGGTGGCTACTTTTTGCGGGTTCAGGCGTCGCAAGGTACGTTCGGCGGCTTCGTTGCCGATGGAAGCTGGCGATTGCAAATCTTCCCAGTGGCGGGTGTGGCCATAGGCATAGTCGCGCTCCATGCCGCTGCCCTGGCCGGCAATCACCGACAATGACAATCCACACGAGCTGGTGCGGTACTGGCGGGAAAAACCTTGCGATGTGGCAAGGCTGATGCGGGTGCCGCCATAGCTGGCCGACGCCCCTTCGCTGTTGGTAATGCCCTCATGCGCTAATGCAGCGTTTTCTGCTTCGCGGCACATCTCGGTCAGGGTTTCGGGTTCTGGCTCGCGGCCGTCATAGAGTTCCAGTTCGGGTACATCCTTCACCAGACGTTCTTCGGGCGCTAAGTGGCTGTAAGGGTCGTCGGTGCTGGCGCGCGCCATGGCGACGGCGCGTTCGGTCAGTTCGTTCAGCGTGTCGGCCAGCAGGTCTGTCGACGTGACGATGGCATTTTTTTCGCCCACAAACACACGCAGGCCAATGGCCTGGCTCTCTGCACGCTCGATATCTTCTGGTTCGCCTTTGCGGAAGCTTACTTCCAGCGTGGCCGAATCAAACAGCACCGCATCGGCCGCATCGGCGCCCTGGTCCACAGCTTTGCTGATGACGGTGTTTAACAGGTCTAAATCTTTTTCGCTCATGCTGGCCTTATAGCGCCATTTGGCGAGGAAATCCAGAGCGGAGAATCGCTCAGCCTAGCTGCGCAGGCTAAAGAGATGATGAAACGCGATGGCAGCGGCATTGGATACATTCAGGCTTTCCATTTGTGGGCTCATCGGAATGGTAATCAATAAATCACATGCTTCGCGGGTGAGGCGACGCAGGCCTTTGCCTTCGGCACCCAGCACAAGTGCGGTGTCGTTGCCTAATGTGGCTTGGGAAAGGGTTTGTTTGGCATGGCCATCCAGCCCTGCCAGCCAGTAATGCGCCTCTTTCAATTCCGCCATGGTGGCAGCCAGATTGGTTACGGTAATATACGGCACCACTTCCAGCCCGCCGCTGGCAGATTTAGCCATCACGCCGTTTTCAGGTGCGGCATGGTCTTTGGGGGCAATCACCGCACCAATATCGAACGCCGCAGCGGTACGCAAAATCGCGCCTACATTATGCGGATCGGTGATCTGGTCAAGCAGCACAAGCGGTTTGCCACAGCCAAGCAGGCCTTGCCAGTTTGGCTCGGGCAGAGGGGCTACCTCTACCGCAATACCCTGATGCACCGCATCCTCGCCCACACGCTTGGCCAGCTGCTCGGGCGTGGTTTCCTGAATGCCGATGGGCATGTTCATTTCGCTTAAGCGGGCAGCCACATTGCGGGTGGCAAAGACCTGACGTATATCGCGCTCAGGGTTTTGAAGTGCGGCCACGGCGGCATGCCAGCCATAAATCCAATAATGGTTGGACATTTTTTGTGGTTTTTGGTTGCGTTTGCGCGTTGACATCGTGATGCATATACAGTAGCTAAGTCGGCCTTGCACGCCTTTTTTTGTATATGGGGGGGTGGCTGAGCGGTCAAAAGCAACGGACTGTAAATCCGTCGGGTTTCCCTACGCAGGTTCGAATCCTGCCCCCCCCACCACCTAATCTAAGGCTGCCACTCTTTTCCGTCCCAATCGTATAATTTGCCCGTATCGTCAGGGCTTAGCCCGTGCAATGTGGCCAGTAAATGTTCGGTGGCGAAAACAGGGCTGAACAGTTTTTCTGCCTTCACATGCGACTGGAATGGTTCGGACAATGCAGTGTCGACGGTGCCGGGTTGTAGTCCCACAATAATGGCCTGTTTGTGTTTGCGGCCGATTTCTATGGCGAAGTTTTTTAGCACCATATTGAGCGCTGCTTTGGCGGCGCGATAACTATACCACCCGCCGATCTGATTGTCGGACACACTGCCCACACGCGCGGAAAGGGCGGCGAAAATGCTTTGCGTGTCGCGCGGCAGGAGGGGCAGAAAATGTTTGCCAACCAGAGCAGGGCCAATGGTGTTGATGGCATAGCTGTGCGCCAGCTGGTTGGCATTCAGCTCTTTCATGGCTTTTTCGGGCATGTGATGTTCGTCATGCAGCAGGCCGGTGGCGACAATGATAAGGGTGGGTGTGCCGTGCTCGGCGGTAAGTGCGGCGGCGTCTTCAATGCTTGGCTCGTCGGTCAAATCAATATGGCCGCTGACCACACGATCCGAGGCAAAGCGGGTGTGCGAACGCGACAATGCCACGATTTTGTCGTAGCGCGTATCATTCTGCAATTGTTCGACAAAGGCGCTTCCGATGCCGCCTGACGCGCCAATAACACAGGCAATGGGTGTGTGTGTTTCAGTCATATTAAGTATTCTAACGCATTCGTAAAACGATGTAATCTTACAAGCCAGTAAGTTGATGAATGCGGGCGGGTATGCCAGCTATGGCAGGGCTGTGCCTTGCGGTGATGCGATGGCTGTGCTAACGGTGTGCATCATCTATTTAACGTACGAAGAAAGAAGATTGGTTTTATGGAATTTCCTACGCAGATCGCGATTATTGGCGCGGGCCTTAGTGGGCTGGTGCTGGCAGAAAAACTACAAAAGGCAGGGTTTGAAGCCAGTGTGTTCGACAAAGCGCGCGGCGTAGGTGGTCGTATGGCAACACGCTATGCAGATCCGTATTATTTTGACCATGGCGCGCAATTTCTGACCGCGCGGAGTGATGCATTCAAACAGTTTTTGCAGCCCTTGGTGGAACAGAATGTGCTGGCGGCATGGGAGCCGAATGTGGTGACGATGCAGGCCGATGGCACGACTGCTGAGACTCAGTGGGAGGAGCCACATTATGTAGCAACCCCGCATATGAATATGCTGTGTAAACGGCTGATGAGCGGGCTGGCTGTGGAATTGCGCGCAGAAGTGAGCAAAGTGACGCGAGACGAAGAGGACGGCACCTGGCAATTATGGAGTGCGGAAGAGCTGATAGCGGACGAATTTGACTGGGTGATATCGACGGCGCCTGCACCGCAAACCGCAGCGTTATTCCCAGAGGATTTTGCAGGGCAAACGCTGGTGCAATCTGCTGCGTTGCAGGGCTGTTTCACCTTGATGTTGGGCATGCATGCCAAGCCGACGCTTTGTGCGTGGGATGTAGCGCAGGTGCAGGATTCGCCTGTTGCATGGATGGCATGGAATGACAGTAAGCCCGGCCGCGATGACTCGCCAAGTCTGGTGGTGCATAGTGCCAATGACTGGGCCGAGGCACGGTTGGATAGTGACCAAAAAGCCGCAGAAGATGAGCTGTGGCAAGCGGTGACGCAACTGACTGGCATCCAGCCGTCGGATGTGCAGCATAATGCCATGCATCGCTGGCGCTATGCCAAGGTGGCTAAACCAGCGGGCGCACCGTTTGTGCTGGATACGAAAGCACAGATTGGCGCGTGTGGTGATTGGTGTATTGATGGCAAAGTGGAAGCGGCATTTGAAAGTGCGAGTGCACTAGCTGATGCCATTATTCAAGCAGCAGGAGAATAACGATGCGCGGATTACTGGTTATATTGATGATGTGCGTGGGATGGGGTTCGGTTGCGATGGCAGATGATGGCGTAGCGCGTGTGATGGAAGAACATTTATGGACAGAGCGCGTATTGCTGGTGTTTGCGCCGTCGTCGGACAGTGACGCATTGGCAGAGCAGCGCGCTATTATGGCGGCGCATCAGGACGGGTTTGAAGACCGCGACATGGCGGTGTGGGAGTTGGTTGCTTATAGCTATGTAGCACTTAATGGTGAAGTGAAGGCGCATTTGCCGGTGCAGGCATTCCAACGCCATTTTGATGTATCGGAAGATGCGTTTGAAGTAATTCTGCTGGGCAAGGATGGTGAAGAAAAGCTGCGTCAGTCAGAACCGCTGAGCGCTGAGGCGTTATTTGGTTTAATAGACTCGATGCCCATGCGTCAGCGCGAAATGCGCAGCACGGACACCGAGTAACCCCTTCAAGCTTATCTGTCTAGCCGGTGCGCAGCACACGGTCGGCTACTGCCGGGTCCATGCCATCTCGCGGTGAGTTATGCACAAGCAAGTAATCTTCCAGATGCTTTGGCAGCTCGTTTTCCGATGTGTGGGTAAGGTCTTTTGCCACTTCGTCCGTGACCAGATTGCGTGCCACATCTTCCAGTTTTTGACGCAATGTGCCGAGCGCTTGCGGTGCAGCGAAAATAATTAACCGGTCAAATTCTTTCGCTTTGGCGGCGGCATTGAGCGTTTTTGCGACATCATGTAAGAATTCGGTCTTTTCCTTATCGCGCGGATTGGTGGTAGGAGCAAATGCGTGATGCACCTGCGTTACGGGTGCTTGCTCACGCCCGCGTTCGGTGTCGCTTAATTCACCACTGAGGGGGATGTCCTGCGAAAAAGAATAGTTGGGTAATTTGTGCAGGCCATCGGCAGGCCCTTCATTGCGAAATGTTTTTACGGTGCCTGCATCGGCAAGCACGACCCATGTTACTGTCGGTTTCATGCATTACTCCTTTGCTTTAAGTGATGGGTTAATAGATCAATATTTTTGCGGTTTGCTTTGTAGGCAACGTCAAACAGGTCACCGATCAGTGGAATGGAGCCTACGAACGTGTCAATCAATACGTTGAAACTCATACGTGCCACCAGCCAACGGCTCGCGCCACAACGGCGTGCTTGCCCAATAATCCATGCGGATATGCTGGCACTTACCACGTCACCCATGCCCGGAAAGAGACCAATTACTGAGTCCAACCCGAACCGAATAGATGTGCCGGGAATGCGCCATTTACTGTCCATCCAATGGGCGAGTGCCTGTAATTCGCCCAAACGAACACTGCAATCGAGTGTGTCGTCGGCGCGGTTGTCGGCAGAGGTATGATAGGTTGCTTGCATAGCTTAAAGTGTAGCGATGCATGGTCAAAGGCGCTATTTTGAGCAGCTGTGTATTCTATAAAAAGGTAATAAAGGCCGCTGGGCTTAACTGGCAGTCTGAGTATGGCTTTGCGGAATGTAGAAATAGAAACGCGTGCCGTTGCCTTTTTCTGACTCTAACCAGATTTCACCATCATAAAAACTGACCACTTTTTTGCATATAGCCAGGCCGATCCCGGTACCGCTATAGGTTTCCCGCGAGTGCAGGCGTTGGAATATCTGGAAGATTTTTTCGCTGTATTTTGGGTCAATGCCGATACCGTTATCGGCTACGCAGAATTTCCATCCTTCTTTGTAAGGCTCAGCGGATAGTTCGATACGTGGTTTGGCCTCGCAATATTTAATGGCATTGCCGATCAGGTTGGAGAGCAATTGCTGTATGCGTGAAAAATGCGCATGTATGGTTGGCAGCCCGTGGCATGTGATAACAGCGCCTGTTTCATCAATCGACTGGCTGAGACTATCCTGCACATGCTCTAGCAAAACATTCATATCGATTTCGATGGCGGGGGTGCTGTCACCGCCGATGCGCGAATACACAAGCACATCTTTGATGAGGTTTTGTGCACGCTTTGAGCCGTCGCTTATAAAATCCAGATATCTGCGCGGGGTTTCGTCCAGTTGCGATCCGATTTCCTCTTCCAACCGCTCGCTGAATGTATTGATCATGCGCAGTGGCTCTTGCAAATCATGCGAACAGATATAAGCGAATTGCTCCAGATCAGTATTTTGTTCTTCGAGTGTGCTGACTAATTCTTCCATGCGTTCTTCAGACTGCACCTTGTCAGTTATAACCTCGGTGAACATGATCATTCCCCCGATTTCGTCGTCTATGTCGCTCCACGGCCGTAATTCGTAGCGCAGCCATTGCTCTGAGCCATCCTCGCCCTCAAACCGATCCTGCTCCATTTGGATGATCTCGCCTTGCAGGCAGCGCTTATGTACCTCTAACCAATGCGGGTATTTTTCTGGTATTACGGGGAAAACGTCGTAATGGCACTCGCCTATATAGTCGTGCAGAGGGTTGAGGCCATAATCGGTAACCCAGCGGTCACTATAGGCTATATAGCGCATTTCCGTATCAAACATGGCCACTGCAGCTGGCGTATGTTTGGTGTAAAGCTGTAGCATTTCTTCTTTTCGGCGAAGTTCGAGCAGGGCATTTTTTTGCGTAGTGATGTCCTGAATTTGTGAGATGAAGTATTTCGGTGCGCCATTTTTCTCGCATACCATGCCAACCGTCAGCAGCGCCCACACCGTATGGCCCTGCTTATGGATATAGCGCTTTTCCATTTGGTAGCTATCAATTTTCCTGTCTAACATCTGTTCGACATGATCCAGATCGATGGTGAGATCTTCCGGATGCGTGATGGTCTGGAAGTCAATTTTCAGCAGCTCTGCTTCGCTGTAGCCCAACATGTCACACACCGCCTTATTGACCTCCAGCCATTTGCCATGTGGGCTGACAATGGCCATGCCAATAGGCGCATATTCCATGGCAAGCTGAAATCGCTCGCGGTATTCTGTTTCTTTTGAGCTTTGTCTTGCGCCAAATAATGCCATAGTCAAACAGGGTCCTGATGGATAATAACGTCAGCACCGGGGTAAGCTGCCAAAAGCGCCTTTTCCAGCTTATCGGTAAGGGCATGCGTATCGTGCAGGCTGGATTGCCCGGGCAGGTCAACATGCAGTTGAATAAAAGGCTTGTTACCCGACATACGGGTTTTTAGCGCGTGATAGCCCTTAATGCCTTGCTGTGCCTCGATCACTGCAATAATAGCTTGCTTGTCTTCATCCGACATTTCTTTATCCATTAAATTGTTATAGGCACGCGTGCCTATCTCGATAGCATGGTAGCCAATTAACAGCGCAATGCCAATGGCGAGCGCGGGATCGAGCCATTCTAAGTCAAAAAACTGGATGAGAATGAGGGTCAGGATAATGCTGGCATTGGTCAGCACATCGCCCAGATAATGCAACGCATCTGCTGCGATTACCACCGATCCCGTCTTGCGCAATACGCGGCGCTGGTAGAGCACCAGACAGGTGGTGGCACACAACGAGAAGATCATGACGCCAATCGCCCAGTCGCTGTGCTCAATGGGTTGCGGGTTGATAAGCCGCTCGGCGGAGTGAAAAATAATGAACGCCGAGGTCAGTACGATAAAGCTGAATTGCACCAGCCCGGCGATGTCCTCAATGCTGTTATGGCCAAAACGATGGTCGCTATCGGCCGGTTTGAGCGCATAGCGGATAGCGGCAAAATTCACCAGTGACACCAGCACATCCATAAACGAGTCGGCCATAGACGAAAGCAGGCTGAGCGATCCGGATAGCCACCATGCCCCTAATTTGGCCACCACAAGGGTGAGCGCCACCGCCACCGACGCAATGGTCACACGGCGCAGGCTGCGCTGGGCGGCGGCGTCGTATTGGTGGGTGGAGGTGTCTGGCTGGGTCATGGGCGCTGCGCTTGTTGATGTGTGCTATAGTGTACGAATAGAGCGCGGCGTGACAACTGAAATTACATGCTGTAATTTAGCGTTGTGTTTGTGCGGTATTTTTAGTACATCACCTCTTCACTGCTTTTGGGCGGGTATAGTTCAATGGTAGAACATCAGCCTTCCAAGCTGAATATGCGGGTTCGATTCCCGCTACCCGCTCCAAATCCCTATCCAGAACCTTCCGAGAATATCCATAAAACCAAATAAAAACAAGCAATCTAGCCGCTATTTGTGTCCGGTAAGGTGTTGCCGCATCCGTTGACAGCCAGATAGAAATGGGGGTGCTTTTCAACAATATCACTCTGCCAAAACCTCTATATCAGTTATTTTTGCTTTAACGGCGCCCTCTTTCCATTCATCGGGTACAGATTTGGCTTGGTAAAATTTATCTTTTTCCATCTGCCAGATATAGTTTGGTTTAAGCGGTTTATTGTTGTCGCTAAAGCTGTAACTGGAATCTAGTACGGGGTGATAGTTCTCTTCGAAAATGGTGTTGCCATCGGTATCTTCAAAATACACGGTGACTTCAATTTCTTTAAGTGTCCGGTTACCTTTATTTTTTAACTTAAACTCTACGCCAGCCACTTTTCCGCTGTAGGTGCTGTAGTATTTTGATTTGAGGTCATAGAGTTCTACATTTTTGATGTAAGCTTGCTTCTCTTCAAAGCTAGCAATTTCTCCTTTTGTTGCCTCTAAACCTGTTTTTGCAGCCACTAATTCGCTATCTAACTCTAACGCTTCTTCATATTTTGTCTGAGCCACATGCAGTTTTTTCTGCTTGCGCAATTCTTTTGCCTCTGACAGCAGTGATTTTAGTTTGTCTTGCTTGGCGATACCGAGCAAGACCTTCCACTTACCAGACTCTTTCACCAACTCGTAACTTTTTTCCTGCGTCATGGTGGGTAAATTGCCTTTTTTTACCTCCTCTGCGATCAGCTCTTCCATATCCTTACCAGATGTGTCTTTAACGTCTTTTTTGAAAGATGAAGAAAAAGCAGTCTGCATCAACTGTCCCATTAGAGGGCGAATGTCAGGAGTAGTGATATCTACTTTTACAATGGCTATATCGCCAGATATAGTAGGATTGGGTTTTATATCAACGTTAGCCTTCGACCATAGCAGTGCCATGCGGCCTACTTTTTCTTCATACTCAGCTTGCGACATAAACTCTGTGTCTTGTTTTGAGAGCAAAGCATAGGCTTGCTGATAATTTGCTTGAGAAAAATAGGTGAGATACTGCTTTAGCACCGATTCTGGCGTTTTCTCTAAACAGCCAGATAAGAGGAACAAGCAAAGTACGATGAGTGAGAGCTTCTTTAGCATGGCTGGCCTTCAATGTGGTTTTTTACCTGTTCGCATTAAAAACAGAAAAGCTAAGAAATGCAATGTTGCAGAAACTGTGCCCGCTCCAAATCTCCCCCGCCACTCTCCAAGAATAGCTAATATTCCCATACCAGATTAAGGGTGGTGTCGGTGTCCAGCTTTTCGTTATTGGCGGGCACTTCCGACACATGCTCAGTTTCGAAGGCTAATTTGAGGAACAGCGAATCTACCAGCTGATTCTTCAGCGCGGTTTCGGTGCGGAATACGGTCACATCCGAGAAATCGGCACGCAATAGATTATAGAAACCCATGCCTTCGCGTATTTGCCACTCGATCTCGTTTTCGATACGGGCAAGCGGGCTGGTTTCTTTGGTGCCGTCGGTTTGTTCATAATGCTGTGCTCCGGCACCGACCTGACTGTTCCAGCTCAGCCATTCCGTGTCGTACCACTGGCGACCATACCCTGCCACTTCCTGGATACGGTAATCATAGCCACTGAAGCGGTCTTTCACATATTGCGCGGTGGCAAACAGGAAGTTGCTTTCATCCAGATGGTATTCGGTTTCGCCTTCCAGGCGGTATTCTTCCTCGGTTTGGGTGCCGTTCTCTTCGGTGTTGGCGAGGGACGCGCTGAGCGTATTTTTCCAGTCGGTGGTTTTATATTTCAGGTCTGCACCTGCGTTCAGATCCTGCGTCTCAGTATTGCCGGTGGACCATTGCATACCCGCTTCCACGCTGCCTCCCCAAGGCGACTCTGGTGCTTTAGCGGGAGCGCTTGGCGATGCGGCAGGTGCAGGCGCTGCTGCCGGGCGCGCTATAGGCGCAGGCGAAGCAACTGGCGCTTGTGTGTAGGCGGTGGGCGGTGGTGGTAGCTCACCCCCATAATTATAGGGTGAGGTGGGCGCAGGGGCAGGGGCCGCTGCCTGCTCGTCATATTCATAGGTGATGATATCCTGCGGCATCGCCTGCGGTGCAGGGACACTGGTTGGAGCGCTGAATGGTTGTGGCTGCGGCGCCCGATAGGATTTCGGCGTGGGGGTAGTCGCTGGTGCTGCCTGAGGAGCCAGCGCATGCTGCGGATATAACGGTTGCGTTTCATACATGCCTGCAAAAGGGTTGAAGCCGTCAGGCGCGTGCGATTGTGCAAATACGGGTAGGGTGAATAGCAGGCCAGCCAGCATGCCGAGGCCGGCAGAAAAGAGAATATGTCGCATAGTTACCGAGTCTGATTTTGTTATATGTATTTTTGAAGCAGCTATCACTAACGATTTTACCGCGCGGCGTCAATTGTTGAGCATCGCAAGATTTCCCTTGTCCTTTGCGAACATTTCTTGTAAATGAGCGCCTTCAAAGCAATTTTTGCACCCATTTTTTGACCATACTATTGTTGAAGTAAGGAAGGTTTGACGGATGTCTAAAGAGAAGTTTGAGCGGACGAAACCGCACTGTAACATTGGAACGATTGGTCACGTTGACCATGGTAAGACCTCGCTGACTGCAGCGATCACGAAAGTGTTGGCTGAGACTGGCCAGGCTCAATATTCTGCGTATGACAGCATTGACGGTGCGCCGGAAGAGAAAGCACGTGGTATTACGATTGCGACGGCTCACGTTGAGTATGAGACCGATTCGCGCCACTATGCCCACGTTGACTGTCCGGGCCACGCTGACTATGTGAAGAACATGATCACCGGTGCGGCGCAGATGGACGGCGCGATTCTGGTGGTATCGGCTGCGGATGGCCCAATGCCACAAACCCGCGAGCACATTCTGCTGGCGCGTCAGGTAGGTGTACCTGCGCTGGTAGTGTTCCTGAACAAATGTGACCAGGTAGACGATGAAGAGCTTCTGGAGCTGGTGGAAATGGAAGTGCGCGAGCTGCTGTCGAGCTATGATTTCCCAGGTGACGATATTCCGATCGTAAAAGGTTCGGCTCTGGCTGCGCTGGAAGATTCCAACGAAGATCTGGGCAGGAACGCGATCAAAGAACTGATGAAGCAAGTGGATGAGTATATCCCACAACCGGATCGTCCAGTGGACAAGCCGTTCCTGATGCCGATCGAGGATGTGTTCTCGATTTCGGGTCGTGGTACGGTAGTAACCGGCCGTGTTGAGCAAGGTGTAATCAACGTGAACGACGAGATCGAGATCGTTGGTATCAAGGACACCCAAAAGACGGTATGTACCGGTGTGGAAATGTTCCGCAAGCTGCTGGATCGCGGTGAAGCCGGTGACAATATCGGTGCGCTGCTGCGCGGTACGAAGCGTGAAGATGTAGAGCGTGGTCAGGTTCTGGCGAAGCCGGGTTCGATCACACCGCACACGAAGTTCACTGCGGAAGCGTATATTCTGACGAAAGAAGAAGGTGGTCGTCACACCCCGTTCTTCTCGAACTACCGCCCGCAATTCTATTTCCGTACCACGGATGTGACCGGCATGGTGAAGCTGCCGGAAGGTACCGAGATGGTAATGCCAGGTGATAATATTTCGATGGAAGTCGAGCTGATTGCTCCGATCGCTATGGATGAGGGCCTGCGCTTCGCGATTCGCGAAGGTGGCCGTACCGTAGGCGCCGGCGTTGTTGGCAAGATTATTGAGTAA
>MDTE01170003.1_pt1 | contig 16136 bp, 15 predicted proteins | sample 811231 | NCBI WGS metagenome assembly MDTE01 (sample SAMN05326651, study PRJNA326480) | marine metagenome | isolation source: seawater | place: Indian Ocean: Red Sea | collected 2010
AAAAATTTTTTTCTTTTTATCATTAAAATTTTGTTATAAATATCTGACGATGAATTTGAACAATCTATTACATTTTCTGGCTTATATTTCCCATTTTGTCTACTTCCTATATTTATAGCCGGAACATTAAATGATGTCGCTTCTACTATACCGCTTGAAGAATTACCTATAATAGCCAAGCAATTTCTCATAAGATTGGAATAAATTTCAATGCCACAGTTTTTAATAATTAAGTATTTTTTCTTATTATACAATTTTTTTTTCATTAAATTTATTATTTTATCATGACCAATATCTGCATTTGGGTAGGTAATAATCGTATTTAAATTGCTTCTTTTTATAGCTTTTACAAGTGCATTTGTTTGATTGCTAATTTTTTTATTTTCTAATGTCGTTGGATGAAATGTTAAAAGCAAATAAGGTTTCTTCAAATCAAAACTCAGTTTCTCAGAAAGTAGATTTAAGTTCATTTTTTTAAATGATTTAAATAAATTTACACCATGAACTCCCGACACTTTAATTCTCCAATTTTCTTCTCCTAGCTGCAACAATCTTTTTTTGTAACTATTCAATGCAACAAAATGATAATGACTTAGCTTTGTTATGGCATGTCTTACTAATTCATCAACCGCACCTTCGGTAATCGCTCCGCCATATAAATGAATAACTGGAATATTGTATGGGATTGAAACAATAGGGGCTACTATCATTTCAAGCCTGTCACCCAAAACAATGACTATATCCGGTTTATGTTTGTAAACATTTTGAGATAAAAATTTAATATCATCTGCAAGATTATCAATTACTTTATTTGGTTTATCATCAAAAATTTTTGAAATTTTTTTTCTTTTAATTATATTAAATTTTTTATCAATAAAATTAATTGTTCTTCCAAATTTTTCTGCATAATGTGCAGATGAAAGAATTAGATAAAGTTTTACTTTATTTTCTTTTTGTAGAGCCTCTAGTATAGGAAAATATCTATCGTAATCAGATCTACTAACAGAAAAAACAAAAATTTTTTTCACAATTATTTATAAAAATTAAATATTGGACTACTTGGCAAATTAATTACTCTTTTATATATTTCGTTTGCTCCTGATAAATTATCTCTTGGACATTTTTTAAACATAGGAAGCTTATGCATAGGCTTCCATATTGGTCTACATTCATATCCGTTCTTGAAAAGATAATTAAGAATAAAATTTCTTATCTTAATATCAGGCTTGTTTAATAGAATAGTAATTAACCAAAAATTTGAGCGACATTCTTTTGGCTCTTTCACTAAATTAAAGTTTTTTTCATTTTTAAAAAACTTTTTATAGTGAAAATAGTTTTTTCTTTTTGATTTTATAATTTTATTGAGATTTTCCAATTGAGCACATCCTACTGCAGCGTTCAAATTTGTCATTCTGTAGTTGTAACCAATATGATCATGAAAATATTCCCATTTATGTGTGGCTTTTGCTGTAGTTGTTAAGTGTTTTACTGTTTGAGCAATTCTTTTATTTTTTGTTAGAATGATTCCTCCTCCTCCACAGGTTATAGTTTTATTCCCATTAAAACTTAGTATCGATGCTTCGGAAAATAATCCTAAATGTTTTCCTTTGTAGAAGGAGCCTATGGACTCAGCCGCATCTTCAATCAAGATTATATTAAATTCTCTACAAACCCTTCTTATTTCTAAAATTTTGCATGGTATCCCAAAAACATGCACTGCGATCAAAACCTTTATTACTTTTCCTGTTTTTATATTAATACACTTCTTGTTTTTAATTTTAGTAGTATTTAATAAATATTTTCTAAGTTTATAAGGATCAATTCCTAGGGTAGATGTCTCACTGTCAACAAAGTTAGGTGTAGCATTGCAATATGCTATGGAGTTGGCGACCGCTACAAAACTTAAGCTTGGTGTTAATACTTCGTGTTCAGAATTTATTTTATAAATTTTTAACAAAATATGTAAAGCTGATGTTCCGTTTATAATAGGTACTGCAAATTTTGATTTTGTATACTGTGCAATTTTTTTCTCAAATTTTTCTACAAATTTTCCTTTATAAGATACAAAGCCAGTATCAATACATTGTTTTAAATATTTTTTTTCATTTCCTTTAAATAAAGGTTCGTGCAACTTTTTAGATTTGTTTTTTGATAAGCTTTGAATCGCCTTAAGTACGATGTGCTTAAAATTTGAATTTTTCATTAAAAATTTATTAGATATGATAAATATTATTTTTAAACAAATATCTGAATTTTTTAAACCACTCAATAGTATTGTCTAACCCTTTATTAAAACTTGTTTTTGGTTTCCAGTTTGTTTTATTTAAAATTAATTTATTTCCACACACTAATCTTTGCACTTCACTATTTATAGGTCTTATCCTTTGTTTATCTAATTTAATTTTCAGTTTTGGATTGATTTTTAGTATAATTTTTTTAGCTATATCCTTTATTTTATATTCATTTTTTGAACCTACATTCACAGGAATTCCAAATAAATTCTTATTTTTTAGCATTTCAAAATAGGCATGACATGTATCTAGCACATAGGTTAAATCTCTTGTGGTATTTATATTACCTAAATTAATTTCTTTTTTATTGTGTAATGCTTGAAGAATTATTGATGGTATTACAGCCCTACCAGATTGTCTTGGACCGAAAGTGTTAAAAGGACGTATTATTTTTACTGGCAGTTTAAATGAATTCCAATAGCTAATAGATAATTGATCTGCAGCAATTTTTGAAGCTGCATAAGGCGATTGACCATTAAGTTGATGCTTTTCATCAATCGGCACATATTTTGCTGTACCATAAGTTTCGCTCGTAGAAGTAATTATAACTTGATTAGTTTCTAAATTTTTTGCTGACTCTAAAATATTATATGTACCTTCTAAGTTTGTTTTTAAATAAGCAAGTGGAGAGATGTAAGAATAAGGTATCCCAATCAAAGCTGCTAAATGAAATACTACATTGCATTTTTTCATTGCCTTATTTACCGAGTCATAATCCCTTATATCTCCAAATATGAATTGAATATCTTTTTTGTATTTTGAATTTTCTAAGTGTCCTAAACTATAATTTGGGTTATATCTATCAAAAGCAATAACTTCATAACCTTTATCTAAAGCCAGTTCTGTTAAGTGTGAACCTATAAATCCTGTTGCACCAGTAATTAAAATTTTTTTCATATAATAATCCTAATTAATATATCTTGAAAGTGACTTAGCATTTATAAAATCTTTTTTTGTATCAATGTCGGTTGAAAAAACTTTAGATTTAAATTTTATCGGTAAAGTTTTTTGTTTAGCAAAAAACGACTTATGCTTTTTTATAAAATTAGTAGTTGATATATAAAAATTTCCATTCATTTGATAAATTTTATTAACAATTTTTTTATTAATATTCTTTTTTTTAATTAAAGATAAACAGTTGTTTCTAATTAAAAAAAATCTTTTATTATCTTTACACTCATTTGATACACTAACAACTGATTTTTGTAACCTGTAAAAAAACATCTTTTTAAAACCTGAATTAATTTTTTTCAATGATCTATATGGTGATGTAGGTTGTAATAGTATAAATAGATCTATTTTATTAAATTTTTTTTCATAAGCTTTAATTGCATGTAGTACAACATCAACCATTTTTGCTTTCTTGTTTGCTAATATTTTTGGTCTTTTAATAATTTTAATATTATTTCTTTTTTTTAGTTTAGAAATTAAAAAATTATCATCGGTCGTTAAAATTATATCATTGACAAATTTAATCTTTTTCGCTGTATTAATGGAAATTTCTGCTAAAGTTTTTCCTTTTATTTTTCTTCTATTTTTTTTTGGTAATCTTATGGACCCTTTTCTACAAGGTATAATCGAAACTGCTAACATAATTATTTTTTAAGTTCCTTTGCAAAGAGAACTTTGTTTTTTTGTTTATCTTTCAATAATTTTTTTCCCAAAAATTTTTTTATATCTAAAGGTGAAATACCAATACCAGGTCTCTTAAAAGTAATATCTGAAATTTTTAATCTTGACCCTTTTTTAATAAATCTATTTGTAACTATACTTTTGCGGGCCATTTTTTTTACATTTATTTCATCATGAGAGAATTTTTTAGTTTTAGATCCCAACATTGTCTCGATCTTTCTAATTTTTTTAACTAAATTTTTAAAACCATTGATAGTCATAGATGCCTTATGATCTGGTCCTGATTGAGATTTTGATAAAGTCACATGCTTTTCTATTACAGAAGCACCTTTAGCTACAGCTGCAATACAAGCCAAATCACTTACTGAATGATCGGAATAACCAACTTTAGTTTTAAATTTTTTAGATAATTCATTAATAATGTTTAAATTTAAATTTATATCTTGAGCAGGGTACGAACTTACACAATGCAAAATTGTAATTTTTTTATTTCCATATCGAGTTAATCTTTGTAAAGCTTTTTTGATTTCTACAAATGTAGACATACCCGTAGAAAGTAATATTGGTTTTTTTTTCTTAGCAATATAATCGAGCATATCTAGTGAATTAATTTCACCTGATGGAATTTTAAAAAAAGGAACTTTTATTACTTTATCTAAATAAATTAAGCTTTTTAAATCAAAAGCAGAACATGCATATTTCAAACCTAAATTTTTACAAAGGTTTGAAAGTCTTTTATGACTTTTTTTTGGAAGTTGAAATTTTTTACTCATTTCAAGAATAGTTTTTTTATGATCGTTTTTTTTTTGATAATCTGCTTTAAAAGCGTCATCACTATATACAGATTTTGGATTACCCAACTGAAATTTTATTACATCAACGTCTGAAAAAGCTAATTTTTTTATCATCTTTACTGCAGTTGATAATGATCCATTATGATTTGGGCCAATTTCTGCAATTATTAATGTTCTATTTTTATTCATACAACTTTTACTTTTTTTCAATCATTTTTTGAAGATTTGCTAAATTAGAAAAATTTTTATAATTCAATTCTTTTGGACCTATCTTTATCTTAAAAGATTTTTCAATTATATCAACAAAGTTAAGCATTTCTAGTGAATCAAAATCTTCTGAAAAATTAATTTTTTTTAAATTTAATTTTTTATTTCCTTTGACTTTAAAAACTATTTTTTTTAATTTTTTTAAAAAACTATTTTTTTCTTTCATTAAATTTTTTTGCAATAATTTCTAGTTTTTTTCTGTTAATTTTTCCATAAGTAGTTTTAGGAATTTTTTTAATAAAAATTATTTTTTTTGGAATTTTATAATTTGATAAATCATCTTTAATTCCATTTTTTATTTTATCGGAGGTGATCTTAGATTTTTTATTTTTAACCGCTATTCCGAAAGGTATCCAATCCAGTATAGAATTTTTTACCTTTGTAATTACTATTTCTTGAAGCGTAAATTTTTTTTGAATCACGTCCTCTACTTCTTCTGGGCAGAGCTTTTCATGTCCAACACGAAAAGTATTATCTTCTCTTCCGATTATATTCAAATTTTTATGTTTATCAAAAAAACCAAGATCTCCTGTATTATACCAACCATTTATTAATAGTTTATCATTTAAACTTTTATTTTTAAAATAACCGCTCATTAGCGAACTGCCCGAAATAAATACTAGGCCAATGTTAGAAGCATAATTTTCCATTTTTTTAATTCTAACCTTAACTCCATTAAGCGCTTTGCCGACAGGAAAATAAGATTGATTAATTGTTTCACTTTTTTTTACATGAAAATGACTAATTCTTGGAGAATTTTCTGTACATCCATAAAAATTAATTATTTTTGCTTTTGGAAAAAAAAATTTATAATTACTAACAATTTGATTAGTTAAAGGCATACCTCCTGACATTACTATCCTCAAAAAATATAATTTTTCTTTCTTTCCTAAAAATTTTTTTAATATTCTAAAGGCTGAGACGCTTATATTTAATATAGATATTCTATATTGCTTAATTTTTTCCAATAACTCATTTGGAAATTTTAAACCTTCTTTATAAAAAATAATGCTACAACCAGCACCCATGTAAGTTAATATTTGGGATACTGCCATTGCATAAGCTGGAGGGCTAAAAATTATACTTTTATCTTTCTTTTTTAATCTTATATTTTTTAATATTGCTAATACATTAGAAGATATAGCTCTGTTAGAAATCAAAACTCCTTTGGGTTTTTTTGAAGTTCCTGAAGTAAATATGATAAATCTATAATTTTTTTTAATTTCATAGTTTATTTTTTTGCTAAAAAAAATGTAATTTAAAGTAAAAAATGATTTTTTACCTTTTTCTAGTCCGCTAATATTTTTATCAAAAAAAACTAAATTTGCAGAAGTTTTTTTTATCACATGTAATTTTTCTTCCCTAGAAGAATTAGGATTTACAAAAGTCACAACGTTATTATTTAAGTATGCAGCAAAAATTAAAGAAACAAAATCAAGAGAATAGTTTGCACAAATACATACTACCCCTCCTTTTTTTACATTATGAATTAAAAAATTTCTAAAAATTTTTGTTTTTTTATAAAAATCCCCATATGTTTCTTTGCTATCAATTAAAAAAATATCTTGTGAATTTTTTGATTTTTTTAATATATAATTAAAAATATCACTTCTCATTTAATTTTGATGTGCTAAAATTTACCAGGTATAGCTCTTGCAGGATTTCCAATCATTTTAGAGCCTGCTTTAACATTATTAAAAATTACACTACCAGAACAAATAAATGAATTTTTCTCTACTTTTATTTTTTTTGAAGCAAAAGTTGAACCAACCCCTACGAAAACTTTATTTTTAATTTGAACATTTGATCCGATAGTAGTTCCTCCACCTATAATACAATTGTTACCAATTTCTACATTGTGAAGAATGTTAACACCTGTTCCAACTAATGAAAATTCACCAATTTTTGTATCATTCAAAATTGTAGTGGAGTTACTTATTATAGAACCCTTACCCAGTTTAACTCCTTTATCAATGTTACAAGAAATATCTACTATTGATGGAAAAGCAAAATTTTGATTCTTTAATCTTTTTATTATTTTTTCTCTTTTTATAATATCACCAACTGCAATAGCAAGATTGATATACTTTTTTTTGTTTTTAAAAAGATAACTTTCTGACCCTATAACTTTATAATTATTTATAAATTTATTTAGTTTTTTTTTATCGTTATCAATAAATCCCAATATATTAAACGACTTTTGTTTAATTAAAATATTAGATATCAAAATACCAAGTTGTCCTGCGCCCACTATAATAATATTTTTTTTATTTTTATTTAACATGATTAAAATTTATTTTATTTGTTTTAAAAATTAATATTCCGCACATGTCTTTACCTTTTGTTATTCAATCTCACAAAAATTTTGTAAGAATTTTAAACCGTTTTTATCACTTTTTTCAGGATGAAATTGGCAACCCATAATATTTTCTGATTTAATTACTGAAGGAATGTTTACTCCAGAATAGTTGCAACTCGCTAATGTAAATTGTGGGTTTGTTGTTATTCCAATATATGAATGAACAAAATAAAAACTTTTTCCTATTATTGCTTTATCAAAAAATTTATTATCTAAGGCTTTTATATCTTTATTAGGATAAATTTCATTCCATCCAATATGAGGTACTTTTATTTTTTCTTGATTGCTACTAGCAATTTTAATTACTTCGCCTTCGATTAAGTTAAGACCTTTGTGAATACCATGTTCTTTACTTTTGCTTAATAAAACTTGCATTCCAAGACAAATACCTAGTAAAGGTTTTTTACCAAATTTTACATATTCTTTAATAGTTTCAATTAAATCATTTTTTTCTAATAATTGCATAGCATTACCAAAAGCTCCAACTCCTGGTAAAATTAAATGAGATGAGTTTATTATTTTTTTTTTATCTTTGGTTGCTTCTGATTTGTAACCCAAAAAATCTAACGCTCTAACTAAGTTCAAAATATTTCCACACCCATAATCTATGATTACTATTTTTTTCATTAATTAATTTTTCTGACTTTTAAATGAGAATTTATTGCTTCTTGTCTTATATCTTTTAATTTGTGTCGATTATAGTGTAGGCAATCAGCTATAGCAACGGCATCAGCCCCTCCATATTTTACTGCTTTGATTGCATCGGAAGGTTTACCAAAACCACCGCTTGCTATCACTGGAACATTAATATTTTCTGAAACTTTTTTAATCAATTCGTAATCAAATCCTTTTCTTGTTCCTTCCATATCTACCGAGGTCAATAGCACCTCACCAGCACCTTTTTGAGTTCCAATTTTAGACCACTCAACAACATCTAGACCTGAACGTTCTCTTCCATTGTTTGAAAAAGCTTCCCATTTATTTTCGTCAATTTTTTTTGCTTCAATGGACAAAACGACGGCTTGCGATCCAAATTTTTTTGATAAATCTGATATTATATCTGGTTTGCTTATGGCAGCTGTATTGATTGCTATTTTATCAGCGCCTGAAACAAACAATTTATCAGCATCTTCAACTGATCTTATTCCTCCACCAACAGTTATTGGAATAAAAATATCCTTGCTTGCTGTTTTTATTATATCAACAAGATTATTTCGACCATATAAACTGGCAACAGAATCCATGTATATTAACTCGTCCATACCATCATGAAAATATTTTTTTGCGTATTTATTAGGATCACCAACAACTCTTAAACCTTCCAAATTGATTGCTTTAATTAAATTTGGACCTTTTATATCAAGACGACCTATAATTCTCATTATTAAATTTTTTATTTACGGCTATCCAATTGCTGTAAAATTGTTTTCCATAAGCCATAATTTTTGTAATTTGGAAAACAAATAAAATTAGACTGAAATTTTTCGTACTTTTTTTTATTTATTTTTAAAATTTTTTTTAAGTCGATGTTTTCTTTATTTTGAATTCCGTTTTTATTAATTTTTACTGTATATGTGCCAAGTTCTTTTGAAAGCTCATTAGTTTCTTCCACAACTTCATAAGACTTTAATTTAAATAAATCCATATTTACAAATATTATAGGTCGTCTAAATAATACTGCTAGCTTATGTGCAGTACTATTATGACATAATACTAATTTTGCATCTCTTATTAGTTGCGTGGTTTTGTTAAAGACAAACTTTTTATTAATAGGAATTTTAGATTTATTTCTTCTGTGATGCGCAGCTACTAAGAAATTATTTTTTGGAAATTTCTTAATTACTAAATTAAAAAATTTTTCCATACTTTCCCAGTAGTTTTCTGTTATGGAAGGACTAAACCTTGCAAACAAACCTCTTCTCATATTAAACTCAAAAGGGTTATCTAACATTTGATCTATAAAAACTATATTTTTTTCTTTAGTTTTTTTTTGTTTTAAATTAATAAAATTGTCAAAATCGTGACCATTTATCTTAAAGACTTGTTGATTTTTAAAATCTTTTTTAAATTCTAAATAAGTTTTATAATTACCCGCAAACAAAATTTTTGGTCTCGTTTGTATAAAATTATTTAATATAATTTTTATTTTTCCTATCAAATGTCCAATGGATTTTTTAATTAAATAAATTTTGTTTAGATTTATTAAATCTCTAATAATATTGAAATATTTAATTCTATTTTTTTTATACTCGCAACTTTTGCCTGGATGTATCAATAATTTAGTTCCACCACGAAAATAAAGAAAACGATCTAATAGCGATGTTAAGAAAAAATCTCCAGCAAAATTAACAAAATAAAAATCTTTTGGAATCTTATGGCACTCTCTATAAAGATCTAAAAATGAATTTATTCTGATATAATTTTTTCCTTTTTGGATTAATTTTTTTTCGTCAGAGTAAACTTTATCTACATTTTTTTTTAATAATGGCAAAAAATTCCAATATAACATTTGCCAATTTTTGTATGATGTATTTACACCTATTCTTTTACAAAGGTGTTGGGTTAAAGGTTGTGATACTAAAAATAATAAAATTTTTTTTTTCTTTTTTTTATTTTTCTTTAGTTGCATTTTTTAAATTTATATTGAAAAATTCTTTTTTAAACGAAGCTATTTCCAAACAGCCTGTTTTAAATTCCATTTGCCTTGCTTTTTTTCCCAAAGATGAGGAGATCGAAACTTATCAATTATCTCTGTAAATTCTTTTTCTGTAATTGAAAGATAATCTAAAATATCTTGAATATATCTTTTTGGATATTCTCCATCAAATTTTTTAACCAGCGCTACACCTTCTTCTCTTGTAATAATATTATTTCTAATTTCTAGGGCAGCATCTTCTGTTGTTCTTCCTCTGCCAGTTTTTATAAACCACGTATAAAAATGAAGATTATCTATTTTGTCATCTAGACTGGTATATTTGGTATATGTTCCATCCACTCTATACGGATTTACCTGAAAACCAGAATTTTCCGATGCAAAATAATAATTGCTCTGAGGATTATAGTTTAAAAAAAATGGTAATTTTAAAATTTTTAAATTTGCATTTGCTATTACGCTTTCTTCTAAAGGAAGATATGGCAAAATATCAGATTCACTAATATCATATTTTTTTAATTCTGATTGATGAACTCCACCAAAAAATATATCAGTATTTTTTTTAGCTGAATAAAGTTCAAAATATGATTCATTTCTTTCATCCTTTATTTTTCCTCCAAATGCCTTTTCAACATGACTATCGCCATAAACTATTAGTTTAATTTTTTTTTCTATTGCGACTTTAGGAGGTAAACAAAATTGACCCATTGCAAAAGGCTGGAAGGGGTGAAGAAGATTTTTAAAAGCTAATTTAGTTAAAATTTTATGTACTCTTGTATTTGGAGTATATAAAATATTATCAAAACCACCTGCTATCCATGATTGAAAATTTTTCCATCCAACGTCAGTATACATGTGAGGAGCCCAGGTAATAGTTAGAGGATTCATTTTATATTTGTGCTTCAACATATGTGAAACAAAAACACTGTCTTTTCCTCCGCTACCTGGCACTAATACATCGTAATAGCCATCTGACCTTCTATGTTCGTTTAAAATTTCAATTAATTCCTTTTCTCTTTCTTGCCAATTAATTTCTTTCTTTTTTTCATAATATTTACAAGCCATACATATTCCGTCTTTGTCAAATATTGCAGTAACTTTTTTTGAGTTAATTTGATCCTTGTGCTGTATAGAACCAATAAATCTCTGGTTTGATTCTACACATTTTTTACAAAAAATAACTTTTTCTGGTAATCCAAAAAATGTTTTCATTATTTTATTTTTATAATTTCCTGATTTTTAATTTCGAAAACTTTATTAAAATCCTGGTAATCTCTTATGTTGTGACTAACTACTATAATAGTTTTCTGTTCATTTAATTGCTTTAATGAGCTAAAAATTTCTTTTTCGGTATTACTATCAAGAGAGCTTGTGGGTTCATCAAGCACTAATATTGAAGGATCATTGTAAAGAGCTCTTGCGATCGCAATTCTTTGTTTTTGTCCCCCTGAAATTTTTATCCCATCTTCTCCAACTATTAAATCATACTTTTTTTCATTTTGATTAATAAAATTTGATAACTGAGCTCTTAAAGCACTTTCCGATAAGCGCTGGTTAGAAATTTTTGTTTCATCAAAACCATAAGCTATATTTTTTTTTATTGAATCATCTAGTAAATTAATATTTTGAGATACATATCCAAGATTTTTTCTCCACTCTATTAGATTTTTTTTAATGTCAACTCCATCAACAAGTATTTGACCAGAAGAAGCTTCCAGTAAACCCATTAATAAATTTAATAGTGTAGACTTTCCAGAACCAGTTTTTCCAACAAAAGCAACAAAATCTTTTTGTTTTATTTCGAAATTAATATTTTTTAAAATAGGCTGTTTATTTGATTTATATGAAAATTGAACGTTTTTAAATAAAATATTTTTTTTAAAATTAAATTGAACTTTTTCATTTAAAGCTATGCTTTTTATTTTATCAATATCTTTAATATCTTTTGATAAGCTTTTTATAGCTGTTTCAGAATATTTAATGGTTTGAATTGAAATTAAAATCTTGTTTATAGATGGTATTATTTTTAAGGAAGAGAGCAAAAAAACACCCAAGGTACCTAGAATATTTAATGCAGCATAGTTTTGAAGACTTGAATACAAAATAATAAAGGAAATAATAGCTATTGCTGCCATTTCAAACCAAATTCTTGGTAATTTATTTATGAAGCTCATTTTATAACCCAACGATGCCACTTCATTACTTTTTGTATTAAAATCTTTTATAAAATAATCTTTTGCTTTGAACATTATAATATCTTTAATTGAATTAAGACTTTCATTTAAAACTTTCATTTTTAATTTTTGTGTTAAAACTAATAAGTTTCCAAGTTTAAAAGTTATTTTTCTTGTAATTAAATAAAAAAATAAGCTTAAAAATAAAATTATTAAAACAATAAAAAAAGTCTCAAATGGCCTAACAATAAATAATAGGCCTGTAATACCAAAAACAATTAACAACTCTGTTATAAGTGTACTTAAACTCATTATTGAACTACCAAAAAGAGCGGTCTCTTGAACAATCTTTGTTATTAGCTTTGATGAGTGATTTTCAACATGAAAAATATATGGACTATTTAAATATTTTTTGTAAAGGCGCACACCAAGATCAAATCTAGTTTGATATGCAAAATTGTTTTCTAACCAGTAGTAAAAAGCCAAATAAATATTTTTAACCAAATAAATTAAAAAAATTATACTAATAAAAATTAAGATAAAATCTTCCTTAACAAAACCCTGTTGAATTAAAAAATTATCTAGAAAAATGAAAGAACTCTGATTCTCAGTAAAATAGTTAATAATTGGAAAAATAGCCGCGATACCCAATGTTTCAAATACCATAGCAACTAGCATAAAAAAAATAAGTTTTTTAAACTTATTTTTTTCATTACTATCCAGTAAAGAAATAATACTATTAATATTTTTAATCAAAAAATTATTTAATTGCTAAAAAACCTTCAAAACATCCGTATTTAAAAACAGTCATAATATCTTTAAAACCTGCCCGTTTTAAAAGCTGAAGGTTTCCGTAAGTTGAAAATGGTTCTAATATACCTTTAAGAGATCTACTTTTTGCAATTATTTCACTTGGGCTAAATCCTTGTGAAATTTTGTACTCATTGTAAGTTTGAGTAAGTATATCTTGAAACCTTGCATCGCTTCCTCTCACTTTCTCAATAAAGAAAAATGCCCCTCCCCAATTTAATCCCTTGTAAATTTTATTAATTAAGGTCTGTCTTTTTTTAGGAGAAACAAATTGTATTGTATAAAACGATGAGATTATACAACTTTTGCTTAAATCCACCTTTGTAATATCTTTTTCATAAAAAAATAGATTTTTTTTATTTTTATATTTTTTTTTGCAAAACTTAATCATTTCTTTAGTGTTATCTATTCCTATAAATTTTACTTTTTTTTGATTATTTCTATGTCTTAAATTTAAATTAAACAAAAAAGTACCCGTCGAAGATCCCAGATCAATTATTTTTGAATTATTTTGTAGAAAAAAATCACTTAACTTCACATAAAAATTTTGAGTCTCTAAATATAAAGGTACAGACTTTCTTATATGATTGTCAAAATATTTATAAACATTGCCTCTAAAATTCCAATCTGAATTTTTTTTTAAAATTTTATCACCAGTTTTTAATTTTTTATTCATATAAATTATTGATAATGTTTTTTTGAGATAAATCACTAATTTTATTAAAACCACACAGTCTCATAGAAGTTTTAAGTTCATTTAGATATAATTCTAATACTCTTTCGACTCCTTTTTTTGAATCAGCTACCAAACCATAGATGAGCGGTCTTCCAATTGCTACGTAATCCGCGCCTAAAGAAAGACATTTTATGACATCACTACCAGTTCTAATACCTCCATCTACAATAATTTTTAAACTTTTCCCAACCTTTCTTCTTATAGGATTCAGTTGCTCTAAAGCAGTAATATCTGTCTCTAATACTCTACCACCATGGTTGGAAATCCAAATTGCATCAACTCCAATTTTTTTTGCTAACAAGGCATCATCTGCAGATAAAATTCCTTTCAAAATTATAGGTTTTTTTGAAATTCTTTGAAATTTTTCAAGAGTTTTCCAATTTAATGGCGTTGATTTAATTCTCTTATAATATCTAGGTAATCTAAACACATATTTTCTAGCATCATAACCGGTATCCATTTTATTATAACTAATAGGTCTTATTGGAGAGTCAACATTTATTGCTATAGTCTTGCAATTATATTTCTCAGCCTGATCTAAGTGCATTTTATAATAATCTAAATCATTATCTAAATGTAAATAACTTTGTAAAAATTTTTTATTTTTTTTATATATCTCTTTTAAATAATAAGCAGAATTATCAGGAAAAAAGTAAGGTATACATTTTTCTTCTGACGAATTAGATATTAATAATTCTGCTTTCTTATTAAATTGAGTAAGACCGCCCATAGGTGCAATTAAGAGTGGTGAAGAAATTTTTTGACCAAAAAAATTACTTTCTATATTTACTTTTTTAATGTCCCTTAAAACCCTAGGTATCAAAGATATTTTGCGAAATATATCTCTGTTTTTTTTTGTTGTATAACCGTTTTCTGCTGATCCATCTACCCATTTTTTTACTTTGGTTTTTAATTTTTGATTAAATACTTTTTCAATTTCTCTAAGCGTTCTAAGTTCAGTCATTATAATTTATTTTTTAATTAAAAGACGTATATCTCCGTCGCCCCATATTGAGGAGCCAATTTTTTTATATTTTTTCACAGCTGTTGAATGATCATATATTGCTCCAGAGGATACTCTTTTAAAGTTTTTAATATTCTCGTCTTTTAAAATTTTAACGATTTCTTTATACGATGTATGTTTCTCAACAGGCACATACCATAGGTCTAAAAATAATAATCTTGTCCTTGGCATCCCTAAAAGATCTAAAATTTTTTGTGAATAATCTTGAGGAATTTTTTTCATTATTTTATTCATAAAAGCCCTTGCTTGCCAATAAATTCCACCTTTTGCATAAATATATAGATAAATGTGACCGTTTTTTTTACAAACTCTTATTAATTCTTTTAAGCCTTTTCTAAAATTGCTTGTGTGATGAATAACACCTGAAGAATAAACAAAATCAAAGGTACTTTTTTCAAAAGGCAAATTTAAGGCATTTCCTTGTAAAAACCTTGTATTTTTTCTTTTAAATACTTTTTTAGCAATTTTTATGTTTCTAAAACTTAGATCTAATCCAAAAATTTTTTTTGGCTTAAAAAGACTTAAAACATAAGTAAATCTTCCTGGTCCACAACCTGCGTCTAAAGCTTTCAAATTTTTAATTTTAGTTAAGGGAAAATTTAAACTTTTAAATCTTAATTCTAAAGATTTTTTAATTTTAGGAATTTCTTTGTCAATTTTGTAATTTCCTTTGAGATAAACATTTTCATTTCTATCAGCAAATGCTTTTGCAGTATCAGACAAAAAATTTTTCTTTTTATAATTAAACCTTAAATTATAACTTCCAAATGATTTAATTATCTTTATAAATTCAATAATATTATATTGTAATTTTAGAATTCTTTTTTTAGGCTCATTATTCTTAAATTTTATGTGTGGATCATGAGGCTCAATATTTCTCAAATATTCGTGTAAAATAATTACAACAAAATATGGATATTCTTTTATAATAGACTCGATCAGTTTGAATATTTTTTTTTGGTTTGAAAATAATTTTTTAGACATAATAATTTTTGGGTTTTATTTTGTATTTTTTTAAAAAAGAAAAGAAAGTTTTATTTTTTGGGTCATATGCCATTATATTATATATATATTTTTTAATTAATTTGTTCCATTGAACTTTATTAAAACTTTCAACTTTATTGATTAAAGTAATCAATTTATCCTTGGAAAATTCACACGACCAAAAAGGTCCATTTTTTGGATATTTCAAATTAAATCCTTTAAAAGGAAAATAATCAGGAGGAAAAGAAATACATTTCTTATTTTTTATTAATGCTTCTAGTCCAAGAGTTGAATTTGTAAATATAATTAAATCGTTTGTGTTAATAGCTTTATAAGATGTGTCAGGGTTTAAAGCACTTAGAAATTTCCAATTACCCTTAATTAAATTTTTTCTATAACTGTTCTCTGTTTT
>MDTE01063234.1_pt1 | contig 16133 bp, 15 predicted proteins | sample 811231 | NCBI WGS metagenome assembly MDTE01 (sample SAMN05326651, study PRJNA326480) | marine metagenome | isolation source: seawater | place: Indian Ocean: Red Sea | collected 2010
GCTACCATTGACGTTCTCTCAGGAGGTAGATTGGTGGTAGGAGTTGGGGTGGGTTGGCTGTCAGAGGAATTTGAATCTTTGGATACAGCTCCATTTAATCGACGAGGAAAAGTTACTGACGAATACATAGCTATCTTCAAAGAACTATGGACGAAAGAAGAACCCTCCTACAATGGGGAATTCTATTCTTTTAAACCTCTTCAATTTGCCCCAAAGCCAATACAGACTCCGGGTCCTCCTATTTGGGTTGGAGGGCAGAGTAGGGCAGCTATTCGACGCGTAGTTAAAATGGCTGACGCTTGGCATCCTGTAGGTGCCAATCCAGCTTCACCTTTGGAACCTGCTGAGATGAGTACTGAAATCTCGTACATGGAGTCATATTGTGAACAAATTGGCCGGGATAGGTCTGAAATTTCTATCGTGTTGAAGGCCCCTGTGTACGACAAGGAAAATTCATTTGGAGGTAGAAGACGACGGTTTTCAGGTAATCCAGATCAAATTATCTCAGATATAGAAGAGTATGAGAATTTGGGGGTTAGCCATATCGTTTTAGATACCAGATCCTCTGACTTAAATTCCTCTTTGGAGAAAATGGATTGGTTATCTGAAGAAGTGATGTCTTCTTTTAGATAAGGGAACTGATTTAATTTTGGGTTCCATATTTGAACTTCGTAGATTCTAAGAAGGAAGCTGGCTTTATAAATTGAAAAAATACATCTATATGATCGGGTTGTCTTTGTTCCTTATTGGTCTGATGTCCTTAGCTGGTTGGATCATGTTTAAATTAATCGAAATAGTATCGTAAGACACTCGAGTCTTTGTCGGGATAATATTTAGATTAATTTCAGTTTTCGGAAACGAGGATCATCAGAACTTCCCGATGATTCCACTTCTACTATTATTTCCTGCACTTTTAGCATTTCCGCATCGTTTTTGTTTGGGAAATAGTATTGATTTACCCAGATACCTCCTAAGGTAGCCACAATTTCCAAATTATCATCGATCACCATATTTGGTCGATCTTTCTCTGGTAATTTGGAGGTATTGTTCCAATAGTCATGAACAGGCTTTTCATAAAAGTTTGTGATGAAATCAGTGAGGTTATGCTTTTCCATATCTTTGGTGCGAATACCATTCCCGGACCAAACGTAGATCCTATGGTTTCGATCGATTATGTATTGAAATAACTGCTCGACGTGAGGTCTTAGGGAACCGTCAACTCCAAGTATTGTGTAGTCAGTGTCAAAAAAGATGTTCAATGGCTATATTACGCATGGACACCACCGGGATTTAGAAGCTCCCTGGCGATAACCATTTTTTGCACCTCAGTAGGTCCTTCCCCAATCTTGCGTATTCGTGCCTCTCTGTACCACCTTTCAAGAGGGAGCCATTCTGTTACACCCATACCACCATGTACCTGAATCGCTCTGTCAACGACATTGCCAAGAGTTTCAGCTGAATGTATTTTGGCTACCGATGCGGCCTGTCTAAAATCATCACCATTATCGAATTGCCAAGCAGCCTCCCAGACAAGCCATCTGCATGCTCTTATCTCGATTTCACTATCAACTAACATCCACTGTATTGCCTGCCGTGAGGCCAATGGGGCTCCAAATGTTTCTCTTGTTTTGGAATATTCCACTGCCATGTTATGGGCTGCAACCGCGACTCCAAGATTAGATGCTGAGTATGGGATTCGTGCTCTGGCCAGCAATTTGTTGGCAAGTAGATCCCAGCCGCCATCTACTTCACCGAGAACATTTTCACTGGGGACTCTTAGGTCATCAAAAAACAGTTGTCCAGGGTAGTAAGCCCTCATCACCGGGACAGGTTCCACTGTGAGTCCGGGCCAATCATTTTCAACTATAAAAGCTGTTATTCCTCTTCGGCTCTCAGGGTCTGTTCGGGCAAATACTATTCCCCAATCTCCCCACGGTGACCCACTAATGTAAATTTTGCTTCCATTTATAATCCAATCATCACCATCTCTTTTAGCGTGGGTTTGTATAGCTCTGGCAGGATCTGAACCTCCACTGGGTTCTGTTATTGCGAACCAGCCTTTTAACTTGTGCTCCACGGTAGGGATCCCGTATTTTTTTATCTGGTATTCGTCGCCGGCCCATATTATTTCTGGTGGGGCGTCACCCATTGTTCCGTATGCAGGACAGTAAAGGCCTGCAGCATGCTGTACCATTTCTTCTGTGATGACCGCATTCGCGAACAATGATAGACCTGCTCCACCATGCTCTTCAGGTACCCCAAGGCACCAAAGACCCATTTCTTTGGTTTTCTGTGAAAGCTCAGTAAAATTCTCTTCCGGAATGGTGATGGAATCATGAGGTATCTCCTGTTCCAAAGGGATAATTTCATTTCTGTTGAAATCTCTCACTAAGTTTTTTGTAAGTCTTAATTCCTCTGGTAATTCATATCGCTCTGTCATGTTTGGGTTATTACCTCACGTATTTTTATTTCCCTTTAAATAACGGCTTCCTTTTTTCTGCGAAAGCCTTTGGCCCTTCTTTAGCATCTTCCGTGGTTTTCAAAAGAGATTGCATCATGACCTCCATGCGGAGCCCTTGTTCCAGCTGCATATATTGGCTTTTAACAGCGAGTTCTTTTATTGCTCTGACTGCCAAAGGCCCATTCTCGCATATTACAGATGCTCTTTTTTCAGCTTCACTCATGAGCTCGGATGAGGGTACTATTTCGTTAATCAACCCATATTCTAGAGCTTCTTGTGCTGACAATCGCTCTCCGCTTAACAAGAGCCACATTGCTACCGGGTAAGGAAGTTGCCTTACAGTCCTTTGAGTGCCTCCATTGCCCGGAAGAATTCCCCTTTTTACCTCAGAGAGACCAAATGAAGCATTTTCCGTTGCGATTCTTATGTCAGTGGCCATCAAAAGTGTCATGCCTCCTGCAAGGCAGTATCCGTTTACAGCAGCTATAACGGGTTTCCAGACTTCTAAACCTCTATTGAGTATCAGCTCGTCTTGAGTCTGCCATAATTCCCATTTTTCAGGTTCCCTTGGGATAGTTTTTTTTAAATCAGCTCCAGCTGAGAATGCTTTATCTCCAGCACCAGTAATTATGGCGCACCATATGTTTGGATCATCCCTGATTTCAATCCATGCTTCAGAGAGTTGGCTATATGTTTCTGGGTCCATGGCATTCATAACTTCTGGCCTGTTAATAGTCAAATAGGCAATTTTGTTTTTTTTCTCGAATATCAAAGACATAGTTTGTGGCCCTTTTTTGGATGAGATTTAGCTAGTATGAACGATTGTATCTATTTTGGCTGCTTCTCGGTCGGTATTCATACGAATCTAGGTGTAAACCCTATCAATCGGTTCAAGGGGAGTTGTTCCAAGGTCTACTAGCGATTTTATGGTTTCTGTGTCCTTTGCAAGTAATTCAGATAATAAATGCAGGCTGTGCTCTGAAAACATAGGTGCCGTTACACCAAGATTAGTGGAGGCTCTCGAGAATTTGAAAGGCAAACCGGGACTTGTGTAAGTTCCAGCATCAGGATGTTCCACTGTATCCAAATATTCCCTTTCAGCAACATGTTCATCTGAAATAAGATCCGAAGCTTTTGCTACTATTCCAGCGCGTATACCCTGGTTTTGCATAAGGTGCATCACCTGTTTATTGTCTCTTTGCATTGTCCATTTAGTAATCTGGTCCTCTATTTGCTGACTAATCAGCCTTCTTGAATCAACTTTTACTAGGCTCGAGTCGTTTTTTAAATCGGTAGCTCCGATTAATTCGCACAGCGAATGCCATTCCTTTTCTGATTCAATTGATATCGCAATCCAACTGTCAGACCCTTTACATGCAAATATTCCATGAGGGAAAAAAACTGGATGGTCATTGCCTAGCCTTTCAGGTTCTTTTCCCCGAAATTGATATTCTATGAAATACTCCCCAATCACTGACATTGTGGCTTCTCTTAACACAATCTCTAAATGTTGGCCTTCACCGGTTTGGTACTTGCGAAAAAGTGATGCCATTATCCCGGTGGCGACATGAAATCCTGAATTGTGGTCAGCGTAAAAATTTCCGGGTTTATGGGGTCTCCCATTCTTATAGCCAGTAACGGAGGAAAGGCCTCCCAAAGCATCAGTACCAGGTCCAAATGAAATGTAATTGCTCCAAGGACCTTCCAATCCCAATGCTGGCATGGACACCATAATGATATCTGGTTTCACTTTTCTGAGGTTTTCATATGCAAGTCCAAGATTTCCCATTACTCGAGGGCTGTAATTTTGGATTACTATGTCGCTCACACTTACTATTTCTTTGAACAGGTTTTTGCCTGTCTCATGAGTAAGATCTATGGCTATGCTTTTTTTGGCTCGGTTTACCTCGTTAAATGTTTTTACTTTGTTGTAAGCTCTGGAGTCTCCATTATCTCCATGCATTGCAATATTACCTATGGCTCTTCCCCAAGGTAGTTCTACTTTAATGATTTCTGCTCCCAAATGACCTAATACGCGGGTGGCGACAGGGCCGGCAATTACGTTGGTAAGATCGGCTATTCTGATGTTCGTTAGAGGAGTCGATGTGCTCATTTATACAATCCCCCCTTTTTTCATTCTGGATATTTCTTCAGGATCCAATTGAAGTTGTTCAATGTAAATTTCGTGATTGTTTTGACCGAGAATTGGCGCAGGTAAAGCTTGCCATTCGGCAGTCTTTAGTCTGAAAGGAGATGTGGGATAGGTCATTTGACCTGCTATTTCGTGTTCGATAGGTACGAAAAAGTTTCGATGTTGGTTTTGTTCATCTGATAGAGTTTCTTCCACCGATTGCACCATGGTGAAAGGTACTCGTACTTCCTGTGCTAATGTTTGGACTTCTTCTCTTGTGTGACCGCGGAGCCATTCGATTAGGAGTTCATCAATTTCGTCGGCGTGTTCTCTCATTCGAGCCATCAGATCGTCATCAGCGAGTCGGTCGTTCCCTGTAAGAAAACCTATGCCTTCAGGATTGCTTGGTGAATAGTGAACATGCACCCACCCGTCTTTACACGGTAGGAGTGTCGAGGGGTAAGCGCCCGTCGGTTCTCGTGCTATGAGCCTGGTTCCAGCCCTCATTGGGTTAGAGCCCGTTTGGTCGTATGTTTGGAAGTACGCAACTCCGTCAAAAGTGCTGGTTAATGCCTCAGTTGCTGAAACGTCAATGTGATCACCAAGTCCGGTCAAAGCTCTGGTCAAAATCGCAGCTAGCACGGACATGGCACCAGCGAGGCCACACTGATATTCTGCTTGCCGGCCTCCTGCCTTTAAGGGCTCTTTATCTTCGTCACCAGTTAAATGCATATACCCGCTCATTGCGTAAGAGACTATATCTGAACCCTCGAATTGACTGTAAGGTCCAAATTGCCCGAAATAAGTCAGTGAGCACAGTATTATTTTTGAATTAATGGCTGAGATAACATCATATCCCAGATTAATTTGAGACATAAATCCTGGCTTGAAATTTTCCACGATAATATCTGACCCTTTGCACAAAGCCAGAAATGTATCCCGAGCCTGAGGGTTTGTGACGTCAAGGGTGATGCTTTTTTTTCCAGCATTAAGGTATAGGTAGGGCGCACTCGTTTCTATGTCAGGTATATCATTAAGAAAAGGTCCAAATGTTCTACAGGTATCTCCAGAATTTGGTATCTCTACTTTGATAACTTCTGCGCCTAGATCCCTCAATATCTTGGTGCAATACCCTCCCGAAAACCCTCTGCTGATATCTAAAACTTTTATACCGGTTAAGGCTAAATCAGAATTTGCCACGTTTTTTAATTAACCCCTCATGATAATGTCAGGTATCGTAATTTTGCTGACATATGCTGAATTTTACGTAATTTAATTTTCAGACATTATAATCTGAGTAAGGCTTAGATTCCGAGGGGGAAATAATGGGGATACACATTCCTAAATTTGGTTTAAATAGAAATGACACAAGCTCCGTATCTGCTTTTGCCAAGGATGTTATGAGGGCAGAGGATGTAGGTTGGGACTGCGCTTTTCTTCCAGATTCCCAATTGCGCCGGCGCGATACCTATGTACTGTTAGCGGCGGCAGCGCAAATGACATCTGAAATAACGATAGGTACGTTGCTGGCTAATCCAATGACTCGGCATCCTTCGGTAACTGCTTCCAGTATTGCAACTGTTGCTGAATTGGCTCCAGACAGAACTATTCTATCTATGGGGATTGGAGATACTGCAGTTCGGCTAGCTGGACTTCGTCCTGCAAGGATAAAAGAATTAGAGTCTAGTGTACATATGATGAGAAGTTTGTTGAATGGGGATCCTGTAGATGTTGGAGCAGCTAAGCCAGCTGTTTTGCCTTTTCCTCAAAATGTTCCAATATGGCTTGCAGCTGGTGGGCCTAAGACTTTGGAAATGGCAGGATCTTGCGCGGATGGAGTTTTCATACGAGTCGGAACGAACTTGAAGAACATTGAACAATCAGTAAAAAGGATAAGATCTGGAGCGGCTAAAGTAGGTCGCCTAGAGGAATCAGTGAAGATCGGAGCGGTTTTTCATACTGTATTTGTTGATGATGAAGAAACATCACTTTTGATGGGAAAATCTATGGCAGCGGGATATTATGAATATTCTCCGATGCTATTTGACAATATAGGGTTCGAGTGGGGCGGAGCAGACCCAGAACTATTGAAAAAATATGGTGGGGTATGGCCCGATTTCCATCATGCACCAGACCTTATTCAAAGTGGGAAAGTAGTGGATTTTCTAGAAGAAAACCATGCTAATGCTTTTTGCCTGAGAGGCAATGCATCTCAGATCACTCATCAAATAGTTTCAATATTGAAGGGTTGCCATGATTTAAAAATCGACTTCGAATACGTTGTATTGCAGCCTATACCCAATCCCCCCACACCAGATCCAGGTAGTCAATCTTATATTGAACGCGTGCCTAAAGAAATACTCGCAGCAGTAAAAGACAATATTGCTTAATTGCGCTGATTTACTTAATTTATGAGTATTTTTATCTTAAATATATATGACTGTTAAAAAAAATTTGTATTTTAATGCAACATATTTGACATATTTGTAATTATGATTGAAAGTGGCTAAAACTACAACTCAGAGATTTGGCCTTGATAGAAGAAAATATTGAACATATTTCACATCCACCTGATTGCTCTCATTGTGGAGGGCGAATGGTGCCACGGTCGGAAGAAATTATTTGTTTAATGTGTGGTAAGACCCACTATTTACCGATTAAGACACTGGCTAAAATTCCCAGGCCAGAATATAGGGAAGAAACAGTGAAGTCTCTGGATAAGTCTTTATTTAAAATAAAGTACAGGATCAAAAATCGGGCTCTGCTTGCTAGAGTTCCTGAGAAAGGATCTGGTACGGTTCAGCCATACGCCTCATGTGTGAGAATTTCAGGACCTATCAGGACCCTCAGTTCTGCTCACGCTAGAGAAAATTTGAAGAAAGGTTTCTATCGAGCAACCGGTTTGAGGTTACGAGATATAGAAGACGCGCTGGGGTAAAACAGAACGCTTCTCTCCCTATTAATGATGATAGGCTTTGGCTAAAAATCACTTTTTTAGTAACCGGATTTTATGCGTATGAAGTGCACTGCTATGAAAGTTATCTTTCGTTTAAGGTACGAAACATACTAAGTAAAAACCCTCTGAACAGAAATATTAGTAGAGAGCATATCGTTATTCCGCCAATCGAAAACAGCCAATAGTTCGTTCCATTTCTTTTTTCATGTTTATCCATTTCTAATTCGATATTTGAAGAATGGAATTTACGTATGTCTGGGATTTTAGCTGGGAGGCTGACCCAGTCACTTGGTCCGAAGCGTTCCTCTTTACCAATCGATACCCAGACTTTCCCCACTTGGTTTTTGGGGGAGTAAGTAACCAGATAATAGTCGCCAGTTGTTGGAATGTTGAATATATGTTCTGTAAAAGTCCACGAATTAGTTTTTGTGAATGGTTCGTGAAAGGTTTTTGGATCAGTAATATCAAGTGTCGAAAATATCTGAGATTCTTTTAAAGAGTTTATAGAGTACGACTGAGATGATGCTGGAATAATTGCTATAGCTGGTCTGAAATCCTTTAGTTCTTCCAAAAGAGGTATTCCTAAATTGAAATACAGAACATCATCTTGATTGGCTTTGAAAGATATCCAGGATTCTGGTGAGTCTGCAGTTAATTTTTGGTAGACCACTTTTGATATGGCTATGTCATATACGACTAAAGAACTTTGAGCAGTGGCGTGGTTATCATTGGCTATGAAAGGTATGTGTGCAGATGCCGTTTTGACAAATATTGAGCTTAAGCCGATAGCTATAAGAGAAGCCAAAAGATATTTCGTAGTTAACTTAAGTGGTTTTATTTTCATACGAAAGGTATTTTCAGCTTAGATATAACCCCCCTAGAAAGAGCAATTGTTGTCATCGCTAATGGGATAGGTTTATGGAAAAGAGGGAGTCTTTTTCGAAAATACAATTTATATGCTTGTTTCAAAATCCTAAATTCCGTCAATATGACAGTAAATATCAATTGTCTAATCTTTAAAAGCAGATTTTTTTTCGTTAAAGGTATCAATTCACCTAGATATCTTGTGGATATAATGGGCTGATTGTTCTGCAAAAGGGTTATCCCTATATCCAAATAAGTTGCTGTTAATTTAAATTCGAATTCATAATTGCCTTCCCGTCCTATAAAAGGGGAGACATGGAATTGTTTTTCATGGGTATATTTGCTTGATTTAGAAGAATTTACTATTGGCGAATTTAATTTATAAATATGTGATTCATTGAAAGTGTTGTGAACTTCTACCGCACAGTTTTCTATCTTTCCTTGATTACTAACTACAAAATAGAAGGATGCTGGATTGAAGCTGTAGCCTAGCACTGAGGGAGTTGTCAGTACGAAGCAATTGGAGGATTTAGACTGCTTTCCTTTCAACTCGAAAAGTCGGTGTATTTTTTCTCTAATGGGTTTGCTTGTGTTATCAATCAAATTATTGAAATGGATTGATAACAAACCTATTTTTTCAATAGATATAAGTGAATATAATTTGTCGGAAGAACCTATTTGTTCGGCGTCAAGCATTAGCATCGTGTGTTTGAAGGAGAAGGTATTAGAGGATTCGTCGAACCTTTGATGGGTTAATATTCCCGACACAATATAGGATTGCAAGTTATTATCCTGTTAACTCGTTGATTTTATGAGCCGTCTTGATCCCTGACAGGAAACCGTCTTCATGAAACCCATAACCTAAATATGCTCCACAAAAGAAAACCCGGCCGGTTGAATTCAATCTCGTGAAATTTTTGTCATTGCTAGAATGGTCAATGAAAAGAACTGGATGAGTGTATTTTGTTGAATATAAAGTCATACTAGGATCAGGAGGCTGAATTGGATTTAGTGTGACAAGAAAGTTTGTTTTTGATGTGAGTCTTTGTAAGCGATTCATATTGTAGGTGACTTCAAAAGATGACATTTGTGCTGATGTATTTCCCTTCTTCACATTCCAGGAAGCCCATATTTTTTTATTGGAGGGCATATAAGTGACATCCTTATGAAGAACTGCAAAATTATCTGAATATTTATATTGATTCAGGATCTTTAATTTAAAATCAGAAGAGTTGTTATATATCCTGGCCGAAATATCTGCATGAGTTGCCAGGATTACCGCGTCAAACGTAAAGGTCCGATCGTTTAAGGAACGGACCTTTACATTTGAGGAATTTTCAGTAACAGAAACCACTTCGTTTCCTTTTTCTATATTTCCATTAAAAATGTACTCGAATTTTTTTAAATATTGTCTGCTACCGTTCCTTATAGTGAACCAAGTAGGTTTTTCGGTTATAGAGAATAAACCGTGATTTTTAAAGAAGTTTACGTACGTTTTAGCAGGTATTCTTCGTGAATCTTTTTGGTTGCAAGACCAAATAGCGGATGCAATCGGTACAAAGTAGGAATCAATCACATCTTCAGGGCATTGATATTTTTTCAAAGCATCATATATGGATAAGTCAGGGTCGCTAAATTTATCTGAATTAGAGTCTAATAATTTGGAATATTTATAGATATTCCAAAGACGCCAGGTATGTTTGGGGTTTAAGAAAGATTTAACTTCAGGAAACAAACCACTGGGAGTTCCAGCATACCCGATAGATTTAGAAGAGTCTGTATAGGAGAAGGACATATCTGTTTCGACTGTATGTACCTGTAATTCCTTTATGAATTTTGAAAAATGTTTGTAGTTTCGATCATTAAATACTATGAATCCTGTATCTATGTTGAAATGGTTTCCCTCATCATCATAGACGGCGATGCTGTTAGTGTGTCCTCCTAATCTGGGTTCCTTCTCAAAAAGGGTGACTTTGTGCTGTTTTTGTAGGTGATAAGCCGCCGATATACCTGATATACCGCTGCCAACAATTCCGATGTCCAATTTTACTGAGTCTCCTGTTTAGTAAACAGATAATTCAATATTTTCCAGGACATACCCTGATTGTGACTAAACAATTCCGAGCAAAATAAGAGAAATATACGGAACTTGTTTATTGCTGTTTTGGGGGATGTGGATTGATCTGGTATATCCAGTATCTCAATCAATTGTTTTTTTGAGTAATCTAAATTATTGAGCCATGCTTCCAAACTTTTATGGTAATGGAGGCCAGATTCTTCCCACATTTCGACTAAGTTTAAACACCCGGCAATTTCCTGATGGAATCCTGAATATGGCATCATACCCCCACTGAAGAAATTGCGTGACATCCAAGAATCTGAATAGTTGTCAAAGAATTGTGGGTACGTAGAATGAGAGAAAACTTGTATAAACAATTTCCCTTTTTGGTTTAACCAACCATTAATCTTTTCCATGAGTAATTTTGTGTTTCTTGTGTGTTCAAACATCTCTATAGATAAAGCTCGGTCGTACTTATGCGTTGGTTGAAAGTCGTTGATGTTAACTTTGTTAACGCTCACGTTGACCAGATTGTATTTTTGTATTTGAGAATTTAAATATTCTTGTTGTGTTGTCGAGTTTGTTAAAGCTGTAACCTTGCAATCATTGAATGTTTTGGCAATATGCAATGATAATGAGCCCCACCCGCACCCGATGTCTAACACGGATTGTCCGTTCTGTATTTGTGCTCGGGATGTGTAAATTTTCAATGTTTCTAGATCTGCTGTTTCTAGATCATTTGAATGCGAATCCCACAGAGATCCACTGTACTTTAGCGTGGAACCAAGAACAGAAGAATAAAATGTAGTTGGAAATTCGTAATGCTGGGAATTGGCCGCTTGTGTTTCTATCGCTATCGGTCCTTCAGAGGCGATACCAATGAATTCATCTTTGATTTGGCGTATTGAGGTAAGAGAAAGATTTCTTACGGATTCTTCATATTTACTCAATTTATATCGGATGATAGTTCTTATCAGAATGTCTGGTATCAATCCGCTATAGGCTAATTGTTCGTACCACATGATTAAAGAAGCTTGAATGATAGTTGGTAGTTGTCGATATGTCCTGAGTCAAAGCCACCTTCACAATAACTGAAGTAGTATTCAAATTTTCTGTAGTCAGAATTGTTAAAATTAATATCCTTCAACGCTTTGCGATTTGAATGTAAATTATTTCTCCATGCTTTTAAGGTTTTAACGTAATCGCTTCCTAGTGACCTTGTTTTTAATATTTCAAAACCGTTTCTCTGTGCAGCTTCTTGGATTATTCTCAATGATGGGAGCATGCCGCCTGGGAATATGTATTTCTGTATGAAGTCACAGTTTTTCCTATACGAATCATAATGTTCGTCGGGAATAGTGATTACCTGGACCTGTATCGTGCCATTTTTGTTTAAAATCCGAGCACATTTTTCAAAAAAATCGTTTATTCCTTTGTGCCCAACGGCCTCAAGCATTTCAACAGAAAAAATATGGTCAAACTTACTCTCTATATCTCTGTAATCCATCAACCTTATTTTTGTCTTATTAGTAAGTTTGTGGGTTTTCAAGAGTTGTGAAACGTATTTATATTGGTTTCTAGATAAGGTAACTCCAGAAACTTTGCAATTGTATTCAGCGGCTGCTTTAATCATTAAACTTCCCCAACCACAGCCTATATCCAATATTTGATCACCATCACTGATTTCGCTATTTCTAAGCAAGGTTTCTAATTTTCTGTTTTGAGCTACCGACAGATCTTCATTGTGCGATTCATATATTCCGGAGGAGTATGTCAAGGACGAGTCTAAAAATAAGCTAAAGAACTCATTGCTTAGGTCGTAATGATCTTCTATGTTTCTTTTTGCCCACTTAATGGTGTTTGATGACCTGATTTGCTGCTCTATTTTAGATTTAATTTTTTTAGGAAAATATTTTGATAATCTAGAGATAGCATTGTCAGGTGAAGATTTTGATAAGTGTTTGAAAAGGCTAGGCAGGTTGGTGCATTCCCATTTTTCATTTATGTAGGATTCTGCAAACCCTAGGTCATACCCTAATAGGAGATCAAAGAAGAAACTCCATTTTTTTATTGTGATCTTGTTAGTGTTCTCTGGGTCATGATTTTCCAATCGGTGCATCGCCCCGTCGGGGGTCTCTACTAAAACACCAATACCTTTAAATCTAGGCAGAATTAAGGGACACAACCTCTTACCAAGACTTTCTGTAAGCTTAATCATTCTGCTGTGTTGAAGCTGTTAAATTATTTGAATGAAGTAATCCTTCCAAGTCCATTCGTCTAATAGCCCATCGTTTCAATATTGACTTAATTTTAAATTGCAGTGATTCATTAAAATCTTTTGGCATATCTGGTTCACTAGCAGATAGGCCAAGTTGTTCAAGAATTATTTCGCCAACTAGTCCATACCCACCTTTGACGTGTGATATTGCACTGGAGAGCACCTGGTTAGGTACTAAAGACAAAAATCTATTCTCACTGGCAGACGCATATTCCGTAAGAAGTTGCCCTAGACGGCTTTTGTCATTTAGAGACCCATTTATATGAAAAATTATGCGTCTCAGCAATTCCGTTACATCTCCGTCCATTTTGGGTAACCATTCCTGGGTCTTTGCCTCTATGTCTTGGACAACCGGGATGTGGTTAGACGGCATCGAAAATTTTATGGTGGCTTGGATGATTTCAGGTAGCAAGGAGGGGTCTGCTTCTAGTTGAAATGCCGTCAGATCTCTAAATTGCACGGTGTGGAGTGCTTCTCGGCCTTTCACTTTGCTTATTACTTTGTTTGTGTTGCTGGACTTTGGGAAAAAATCTCTTTGCAATTCGTACCAATAGTCAGTAATACACTCCTGTATCATCCCATATGTGGTTAAAGCTATTGGTGAGAACCCAGCCTCATGATGTATTTTGTAATTTGTAGTGTGTTTTGCTTCATTTATTTCATCGGTGATCATTTTCTGATCTAATCCGAAATCCAAAAGTATATTTTTAAATGGGTCCGCATGCCCATTTTCATCTGGTTCCCAAAAACCAACTACATAATTATTGAGCCATTCGGCGCCAAACATTTTGGCTCCCATTTTATAAGTCTCGGAATATTGCTCTGTAAGTGATTCTGTTATTAAGGACAACCTAAACGAATCCACGACTTCTTCTGAGGTTAAGCCACTTGTTTCTACTATTTGGTCAGGTGAGAAATTTTCAAACATTGACTCTAAGTCGTCATTATTTACGGTTTTTAATTTTGGGATTTGTTCGTTCACATAGGATGTCATTTTTGACTGGTATGTTGGATCCATATTCGCACTTGCTTCCTCTATGGTCTGTCGTCTCTATTGAAATTTGGCGACCCAAATAATGGCGTCAAATACGAGGCAATGGACCGTTATCCAAATAATTCCTGCTAATGTTAATGAAAATTGTAATGTTCCCATATCCTCGTATTTACATAGTCCAAAAAATACTGCTAATAAACATAGAGAAGCGGCTGTGGTCCATAGAGATATAACGGACAATATCCACCATAAATTATCGTTGGTAACAAGATATTTCAGTGTTGCTGGCATCCAGATTGAAGCTGAAACCAAAAAAACAGCTGCAAGTATGGAAAATGTATGTGCTCCAAAAAACGATGATTTGTCCGCTCCATGAGAAATTGTCATTGAATAACAGAAAACTAGATACCCTGCTGCAGCAAAAAACATAGAGATGGTGAACAAGGTTTTCCAACTGCCGGAAACTCCTCCCCACAAGGCATTTCTGAAGTCAGGGTAAAGGTAAAGCCCAACCACGTATGAGCCTAATACGGCCAATCCTCCTATGAGGTTGATGAGGAAAAAGATTAAGACATTTGTCATCCTTAAGAACCTCCTGTTTTTCTAACGCCACGTGTTCAATAATACATATATTTGTGTTATAATACAACAATAATAAGCTAAAATGTATTAAATAACTCTTATACTGTGTTGAAGGAACACATCGCTGATGAATGTGATTATCGCGGGAGCTACTGGATTTATTGGAAGTGAATTAGTTTCATTTCTGCAAGGCAAAGGGAATACCGTGATTGCTATGGTCAGAAATCCTGAAAAGGCCTCCGAGCAACTAGGTGCAGGTGTTAGGCTCCTGACGTTCGATGATTCTGATGATAACTTGGTTCGGGCCTTTGAGGGTGCAGATGCCATTATCAATATGACTGGCCGCCCATTGGCGCCGGTCAGGTGGTCTAAATCAAAAAAGAAAGATTTTTACGAAAGTAGGGTAGGTGTAACAGAACGGATTGTTTCGATTGTGGAGAAGTGCGAAACTCCACCGTCTGTTCTTGTTTCCGCAAGTGCTGTTGGTTACTACGGTGACCGAGGGGATGAGGAGATCACCGAAGAGTCCGAAATTGGCCAGGGATACCTTTCTGAGCTGTGCGATTCTTGGGAAAATGCAGCTTTGAAAGCTAAGGATTTTGGTATTAGGGTTTGTACTTTACGCCTCGGGGTAGTTCTTGGTAGAGAAAATGGATTCTTAAATCAATTGTCTTTGCCTTTTGAAATGGGAATCGGCAGTTATGTTGGAGATGGACGCCAGTGGGTCCCCTGGATTCATTATTTTGATCTTTTGAGGATTATTGATCTTGCTATCAACGATGAAACTATATTTGGTCCTATAAATTGCACCGCTCCTAATCCAGTTAGAAGTAAGATTTTTTCTAAATGTTTGGCTAACTTATTAGGGGCGAAAGTTGTTATTGGAGTGCCATCCTTTTTCTTAAAACTGGTTTTTGCTGAAGGGGAGAATGTACTAACCAACAGTCAGAATGCTCTTCCAGGCTTTTTGATGCGAAGGAACTTCAACTTTATATACGACGAATTGGAAAAGGCTCTCATAGAGGAATGTACCTTTGGAAAAGTAAGTATCCTTAAAGTCGATTCCAACAAAGATCGTTTTAGCACATCTCTAAAATATTCAAAAAAGCTTTCTACGGCGGAATACAAAATTGAAACTTCTGTAAAACTTGCGGTTAATTCGGAGGATGCATTTAATTTCTTTTCCTCCCCGCTCAATTTGGGATTGGCGACTCCTAAATGGATGGGTTTTCACATAACTAAGTCTCCTCCTGACATAGTTGAGGGATCCGAATTTGAATACAAAATCAGACTTGGTATTTTCCCAATGAGATGGAGAACAGAAATAGTGAAGTGGTCACCGGATGATCTGTTTATAGATTTCCAGAAAAAAGGACCCTACAGTCTTTGGTGGCATCAACATCGCATAGTGCCTGAAGGGGATTCAAACTGTCGGATGGAAGACCAAGTTTTTTATAAGGTGCCAGCTTGGTTTATCGGAAGAGTTGTTCACAAGTATTTGATCAAGAATATGTTGTTAAGAATATTTTCCTACAGAAGAAAAGTTATTCAAATGCGTTTTGGGAGTAGTGAGCATGGTGAGCAGTAATATGGATAATTTTGTTTTGTTGAATCGGTTCAAGGGTCGGTTGTTAAACAATTTGACCGCGGTGGATCGGATAGGAAGTGTTGCTGTAATAGATGAGGCTTTGAAATATAACTGCACTCCAATAGCTATTTATAATTCAATAATCACTCCTGCGATGGTAGAGATAGGAGAATTATGGCACGAAGGAAAGATTACTATCGCCCATGAGCATCACGCCAGC
>MDTE01072290.1_pt1 | contig 16131 bp, 12 predicted proteins | sample 811231 | NCBI WGS metagenome assembly MDTE01 (sample SAMN05326651, study PRJNA326480) | marine metagenome | isolation source: seawater | place: Indian Ocean: Red Sea | collected 2010
GTGGATAACATTCGCGGCCCAGATAGCTAAGAAACCGCCCATAAAAAGACCCACGTTTGAGTTTGCTGACTTCATCTTGCTGTCAATATTTATTATATCAGATCGGTATTTATTAATATCTTCGGGAGTCGTTGCCTGCCTATATAGCTCGGCCGTGTCGCTCCTCTCGTTCTCATACTTCTTGTAACTGGCCTGACTGTTTATGGTCAACAAAATCATCATCGCCTCCAGACCCATAAACGTAAAGGCCGAAGCCTTTCTTCCTATATAAAGCTGCCCGCCACCTGGAAACATGAGCGACTTTTTCATGGCCTCAGTGTTTGACTTAGCAGCCGCAACAGACTGAACCTTGACCTTGACCTCTTTCTTTCTTGTAAGATGATCAGGCGGATATCGATCGAGGAGCTTATAGGCAAGGAGCTGAACCTCCATAGCAAGGTCAGCAGGGTCTCCCCTGTAAATGACTTTTGAATTTTTTAGGGCCTTGCGGTGGGCCACAGAGATAGAGCTAACCTCTATCGTATATTTCCCAACCTCATTCAGAACATAACCAATAATGACCTGCTGCACGCCGAGGAGATTTCCTGCTCTGACCGCGCAATCGAGTGACGTGCACCCGCTAAGTTGGAACCCTCTTTTTTCCAGAACGGCGACCATCTGGTCCCGCTCCATGAGATACATCTGCTGGGTGGCGTCTAACTCTTTATAAAATGCATTAGTAAGGTTAAACGCATCCCGCTCATTAATCCCTCGCGGCACCAAATCCATGACAGCCACGGTATACTTTGTGAACTGGCCAAAGGACAAAGAAAACAGAAATCCCAATAATGTAATAGACTGCTTCATTTATGCATTTAACTCTCAAATTCATTCCTGATAACGTAGACAAAATACCCCCACCCATCAGATTTCCCTGACGAGAAAAGGTTTATTTACTACGGTTTGTTATCATATTCACGAGCTCCAGATCCACATTCCCGGGGCATGACATGATTATATGATTAGTCCTATTTTAATACATAGATCTTAAAATGTCTACTAAAATTTTTTTAAAATAAAATGTCTTCGTTCCCAAATATCACTGACGGCAGAGACAGCAGTTTTAGGAGTTTTTAAAAAAATAAAATTTTAATCAGTCAAGATTTTTTGGTAATAGGTGTCAATCTTTTTATAATTAATTTCATCAATAAAGACAGTAAACGCAAAATAACAAATTAAAAAATCAATATCCAAAAACCACTGCGGAATAAACTTCGGCTTGCTAACGAGTTTGTCCTTAACCATGGACCTGACTGTTGCGATATCTTCCAGATCTAGTTTGCCACTAAAAATTAGTCTCGAGACCTCCTCCTTGCCACTCGCAACCGCGGCCCTGAAAAAATTATGGACCCTGATCATTCCGTCCAGATAGACGATGTCTTTTGTAAAGGGCGCACCCCCTCTGGTGATCCCACCTCGGAACACCCTTCGGGTGCTCTCAAAGGCCTGGGTCTTTGTGTCACACCTTTCAACAAAAAAACGGTAGACCTCGATAAAATCAGCTCCGCTTATGGCCATATCAATCGCTAAAACCCTATCCGATAGGCGGCGCATTCTTTTTAGATCAACCGAGCCCGTTATAAACTCCGAGAAAACAGCCAGACCCTCTTGGGTCTTGGTTACGGACCCGTAGTTTGAACCAAGGACGGGCATGTTTTTCTGCAAGCGGCCGTTTAATGTGGTCGCAACATGGACCAGGGCCTCGTGATTAATAAGCTGGTTGATATCTTTCTGTGTGAACCTGGCTGACTTTCTAAGCTTGATCCGTCTGGCAGAGGCTGTCGCTTTCGCTGAGAGACTGTCAACAACTTTAACCTCTGGAGCGTGTTCTTTGAAAATTTTCTGAACAGTCTCCTCAATCGAAGAACGTAGTTCATCCGCTGATATTGATCTTGGCTTAAAATATTGCCCCCTGTTTTTCTTAAAGGACTCTATGATCTCATCAAAACGAATAGCAAGATCATAGGGAGAGGTTGACCCATCTCTGAAAGGTGTTCTAGGGGTCCCGTATATCTCCGCCGATAATTTAAAAAAATTTTCTGTCCCCGCGCTCTCTAGCATGCGCGCACTTTTGAGTATATCATCTGATTTTTTCTTTAGCCAGAGATCATACTCGGAGTCCTTGTAGATGGGCCTCAGGCTCGACAGCTGGTCTACGATCTCGGATGAATCAAAAGGCTCGTAATCAATACTAGGAAGCTTCTGGGATTTGTTCTTAAAAAATGATAGCCTAGCTGTAGGAGGCCACCTCAGGTACCTTAGTATTCGGACCTTCCTGCTTGCGTTATAAATTCCCTGAGAAATTTTTCTAAGTCTTGATCGCTCGCTTGCGGCTAACATAGATAATAAAATTATAAATTATTCGACAGACCCAAGGAGCTCGTACTCATTCGCACTCTCGATAGACACCTCACAGAAATCACCTTTTTTCAGGGCCTTATTTATCTGGACAATGTTATCAATATCTGGCGAGTCAAACTCGGTCCTGCCGACGCTGATGCTGTCGCCTGCTTTATCTACCACTACCTTAAGCGTCTTACCGATTAGGTTTTTATTTTTTTCCGCGCTTATATCAAGCTGAATGTCCTGCAGCTCATTCAGGCGATCATCCTTAATGTTTCTGGGAACGTTGTCCTCAAGACCTGCGGCGAGTGTCCCTTCCTCCTCTGAGTAGGTAAAAATACCGAGCCTCTCAAAGCGTATCTCCTGGACAAAGTCTCGAAGCTGGCGGTAGTGATCATCCGTCTCACCCGGGTATCCAACTATCAGTGTGGTCCTAAGGCTAAGTCCAGGAATCGCAGACCTAAGTCTCGAGATCCTGTTTCTTATTCCCTCTTGCCCAAGGCCTCTTCTCATGGACTTAAGGATATCATCAGCAGCGTGCTGGATGGGCATATCAAGATACTTGCAAACCTTTTCCGAGTCCGCCATAGCATCAATAATTCTCTGAGAAAGGTGGGCAGGATGAGCATAGTGTATCCTGATCCAGTCAAGATCTTCTATTGTATTCAACTCGCGAATCAGATCGCTCAGATAAACTTTTTTGTCAAGGTCCCAACCGTAAGAGGTGGTGTCCTGGGCAATCACCAGAAGCTCTCTGACTCCACCAGCAACCAGGCGCTCCGCCTCGTCCATGATTGCGGGAATCGTTCGACTCTTTTGCAGCCCCCTCATTAGAGGAATACTGCAGAAGGAGCATCCGTTATCACAGCCCTCTGCTATCTTTAGATAGGCATAGTGGTTCGGGGTCATAAGAGACCTGAAAAACAGAGGATCATCTTTCTGGTATTCTTTACCGGTTAAGAAAGACACAATCTGCCTGTGGTCATTGCTACCAAAAATATGGTCTATCTCTGGTATCTCTTTAACCAGTTCATCAGGGTACCTCTCAGATAAGCATCCCATAACGACCAGCTCCTTGATGTCTCCCTTTTTCTTCATTTCCGCAGCCTGAAGAATCGTATCAACCGACTCTTCGCGAGCGATATCCAGAAACCCACATGTATTTACCACAACTGTATCAGCGCCCTGGGGGTCCTCTATGATATCGACGCCGGTTGTTTTTAATCCGCCAAGGAGTATCTCGGAGTCGACCAGGTTTTTTGCACATCCCAGACTTATGAGGTTTAATTTTTTGTTCATGCTTTCAATTATTCTCCGTTCCTATTAATCCGCTCACATAGGTTGAGGGGTCAAAGACCTCCAAGTCTTCCAGTTTCTCGCCTGTACCAATAAATTGCACGGGAACACCAAGCCTTTGAAAAAGGGCAAAAATAATTCCCCCGCGCGCTGTCCCATCTAACTTTGTAAGCACCGCACCCGATAAATTTACCTGATCTCCAAATTCACTGGCCTGGATCAACGAATTTTGTCCAAGTGTAGCATCAATAGTGATCAAATTTTTTGTATCAAAAAAAGAAAAATGCTTATCAATTACTCTATTCATTTTTCCAAGCTCATCCATAAGATTTTTATAGGTGTGTAACCTACCTGCTGTATCAACAATAACCAAATCCTTTGACTTTGCCCTGGCAGAATTTAAGCCATCAAATAAAACCGCGCTTGGTTGTTTAGAGCTCTCATTACACACGATCGAGCATCCGGCTCTCTCAGACCAGATCCTTAGCTGTTCTACGGCAGCTGCCCTGTATGTATCAGCGGCCACAACCATTACCGAGTGACCAAGTCTCTGGTAGAGGCTCGCGATCTTGGCGGAGGATGTAGTCTTACCTGAGCCATTTACACCTACCATCAGTATGACCGTAGGCTGGTCTAATTTTTTTAAATCAAATTTTGGTGGCAACAGTGATATGAGATAATCCCCAACCCTAGAAAAAAAATCAGTCTCTGAATACTTTTCAACAATCTCAATCACAGATTCAGATATTTCATAGCCCATGTCTGATGTTAATAGGGTCTCCTCAAGTATTTCGATTGTCTCTGGTGCCACACCGGTTCCGCTAAGCTTTTGAAAGACAGATGAGATCTTCGACCTTGTTATTGATAGAGCGCTGTGTATCTTACTTAGCATAGTGAGTCCGGTAGGCTATAAAAAAATCCCTAAAATATATTCCCCCGCTTATTGCAAGCAGCGTTGCACCCGCGTATAGGCTAACATCTTTGAGCCATGGCAATGCAGAAAATTCAAAGATATGAAGGAACACGGTCAATGCCGTGACCCCTGTTGACCATTTTCCCCACCAGTTTGATTGTAAAATCATTATCTCATAGTTTACAAAATATATGGAAAGCGCAGCTATAACCGCGTGCCTGATTGTGTAGAATAAAAAATACCAAGCCGGGAACTGGTTGGATAATACAAGATACAATACCACAGATACGATAACAACAAAATCTGCTAGCGGGTCTATCCACTTCCCTATGTGGGTGACCTCCTTTGCCTTTCTGGCAAAATATCCATCAAGAGAGTCCGACAGTACCGCAAGTATAATGATCACAGGCGCGAGGTAATTCCACTCTGGTATTGCTAGAGTATATATAATCGGAATAGCTGACAGCCCTCTGCCCAGGCTAATAAAATTAGCAACAGTTAGGATCCTAGTCGGATCGGATATTGATTCTCTGGATTTTTGATTAGACTTCAATTTTATGATTACTACAAAATTTTATTCAGCTGACAATTTAAAGTCTAATATTTAGTGAATTCAATTTGCTTTTTAAAGAATTATTTTAAATCACCAAACACCGCGCTAAAAATTTTTTCTGATGCACCAATATTTTTTTCAATAACGCTGAATGCAGAGCCACTGGCGGTTTGAAATTTCTCAGGCCTGGTTAAAAGGTCTACACATATTTTTTTAAAATCGGATCCGGATGATATTGAGAAACCACCTCCGCTATCAATGAGCTCTCTTGCCTCAGTAAATTTTTTGAAATTGGGACCAAAAATAACGGGCATAGAGGCTGCAGCTGGCTCCATAACATTATGGATCCCAGATGAAAAACCGCCTCCAATATATGCAACACCCGCTGCTCTATAAATATCGGACAGCAGACCAATCACCGCAATAATTATAACACGATCATCAGGAATTAGGCCTACATCATCCTGATTGAAAACGGTCGCGCTGATATTATTCTTTGAAAATAGCTTTTGATATTTTGAGACCCTAGCCTCAGTAACTTCATGAGGTACACAAACAAGTCTCAGATCGGGGTACTCATCGAGAAGTCTGATTGCAGGCTCAAGAATAATTCTATCGTCCTCATTGTGGGTACTGCCTAGCACTAATGTTTTTACACTGCTCGCACTTTTTTTATTTTCCCCGGGCGCAACCTTTTTGGATTTGCGATATACAGTATCAAATCTAGGGTTCCCAAGAGCCTCTATGCTCACATCCGTATCCTCTCCTAGAAGCTGTTCTGCGATCAGCCTATCGCCCTCAGAGTTTGTGTAAACAGCATCGAACGAGGAAAATAACGAAAAATAAAATGATCTAATGGGATGAAAGATTTTGTTTGTGCCCACCCCGAAGCCCACAGAAAATATATTTGTTTTAACACCCTTCCTTTTCGCAGTCCAGAGCATATTGGGCCATATATCATAGGAAACAAAAATTAATTTTTTTGGTTTCACAATATTCAGGGCGCTATATACTGACCATATAAAATCAAAGGGCAAATAAATTTTTAGATCGACAGAGTCTGACTCACAATTATTATATCCTGAGGGTGAAAAAAAAGAAACAAGATTAATCGCACCGGGCTTACGCTTCTTCAGAATATCTATAATTGGAAGTAGCTGCATGAACTCTCCTAGACTTGCAGCGTGAAACCAATACACATCAGATTTTCTGGTATCTTTAAAATAATTTTTCAGGGTACTGATGGAGCTAAACCTGCCAAAAAATCCATCCTTGACCTTAGGACTAGCAAGAGCCAAAATAAAGTAACCAACAAATACCAGCGGATAGAAAAGGCAATTATATAGAAAAAACCAAAAAAGTTTCATCGACTAATCTACAAAAGTATTTCCAACCTCCTCAGCCTTAATAGTATCCATACAAAAATGGGCCGAACGATAGCACGGCGCGCTGCCGTTTTGTGAGCATGGCCTGCACCATGTGTCACTAGACTCGATACATTGTGACTGCTCTAAAAGGGTCGTTGCTCCTGTCTGCCTTGAAGTTGGACCCAGGATCATAGTCACTGCGATACCCAAGGCCTCGGCCGCGTGCGTAAGCCCGGTGTCACTTCCCACAACTCTATCTGCCCCGCTGATTAGGGCCATAGCATCCCTGAGAGAGGTCTTACCAGCAAGATTAACCACATCTGATACTCTCTTAGAAATCTCAAAACAGATCCTGTCCTTTTTTGAACCTATAGCCACTATACCAAGCTGGAGATCATGTCTTATACTCTGACAGAGTTCCACATACTTATCAAGGGGCCACTGCTTTTGTTCCCAGGCTGCACCAGGGATTATGACAATATATGGGCCCACTAGATTATTTCTTTTTAAGATTTCTTTCGCAAGTCTTTTTTCATTTCTCGATATTTTTAAAAAAGTTTTTGGAATCGGGTCTCCCTCTTTCCAGATCGAGCCTAGGCTTTGGTGATACATCAGGGGAACACTGAAATCATCATCAAAAAGATTTACATGAAACTGAAAAAGTAGAAACCTGTTCCACCTTGGCTTTTTTAGTGTCTCTGTTTGACTGCTTTGGTTGGCAAGTATAAGCCTTGATCTTAGCGAATTATGTAGATCAAATATAATGTCAAAGCCCTTGTCCTTAATTAGTTCGGAGAATCTCCAGTGATAGGGTATCGATGGCGTCTTCCTTAGTGCAATAATCGCATCTATGTCAGGATGGAATTCAAGAATCGGAGCAAAATTAGATAGGGTTAAAAAAGTGATATGCGAGTCAGGATAGTTCCTTCTTATCGTATTTAGAGGGGATGTAGCCAAAACAATATCACCTATTGAACTGAATCTTATTATGAGTATTTTCTGATTCAAGGGGCCTGCCTATCGCGATCTTGTTACATTAAAACTAACTAGGTCAATTAACGATTTTTTTATAGGTGAGGCAGGATATTCAGTTATAGAGTCGATGGCCTTTTGGGAGTATTCATCTAGCTTTTGTCTGGAATATTGAAACCCACCAGCACTATCTACAAGCTCTTGAATCTGTTTCATATCTCGCTTAGATTTTTTTTTGTTTCCCATAATCGATCTTAGTCTGCGATTTTGACTCCTTGGGAGATTTTCATATGAATAAATAAGAGGAAGAGTTAGCATATTTTTTTTCACATCTCCTCCACTGTTTTTTCCGGTATCATTTTCACTTCCAAGTAAATCAAACAGATCATCCTTTATCTGGAACGCCATACCAAGATTATCTCCGAAGTCAAAAGTCGCCTTAATATCTTTTTCATTTTTTGTAGTTGTCAGAGCACCCAGCTCACAGCTTGTGGCAATAAGGGAGGCTGTTTTTTGATTAATCATTTTGTAGTATATGTCCTCTGTCATAGACTTTGTAAAACTTTTCTCAATCTGTAGAATCTCCCCGGTGCTTAACTTTTCCGCTGTTTTTGAAATTCTTTCGAGGACATCAAAGTCTTTGAGACTAATCATATTACTCAGAGCTTTGCTCAATAAATAATCACCCATCAATACAGAGGCCTTGTTCTTCCATACGCTGTTTACTGATGCTCTGCCTCGTCTTAGGGTTGCGTCGTCTACTACGTCATCATGAATTAGAGTCGCAATATGGAGTAGCTCCATCATCGCAGCCGAGCGATAGCTATTTAAAGTAGGCTCGCCACAGAGTCTAGAACAGAGGATGGTTAAAATAGGCCTAATATGCTTGCCCCTCTTTGTAACTATATACTTGGTAATAAGATTAATCAGTTTGACATCAGACTTAACAGAGGCATCAAATTCTTTTTGGAATAATTTTATGTCCTCCTTAATCGGATCAGATATTTTATCTAAGGAAATAACTTTCTGGTGCACAATTACTTAAATTACCAATTTAATATATTTTGTTTCAAACAGGTTCTCTGGAATAGTTTACCAGCCAAGAGACCCAAATACTGACCTCATAGAGAACCAATAGTGGCGCAGACATTATAAGCATACTGATAGGGTCTGGGGGTGTAATAAATGATGACATTATTAGAATAGCTACTGCCGAATGCCGGCGATAGTGCCTCATAAACGGAGGAGTTAAAACACCAATCACAGATAATAAAAGGGAGACCACTGGCATCTGAAATAATAAACCCGACCCAATAATTAGCCACCCTAAAAAACTAAAATAGTATGAGATTGAATAGTTGTTTTCAACAATGTCTTGACCCATGCTACTAAAAAATTCTAAGGAAAATGGGACTAAAATATAATACCCAAAAGCGGCGCCAATAATAAAAGAGGCAAACGAAAAAAACACAATCGGGAGAACGTATTTTTTTTCATTAACCCTGAGTCCGGGCGATATAAACCTCCAGATCTGAAAAATAGTAACCGGCATTGAAACTATGAACCCTGAGAGGATTGCAATGAACCATTTTACCATAAACATGCCCTGAACGGTTAGTGTCTGAAACCTTATGGTTTGGCTAGCTTGGGCCGCTGGTTTTTTTAAGAATTGTATTATCGGATCAATAAAACCGAAAGAAACAACGGCCCCAAATATCACAGCAATAAGTACCTTAACGATTCTCCATCTTAGCTCCTCAAGATGATCAAGAAATCCCATTTCACTATTATTATCTGGCATAGGATTATTGGCTCTTCAACAAAGATTTTGCCGTATCGATAGGGGCAGAGCTAAGACTTTTCAATGATCTGGCTCTAGTGTCTAATAATTTTCTCCGGTCCGAAGTCCAAAATTCTTTTTCTAGAGATTCTTTTATAATATCTAGGACTCTCCCTTTGTATCTGTCAAGCCTTCTTTCTAATAGGAGACCATTTCCTTGCATAAAATTCAATTCATCTTTTATAGCTAGATAGAGTTCGGTAATGCCCCTCCCCTCTGAGGCAATTGTTTTCAGAACCTCTGGTTCCTTTGGCTTATCATTTGAGAAATGGTGAAGAACGTTTTTTAGTGTAGATGCAATCCGATTTGAACCTTCTCTATCAGACTTGTTGATCACAAACAGATCCGCTATCTCTATAAGGCCCGCTTTCATGAGCTGTATCTCATCACCTGATTCAGGCACAAGTACAACAACGGTAATGTCAGCTGCCTTTGCGACATCATACTCCCCCTGCCCTACGCCAACGGTTTCAAAAATAATTATATCCTTCCCGCTTGCATCTAAAATATCTGCAACATCCTGAGTTTTTTTTGCTATGCCGCCCAGGCTTCCGCGGCTGCCCATGCTCCTTATAAATACCCTGTCATCAGATCCATATTTATTCATTCTTACTCTATCACCGAGTAGCGCGCCCCCAGTAAATGGGCTAGTAGGATCAATCGCAATAACACCGACTGACTCCTTGTTCGCTAGGCATTGTCCTACTATCTCATTGCTCAGGGTACTTTTGCCTGCTCCAGGAGGACCCGTGATTCCAATGCGGATCGCTTTACTAGTGGATTGATATATATCACTAAAAAAACTATCCGGTATATCCTCACCATTCTCTAGCATGGTAATAGACCTGGCTATGGCATTAGTATTGTTTAATTTTATATCACTGATAAGACTTCTATCAAACATATGACATTTAGTTAAAGATTTAATTTTTCAAAAAATAACAACTTATAGTAAAAAAAAAATATTTAGGCCTTCTTTATTGTAATAATATTACAAATAATACAACAATCTACCTGCTTTTATTAATAAAAATAATCACAAGAAAAGTGAAAAGGTTTATTTGACACCCCGATTGGGTATATGTTAACTTACCCGCCTATTTTGGAAAAGGATTTAAATTAAATGGATAGACACCCACAGCAGATTAAGAGAGAGCGACAAGATAAAAAGCGCCGGGAGAGAAATGTTTCAAAAAAATCCACTCTTAATACCCACATAAAAAATGTCCTGAACTCTTCAAAAAAAGAAGAAGCAGAGCCACTGTATAAAGCCGCAGTCAGCGCAATCGATAAGGCGATAAAGACAAACCTTATCCATAAAAATACTGGATCAAGGAGAAAGTCAAGAATCACCAAACACCTAAATAGCCTTTCTTAAAATTTTCCTGTCTAACTCAAGAAGCTACTTATCTAGAACCTGATAGTTTGGCGACTCTTTCATTATTCGAACCTCATGCGGGTGGTTTTCTTTTACCCCAGCAGTTGTTATCTGAACAAACTTAGCGTTTTCGCTGAATTCAGCAATATTGCTGGATCCACAGTATCCCATAGAAGAACGAAGGCCGCCAAGCAGCTGGTGTATTGTGTTATTGACGCGACCACGATAGGGTACCATTCCCTCAATCCCTTCCGGAACAAGTTTCGTTGAGTCCGTTCCCTCCTGAAAATATCTGTCACCACTACCACGCTTCATTGCACCGAGTGAACCCATCCCTCGATAGGATTTATATTGTCGGCCCTCGTAAAGTATAAACTCCCCTGGGCTCTCATCCATACCCGCTAGCAAACTGCCTAGCATAACTGACTGAGAACCAGCCGCCAAACTTTTTGCTATATCACCGCTGTAGCGTATTCCCCCATCAGCGATAACTGGAACTTCAGAATCAAGAGCAGCATCAACGGCATCCATTATAGCGGTCAGTTGGGGTATACCAACACCAGCAACCACTCTCGTAGTGCAACTTGCGCCCGCGCCAATACCAACTTTCACACAGTCAGCTCCTGCGTTTATTAGCGCCTTTACACCACCAGAAGTCGCCACATTACCAGCAACGACCTCAACGCCTGTTACATTGACTTTTATTGTTTCTGTCAGACCCAATACATTAGATGAATGCCCATGAGCGGTGTCTATAAACAATACATCAACACCAGCATCTTTAAGTGCATTTGCTCGATCAATAGTGTCTGAAGCGATACCAATTGCCGCGCCAACACGGAGGCGGCCTTTCCTATCTTTACACGCAAAAGGGTGGTCTTCCTTTTTTTGGATATCTTTAACGGTAATAAGTCCAGATAAGTTTTTGTTATCATCTACAACAAGCAGCTTTTCTATACGGTGTTTCTGTAAAATTTCTTTTGACTTCTCTAGTGATGTACCTACAGGAACGGTTACAAGGTTTTCAGATGTCATCTGAGTCGAAACCGGTAGCCCATCATCAGTATGAAACCGTATGTCTCGGTTAGTTATTATTCCTACAAGCTTACTGTCCGACACTACAGGGAGACCGCTTATCTTAAAATTTTTCATAAGTTCCTTAGCGTCTCTGATGGTGCTGTTTGATTCAATAGTTACAGGATCCTGTATCATCCCACTCTCAGATCTCTTCACCATATCTACCATAGATGATTGTTCCTCTATGCTGAGGCTCTTATGAATAACACCCAGCCCTCCAGCGCGGGCCATCGCGATAGCCATCTCATACTCAGTTACCGTATCCATAGCGGCACTAATGATTGGGATATTGAGATTGATTTTTTTTGTCAACCTAGTATTCAGGTCTACATCTTTAGGAAGAATATCCGAGCTCTGCGGTTCTAGTAGGACATCATCAAATGTAAGAGCAGTTGTAAAAGGAGGTCTGTTACGCATATTTATTAATCCAATCTTAAAATTTTTTGTGTTACTGAAGTTATATCTTTTTTAATTATTCTATCGGTTATCACATCTATCTCGTTGTTAAGCACTCTGTCTCCTTCATGAAAATCACATATTCTACTGACTAGTCTTAAAATAGTTCCTGTGGCTTTTGCTGGTCTAAGTTTTGAAAAACCCAGTCTATTTACGGCAGAAGCTACCATCAGCTCTATCGCCAGAATAACAGATACATTATCTTGTATAGCAACAAGCTTATACCCTGCCCATGGAGCCATACTAACCAAATCTTCTTGACCACCTGAGGTAGGTAATGAGTCGACGCTCGCGGGGTGAGCGAGAGTTTTGTTTTCCGATGCGAGAGCTGAGGCTGTTACATGGGCCATCATATAGCCCGACTCTAGACCTGGCTTAATTGTAACAAAAGGCGGAACAACTTCGGGTATCCCTTTCATAAAATAATATACTCGTCTCTCGGATACCGCGCCAAGCTCAGAAAAAGCAATTGACAGACTATCAAGAGACTGGGCTATGTGTTCACCATGAAAATGACCTGAGCTTATTACCTCTCCTGATTCAAGAACCAGCGGATTATCGCTTACACTATTGATCTCATTCAGTATAACATTTTTTGCAGAATCATAGCCATCTCTGCATGCTCCGTGAATGTGAGGAATACACCGAAAACTATACGGGTCTTGCACTTTTCCACAGTCTTTATGTGAACCAACAATTTGGCTGCCCCGAAGCATTCTATAAATATTTTTGGCCGAATCTCGCTGCCCCTTATGCATCTTTAGTTCGTGAACATCAGACCTAAAAACATTCCTACTTGATAGACTATTCTCAACTGATATTGCTCCTACAATATCAGCGGCCTTTAAAAGATTTTCACCTCTAATTAATGAGGAGACGGCTATTGCAGAAGAAACCTGGGTACCATTTATTAGGCTTATACCCTCCTTCGCCTTAAGTACAATTGGTTTTACTCTAGCTTTCGCCAGAGCGGTTGCGGTTTTCATTTTCTTTCCTCTATAAAAAGAGAAACCATCACCAATAAGCGATAGACCAAGATGAGCCAATGGGGCTAAATCTCCGCTAGCACCCACCGAACCTTTTTCGGGAATATAGGGAACAATATCCTTATTTATGAATTGTATGATTTTTTCTACTAGCTCAAGTCTGACTCCGCTAAATCCCTTGGCATATGTTAGAAGCTTCAAAACCATTACAGTTCGAGATATTTCCAATCCTAGTGGTTTACCAACACCAGTCGCGTGACTCTTTATTAGATTAAGCTGTAATAATTCTTGATCGGTGTTTTTTATTTTAATTTTGCTGAGATTCCCGAATCCTGTATTGACACCGTAAATAGTATTGCCGGCTTTGATACTCTTTTTAAGCCTGTCTCTTGATCTTTGGATCTTTATTTTCGAGGAATCTGCGAGCCTAACCCTGAGACCACCCTCAAAAATCGGTGTAAAGTCTTTGAGCCTATAGGATTTAGATGATATAGTCAGGGTATCCATTGGTGAATTTATGGAACATCCTTAAATCATTTCAATTGGCTATTAAATTATTTTATTATCTGATGGTGGTGATCTCAGAAAATGGATTCATTTCTACAGGAAGAAATTTATAGAAAATTTCACCATATCTTTTTGAAATAATTCTATTGTCAAAGCATATAAACTTTCCTGTGTCACTTGTCGTTCTAATTAACCGACCAAAACCCTGACGGAATCGGATAGCACACTCAGGCAGAGAAAACTCCATAAAACTGTTCCCACCAGTGCTTGATATAAAATCAGAATAAGATTTGACGAGAGGATCAGAGGGAACATCAAATGGCAACTTCAGCAGCACAAGTATCTCTAACAATTCGCCAGGAAGATCAACCCCCTCCCAGAAACTATTGGTCCCAAATAGTATCCCATTATCATACTGATGCATGCCTCTTATTATACCTGGCCTGGATGCGCCCGAGGTTTGAGCAAATAGAGGCAACCTGCTGCCACCCTTTTTATTTTTTAATGCTTCAGCCGTATCAGCAAGTGATTTTCTAGAGGTAAACAGGACCATCATTCTTTTTTGAAAATTTTGGTGTAGATAATAAATCATATCTGCCATTGCTTGAGGCTCTTTTGATAAATCTTTACCACCTCCGTATTGATAATAGGTTACCTGATCACTATAAAAAAATGGACTGATAAAATCTTTTTTGTGAACATTCGTATGCATATTAAGTCCATTTCTTGATAGAAAATATTCAAACGAATCATTCACCTTTAGTGTAGCAGAAGTAAGAAGACAATGATCTAATTTTTGAAAAAGGGTCTGGTTTAGTTTTCTACCTACATCGATCAAGGAGGCGTGGAGTGATATATCCAGACTCTGGCTTTTTGGCCCAAATCTTTTAAACTCGCCCTCAAACCAGTAGACCCAGTTCGGATCTTGATTATCAGTTAGTAGCATAATATTATCAAATATTAATGAATTTATTTCTCCTTGTCGCTCAATCGTCTTGTGCAATACTCTATATTTTTCTCTAGTCGGATCAATCTCCAAAATTGTTTTTTTAATATTATTCAGTGATTGGGAAATTTTTACGAGGTCGCTTTTCAACTCTTCTAATTCTGTATTGACTGGCGCATAAATTTTTTCGATATTTCTGATAATGGGTTTTTCTTGGTATGACTTTTCTGGATCAAAAAAATGTTCATTTTCATCCCTGATTGCTATCATAAAATTCTTCAATGATGATTGGGCACTACCAACCATATCTTTCAAATCATTTCTCAATCCTTTTATCACAGGCTCTTTATCGCCAATTTTCATAAGGATACTGTTCCACCTCAAGTTTCTTGAGTGGCTAGGATCCGAAGTTTGCAAAAGAAAAGAAATGTTTTTTTCACTAAACTCTATTCGATATTGATCATAGGCACTTTTTATTAAATTATGTGCCTCATCGATAATGATTGAATTAAAATCAGGTAATAGATTTGCTCCAGCCGCTTCAATTAAAAGTAGCGAGTGGTTGATAACAATAATATGGGCCTTAAAAACAGCTTGCCTTAGTTTCCCATAGTAGCAACCCCGATGTTTGGCGCACGCTTCCCCAGTGCAGAAACCAGGCTCGCTTGAGAACAAAGACTGGAGCCAGGTTCTTCTTGAATTGAAAAAACCATTACACTCAGATATGTCACCGGTCTTTGTTCGATAAAGCCAAAATACGATTGGAATCAAAGCCTCAATATCGCTGTCATCCATCGTATCTGACTGAGCCAATAACCATTCAAACCTGGTTCTACATATATAATTGTTTCGGCCTTTTATCATCACAGCGTTAAAAGGAATCTCAGCAAGGTCAACCAACTGGGGTAGGTCTTTGTAAAAGAGTTGATCCTGTAGATGCTTAGTGTTGCATGAAACCACAGTAGGACCCTCAGTATCAATCTTTGATGATTTCTTGAGTGCAGCAAAAAGATAGGCTATCGTTTTTCCTAATCCCGTACCAGCCTCTACAACACCGATCCCTCTATCATTGCATAGGCTATCCTCGACATATTCAGCAAACTTAACCTGATTAAATCTATATTCAAATTTTTCATATTTTTGCTTAAAAATCCCATCTTCACCAAAAACATCGTTGACCTCAATATTTTCGATATTATTTTTACCCTGAGAATTAAAAGTGTTCGCCTTAAGGTTATGTTCTATTTTTGATTGACTTAGGCCCCCATCAAGGGCACCTTTTGAGCTCATGAGACTAGCGAGATCCTCATAAAGAGATTTATTCGGTATGCTAGAATTTCTTATAAGGTTCAGTACATTTGTAATAATCTCCAGGGGGTAGCTGGCGAGTTCATCAAGGAGATATAAAAAAATCTCTCCACAATTCTCTGTATCCTTTTCAGCACGGTGACTGCCAGA
>MDTE01058204.1_pt1 | contig 16130 bp, 12 predicted proteins | sample 811231 | NCBI WGS metagenome assembly MDTE01 (sample SAMN05326651, study PRJNA326480) | marine metagenome | isolation source: seawater | place: Indian Ocean: Red Sea | collected 2010
TATCGCCGTTGCTGGCATCGGGGTCGGTGGGCAGGGTGGCGAAGGCGATCTGGGTGGCGACGATATCGGCGGTTCGTGCGGCACTGGCCTTTGGGGGCAGTTCATCGCCGGTGCCGGTGGGCTGGTTGGTGGCCCAGAGCTGAAAGAGCTCCTGGTCGGCGGTGGCGATATAGGCGAGGTCGGTGAAGGTGGCGCGACCGGCCTGGGCTTGAATGGTGGCAGTGCCCGAGAGCGTGCCGGTATTGGCACTGAGGGCGATCGGATCCTGAAAATGCAGGTCCAATGCCCCGCTGGCGTCCTGGGCCTCGACGATGGGTTGGGTCTGGAAAGCGACGCCGGAGAGTATATCGCCGTTAGGTACGCTGTTATGGCCAATTTCTTGCACGTAGACCAGCTGAGAGGCGACCACGTCAGAGGTCAGGGGTGCCGTGATTGCCACGGCAAGTTCATTGGCGCTGGCCTGGAGGGTGAAGGCGGTCCCGTCAGTGGGGTGGGAAACGGCGAGATTGTCGAAGGTGGCTCGTCCATTACTCCACGGCTGTGTCGTTGTTCCTGCAAGGCTGGCTCCTCCCGATTCTATAGAGATTACGGCACTACCTGCCAGATCGACATCGACATTGCCGTTTGCGTCGCGAGCTTCGAGTATGGGTTGGGTGGCGAAGGGTTTTCCTGAGACGATATCGCCGTTGCTGGCGTCGGGGTCGGTGGGCAGCGTAGCGAAGGCGGTCTGAATGGCGATCACATCGATTTTGATCTGATCGTCGTCAGAAGCCGTGATAGGATTGCCAATATTGCCGCTACTGGTCTGGATAGCTCCGCTGGCTGAACCTACGCGGAAGGCGTCTTTAGCCCCGTTGGATTCATCGGTATGGATTGGATTGAGGGTAGCGACGACAAGCAAATAGGGGAAGCTGCCAGACCAGGTCAGGGGCGTAGTGAGCGAGATGGTAGTCGGGGCACCGAGATTGACGATGGATTGGGTGCCCGCCAGACTGTCGCTACCTGCGTCGAAGTGGGCATCGTCGCTTTTGTAGATGCTCAGGTGCGAGAATGAATCGGCTCCGATACCGGTGCCGGTGCTCAGATCGGATAGGGTAAAGGTAATGGCTTGGAGCGAGGAATTGCCGTCGTTGACCAGGCGCACACCATAAACCATGACCTGATCTCCGGGCTGAGATGTAGACGATCCGGACAGACCATGGTGATGTCCGAAGGTGACGATGGTTGCGATGGACGGACTGGCTAGGAGCAGAATGCACCAGGCAGAAAACAGGTGTCGCATAAAGGCGGATATATAGGTCGGACTGGGAAGACGGCTGCGGGGGGGGAATTGCCGCGTAAAACATGGGGATACAGCTAGAACACTATACTAATCACTTTTTCAGAAAAGGACAAGTAAAAGCTAATGTAGATAAAATAAAATCAATAGAGAAACTATTTTCCAGTAAAGAATAAGCAAAATATGTAAATTCATTGAACTAAGGATTTTATGAGCCGTGGTATGACAAAGTAGCGCATGCGGCCGGGAGTCCGATCGATTTCCTTCCAGCACTGGAGTTCCAAGTCGATCGCGACCAGACCTGCTGTGGGCAGCAATATTTGTGCTCCTGCCAGTTGGTTTACCCACTCTTCGAGTCCCGGGTTGTGGGCGATGAGCAGGACGGTTTGTGTACCGTTGGGCCAGCGGACTGCCGATTGAGTCAGTGTTTTTGGCGATGCCAGGTAAAGCGATTCGTCGAATTTCAAGGAGGATGCAGGCAGGTCGAGGGTTCTCACCAGGCCCTCGGCGGTCTGGCGGGCCCTGAGTGCCGGCGAGGCTATTACCGCATCTGGCAGAGGTCCGAAATCACCGAGCAATTGTGCGATGCGCGGCAGATCGTTATTCCCCCGTTTGTTGAGCGGACGGTCGAAATCGCTGCTTAGATTCGCAGGATAATCCGATTTGGCGTGCCGCATGACTAACAAGGTCTTCATGAGGTCTCCGAGGAATATGTTGCGCGGGTTTAAGTCTGGCGGTATTTTTATCGGGTTGTGAGCAAAGTAACACTTATCTATCATTATGGACAAATTCTCCCCTAGGAGTTGAGATCCTCGTGGCTGCTCGTCCGCTAGAGATCAATCTGGATATCCGCCCCAACCGCCGTTTCGAAATTATTGATGTTACGAAGCTGATTCGCGCAAGTATCGGCGATGAATTGAGTCAGTTTCGCAAGGCGGCGTACTGTTCGTTCCACACCACAGCGGGTTATCTTGAGCAGGGCGTGTGTGCGCGTTTGGGTCATAGTCGTAAACAGCTCGATCCGTTTATCCGCGCGATTCAAAAGATTTTCCCCCACGATGCCGGTTATTTCCACGATCGGATGCAATTGCGTGACGAACTCAGCGATAGCGAGAAGGAAAGAGAGCCGATCAACGCCGATTCGCATCTGACCTTTATTGGTGCTGGGCTCAAAAATTGTGTTACCTATCTCCATCGCCCCCATGAACCGGTTTACTTCATCGAACTGGACGGGATTTACAAGGATCACATTCGCACTCGTCGTACCACGGTGATGGCCTATGACCGGACCAAAATCGTGCACCGTGGACGGATTGCGATTCCGGTGGAGGGTGACCACGCGATTGACTCTTTCAATCTCAAGGATCCTCGCTACGGCTTTTTTGATCAACTTGAGGACTGGTCGCAGCGCTATGGGGTGGATAAGGGCTGTATCGATATCCGCCTCTCACCTGAAGAAAAGCACGTCGGCATGACCGTTAACGAGTACGAGACGCTGCTGATGCGCAACGATTTGCCTCAGGCCCTCAGCGATCCGCTGCGCTACGTGGTCCAGCGCGGTAAAAAACTCCTGCGTCATCCGGGTTTGATTCCGGGCAAGACGCACGACTATGCTGCCTATGACCTCATTCACTTTTACAACGACCTGATGGACCAGGTTCCGGTGGGGCGATCGGTTATCGATCGTATTTTTTCGGTACTATCGTCGCCAGCTAAGCGGATCCTGCGCCTCAAGCGCCACGTAAAGCTCTTGGTCTCGGACAGCGGTGCGACCGGATCGGAACGCATTCTCCAGGGAACCTATCAGAGCCCGATTCTGGTCCAGCATCACCCGGCTGAGGGCGGAGTGCGCTATATGGATGTCACGCTGCGCCGCTTCATCTGAGTATGCAGGTCGATCCCTCCATTTTTAAAGCCTACGATATTCGTGGCATTTATCCCGACTCGCTAAACGAGGAAGTGGCTTATGCGGTCGGTCGGGCTTTTGTTGCGCTCTTGGGCTGTGAAGAAGTCGTCGTTGGGCGCGACATGCGTCTCTCAAGTCCGGCGATTAAAGAACACCTCTTGCGCGGTCTTAGCGATCAGGGCGCCGACCTGATCGATATCGGCATGGTCGGCACCGATCAGTACTACTACGCCTGCGCCACGTTTGATCGCCCCGGCTTGATGGTGACTGCCTCGCATAATCCTCCCCAGTATTCCGGCTTCAAAATGGTGCGTAAGATGCCCTATTTACTCAGCGGCGATTCGGGGATCCAGGACTTGCGCCATCTCATCGAGGAAGAAGGTTGGGATCAGGGTAAGAAAAAGGGTAAAGTCACCGAATATGATGTTGCTCAGGATTTCATCGACAAAGTTCTGACGCTGGTCGATCTGGCCAAAATAAAAAAACTCAAGGTGGTGGCCGATACCGGCAACGGCATGGTCGGACCGATTCTGCAAGAGGTCTGTGCGCGTTTGCCCATTGAACTGATTGGCATGTTCCTCGATCCAGACGGCAGTCTGCCCAACCACGGTCTGGACCCGATGCAGCCGGAAAATCGCGTCGACCTGGAACGCCGCGTCGTTGAAGAAGGCGCTGATGTCGGCTTTGCCTTCGATGGGGACGGAGATCGTTTCTTTCTCGTTGATGACCGAGGTCGCTTCGTTCCTGGAGACTTCGCGACGGCGCTGATGGGTTGCTATATGCTTGAGCGCGAGCCCGGGGGTAAGGTCGTCTACGATGTGCGTTGCTCCTGGGCTGTGCCGGATCTGATTTCCGCAGCTGGTGGTACGCCACTGATCGAGCGGGTGGGGCATTCGTTCCTCAAGCCGCGAATCTTCGAAGAAGGCGCAATCTATGCGGGAGAATTGAGCGGACACTATTACTTTCGCGATTTTTTCGGAGCTGATTCAGGTATAGTACCTGCGCTCGTGATGCTTGAACTTTTATCAGAACGCGGAGCGAAGCTCTCCGAACTTCTGGCTCCATTAGAGACCCGATACTTTCCGTCTTCAGAAATCAATTCCAGGGTCGAGGGTCCAGCCGCTAAGGTTGAGGCATTGGCCGACCGCTACAGCGATGGTCGAATCGAGCGGCTCGACGGCATTTCGATTAGTTACGAAGATTGGCATTTCAACGTGCGGCCTTCGAATACCGAGCCGTTGTTGCGGCTCAATCTGGAGGCGCTGTCGCAGGAACTAATGGAAGAAAAACGAGACGAGGTACTGCGTTTTATTCGCTCGTGACGATTGGGTGTGTGGATACAGGGCTGGTAGGGAATTCTCCGGGCAGTGTGTTTTTGAGCTGGAATCCTAGATATGGATGGTCTTTTTGCACAACGTTCCCACGGGGCGTGATTTCGTTTTGGCCATGGTGTGCGCTTAGTTGCATTATCTCTTCGAGCGCGGATTCCCTGAGCTCTGAGAGCTTGGCATCGTAGATCGAGATCGGGTATAAATTCCTCGGATTGGTCGATAGATGAATTTTCTCCGCGGCTTTTCGCTCAATGCATTTTGTACCGGATTTACATTCAGTCTCGGATTGGTCAATCATTGGTTGCTTGCCAACTATTTAGGTAAGACCGAGTACGGGCGATTGACCTTGTGGACCAATGCGGCGATGATTGGGGCCATATTATTGGGGGAGTGGTTGCGCAGGGGGAGCACTTTTGTAGTCGGTAAGGAGGGGGTGGGAGCTCAGGCGCGGGACAATGCGCTTGTGTACTGTCTGATACTTTTCGTCCTCGCTCTGGGATTGGCCTATGCGGGCTCAGGGATCGGGGCGCGATTTTTGGGGCCAGAAGCATCGGAGTATTGGCCGCTTCTGGCCGCGTTGCCGGCGCTCTTTGTCTTGCAGCGGGCGGGGCTAGCCATTCTCTTAGGCGAAGATCGGATTCGGCTCTACGCGATTATTCCAGTGTTGTTTATCGCGGTCTATCTTGGGGGCAACGTGGCGTTGTGGCTTGGAGATGGGTTGCGGTTTGCAAGGGCCCTCGGCATCTTTGCCGCAGCAGCGGGGATAACCGGTCTGGTGGCTTTTGTCGCGCTGGGGGGCCTGGGGCATTTTGGCTGGGGCAATAGAGCTGTCTTGCGACGGACCTTTGAGGTGGGTGTGCGGGGAGCCGCATCGGTGGGATTGGTCTTCCTCCTTTTGCGGAGCGATGTCTTTTTGATCGAGCACTTTCTCAGCGCGGCGTCGGTGGGCAGCTATAGGGTGGCGACTAATTTTGCCGAGATGATGCAGCGCCTGCCCGATGTGGCCGGTGCGGTGCTTCTGGCCAAAGTCGTGCGCGGGGAAGACAAACGTCTGTTGAGTTTGCGCGTAGCCCAGGGGATACTGTTATTTTCGATCCTGACGGCGCTTTTTCTCCTCGTGGCGGGAAGGGCGCTGATCGGGTTCTTCTTCCCCACGTATCCAGAGGCCTTCGAGCCCTTGGTATGGATGCTCCCGGGTTTGGTTTTCTTGGGTTTTGGTTCGGTTTGCAACACTAAATTGGCCGGGCAGGGATATCCAGCGATTGCGCTATGGGCGGCGGCGCTGGCCTTTGTCCTCAATCTGGGTCTGGGTTTATGGCTCATTCCCGAATTGGGTCTGCGGGGTGCGGCCCTGTCGAAGTCGATTTCCTATGCGGTTTGGGCAATTTTGGTAGGTGGGTACTATCTGCGCGGCGAGGGGTTGGGTTGGGGCACTCTCTTGCGTCTTTGGGATCTGGCCGCTACTTTGAAGAAAAACCACAACCCAAAGCAAATATGAGCATTTTCGCACATAAAGACCTGCAATCATTCGACCTGGATCGTCGCTATTTCGCTGCTTTCGTGATCTTCCAGGGGCTGATGGTATTAGGTGGCATCCTCTATACCGAATTGCTGCCCGCTATGTTGACGGCCGCGTTGCTCGCCGTGCTCTTTGTTGCCGGCGTGTTGGTACGGCCGTGGTTGATCATTCCGCTCATCGTTCTGACGACTGGACTGGATAGCACCGGCCGATTGATTGGGGAAGCGGGCAAGGTCAAGGGCATTTTCCACCTGACGGGTTTCCACCTGACTTTTGCGCTGATGATTATTGCCCTGGCTGACAATATCTGTCTATCGCGGCGCGTGCGCTTTCCCGATTTCGAGATCAAAGTGCCGGTTTTCCTCTTTCTGGCCTGCATCGCTGTTTCGCTAACCTACTCGCCCAACCAACCCGAGGCGACGGTCAGTTTCGTGCGGATCTGCGCCTTGGTACTCTTTGCCTACATGGTCCAGATCATCATCGATTCCAAGCGGGCGGTATCGGCGGTATTGTGGTCGATGGTGGTCTTTACCGTGGCGGGTGCGGTGATGGGCACTTATCAGGTCATCACCGGCCAGTTCCACCTGCCGGTTAAAGTCATCACCGCGTTGGGCGGCAACGTCCCCAGAGCGACGGGCACCTTCCACAATCCCAATATATTCGCTGTGTTTATGATGAGTGGAGTATTGCCGCTGCTGGCGGTTTTGCTCAACTATCGGTTGCCCAAGGGGCAGCGGTTACTCTTTATATTGTCGACGATCATCGGTGTTGGTGGGCTTCTGGCTTCGTTCAGCCGTTCGAGTTGGGTCGCGACAATGATCGGCGTGATGGTCATTCTCTGGTTAAGCGGTAAGCTGCGCTATTTCTTCATTCTGATTTTTGCTTCGATTCTCCTGGTTTTGGGGCTTAAGGAGTTCGTCCCCTTCGCCGAGTATATTTTCGAACGCTTTATCTCTATTTTTACGCTGTTCAGTGAGTTCGGATCTGTGGGCCGGACTTCTAGTACGGCGCGGATTCTCTTGATCGTAGCCTCGCTCAGTATGTTCTTCGACCATCCGCTCTTGGGCATCGGCTGGCGGGCCTTTCCCTATGTATTTCCCAATTATGCGCCGCCTGGCTATCCCCACTGGAGTTATGTCAACGAGCCTCATACCGTCTACACGATGATCTTGGGTGAGTTGGGGATTCTCGGGTTCATAGCTTTTATGTGGTTTGTCGGACGGACCTTCCTGTTGAGTTTGACTCGTTTCTGGCGGATGCAGGATCCCTATTTGCGCGCTGTTACGATCGGGCTGATATCTACCTTCGTTGCCTTCCAGGTCAATCAGTCATTCAATGGCGACTTGCCCAACAACATGTTCTGGTTCTGCATCGGCATGCTTTTCGCCGTGCAGCGGCTGGAGGTCACTTCGCGTTCGACGTGAAGGTCTTAGTCACTTCGCGTCTCTATCCGAGCTCGGCCTATGCGAGTCGGGGGACTTTCGTCCATGAACAGGTGCGCTTTCTCAAAGCGCATTGCGACCTTGAAATTGTCTCGCCGATCCCCTTTTTTCCGCCCCTGCCGGGCTGTGGTCGTTGGAGCGCCTATGGACGGGTAGCTCAGCGCGAGACTCTGGATGGTCTCGAGGTTTGTTATCCGCGCTATTTATCCTTCCCGCGGCGCCTGTTCTTTTCCAGCCTCTGGCGGCGCTATCTGGGCGCTTTGCAACGCGTTGTTAGTTCGGTACCCGAGCTCATTCACGCGCACCTGGCTTATCCCGACGGTCTGGCTGCTGTTGAGTATGGGCGTGCGTTGGGACGGCCGGTTGTAATTTCGGTCCATGGTCACGATGTGCGCGAAATTCCTCAGGCCCGTCCGCGCTGGAAGGCACTGGTCACCCGTGCGCTGGAGGGTGCTGAAGTGGTGATTGCCAGCAGTAGCGATGTGCGCGAAAGGGTACTTGATCTGGGTGTTGAAGAACACCGCATTCGCATGATTCCCCAGGGAGTCGATTCTTCGCTATTTCGCCGGCGATCCGGGCGCGAGCCTGGAGAAGATGGCTGGCAACTGGTGTACGTGGGGCGTTTCGATCCTCGTAAGGGGGTTGGGGTTTTGCTCGAAGCGATGTGCGAAATCCGTCGTCAGCGCGACGATGTGCGTCTGCGGATGGTGGGCGGCTCTCCGGTGAGCGGTACGGCAGGGGATTTTCGCGACCAGGTCAACATATTGCGCCAGCGGGGCTTGGAGGATTGCGTCGAGTTTGTCGATGAAAAACCGCATGGGGAAATTCCGGCGCTAATGGCGATGGCGGATCTTTGCGTACTGCCCAGTTTCTACGATAGTTTCGGCATCGTATTGGTCGAGGCGATGGCTTGCGGTCTGCCGGTGGTGGCGACGCGTTGTGGTGGACCGGAAGATATTGTCGAGGCGGGAATGGGTGAGTTGGTGGCCGTAGGCGATGCGGGGGATCTGGCGCGAGGAATTCTAGCGGTGTTGGACGGGTATAAGAGTTATGATCCGGCAACTATTCGTCGGCGGGTGGAGGAGCGTTACGATTACAGGGAATTGGCCAAGCGGATAGCAGGGGTATATGAGGAAGTGCTGGAGTACTATGACTCTGAGAGAAATACCAATAAAGTCTGGTAAAGGCTGCTATATGAACCAGCGGATTCAGAGTATTCCCGCATAAAAATCCAGTAATTTCTCCGCCTGTGTATCCCAATTGTACGTCGTTCGCGCCGACTCCCGTCCATTTTCCCCCATCTGTCGCGCTTGATCTGGGTGCTCCCATAAATAGCGCACGGCTTCGGCCGCTTCGGCCCCATTGTTGGAATCGACGCAAAGTCCACATTCCGCACCTTCGACGATCTCGCGCAAGTTGGGGAAGTTCGAGCAGAGTACCGGAATGCCGTAGGCCATATATTCGAAAATTTTAGTCAGCTCCTTGCGCGAGGTATGCTGGCTGGGTGGAAAAAGGGCCAAACCTGCGGTCCAGTACTCGCGGAGATAATAGTCGACGATGCGTTCATGCGGCACATAGGTTCCCACTCCTTCGAAGTGGAGACGTGTTGAATCGACCGTCCTCTGTAGATCGACGGCCAAGTCCTTATCGCAGCGGCCGACCAGGAAAATCTCGGCGCTGGGTAAGTGCTGTAAAAGTTGGGCGTGGCATCGAGCTCCGCGGTATTCCTTGACATTGCCGGTGTAAATGAGACGCGGGTTTTCAGCGCGGGGTCTTTGGGCGAGAGCGGTTTCGTCCAGCTCCGGGAAGCGTGCGTAGTTGAGAATCGTCGTCCCGCGGGGGAAGCGTTCGGCATAGTAGCGTTCGGCCAGGATGAGATGGAAATAACGGCTGGCACCTGTTTCGGCCAGGGCGAAAGTTCTGGCGACTAGGCCTCGCAACCAGGAAGGTAGATATTCGCGCTCGCGTATAGCAGTGAAGTTGTCCTCGTGGATGTCGTAAATTACTTGTTTGCCCAGGAACCGCAGCAGGAGACCGGCGGGAATGAGTTCGGGGTCGTGGAAGTGGTAGAGATCGGCGCGTGCTGCGAGTGCCAGGCGGAAGGTGCGTCCTACGGCGAAGCTCATTCGGGCAAGTCGGTTGCCGGCGTGGGGCAGGGCGCGGATCGAGACGCCCGATTGAGAGTCGTCGTTACCGTGTTCGGCCATGAGCACTACTTCGTAGCCGGCCGCTGCTAGCGTTTTGCACTCGCGGTGGAAAATCCGATTGTCGAAAGGATTGTGGACTGTGGTTAGGTGGACGACTCTGGACATGATGGACTCAGTATCCGAAAATAGGTAGCGGAATCGTAAAGTCAAAGACGGATCGTCAATCCCGCTTGTTTGGGAGTTGCATAAATCATTACAAATGGCGTAAATAAAGTAAGATAAGATATAATCTAATACGGTTTTTCGCTTTTGGACCTCCATGCTTGTTGTCATTTTCTGGGCAGCTCTATTTCTCGTTGTCTATACCTACTTAGTCTATCCCGCATTGGTCTGGCTGTTGACGGTTGGTCGTAGAGCGTCTATCTACGACCCATTGAACGAGTGGCCACCGGTGTCGCTGGTGATTGCCGCCTACAATGAAGAGATGGTGTTGCGGGACAAGCTGGAAAACGCACTGGGACTGGATTATCCGAGTGAGCAGCTGGATATTATCGTAGTCTCGGATGCCTCGAGCGACGGCACCGATGAAATCGCCGCTGAATTCGCCGAGCGCGGCGTCCGTCTGCACCGGGTAGCCGAGCGTGGCGGTAAGACCAGAGCCCAAAATGCGGGGGTTGCTCTAGCGCGGGGTGAAATCCTCGTATTTTCGGACGCGAACAGCATGTATGCGCCCGATGCGCTCAAAGCGCTATTGGCACCCTTCGCCGATGCGCGGGTCGGTTGCGTCTGCGGCGAACTGCAATACGCCAATCCCGATGATGGGGGGGCCGGCAAGGGCGAAGGAGCCTATTGGAATTACGAGCAATTTCTCAAGTCGAGGGAGAGCCAACTCAGTTCGGCTCTGGGGGCCAACGGGGCGATATACGCACTCAGGCGGAATCTTTTCGTGGAGTTGGGGAGCGAGATCATCAGCGATTTCATCATGCCTATTTGTGTGTGGCGCCAGGGATACCGCGTAGTATACGAGCCCAAAGCAGTTGCCAGCGAATACAGTGCGGGAAGCTTTCGCGACGAGTGTCAACGTCGCCGTCGCATTGTATCGCGTTCGCTCCATGGCCTCTGGACCCAGCGGGGGGTGCTCAATCCCTTCGCTCACTTTTTTTTCGCGTTTCAGATGTTTTCGCATAAAGTGCTGCGCTGGCTGGTTCCGTTATTGCTTTTGGTGGCGTTGGGGATCAACCTTCTTTTGGCGGGAGATCAATTCTACCGCATATTGCTCTTGCTCCAGGGTGGATGCTATGTATTGGGTGTGTTGGGTTACCTGTTTCCACAACGGCTTGGTCGGCTCCTGCCCTTCTACGTGCCGGCCTATTTCTGTGCTACCAATCTGGGTGCTTTGTTGGGTTTTTTAAATTTTCTGGCTGGCCGTCGGCCCAGCGTCTGGCAGCCTGTGGGTAGAGTATAGATGTCCCGTCTGCAGCGAATTGCCCTATTGCTTGTCAGTGATATTGTCGCCATTAACCTGGCGTCGGTTTTCTTCCTGTGGATGAAATTCGCTGGAGGGGGTCTGGAAACAGTCCACCACAGTTGGAAGAGACTCTTTCCCGAGTTGACTGATGGCCCGAGTTTCTGGTACGCGTTTAGCTATTATTCGGATGTGTTGCCGCTGATCTGTGGCTGCTGGTTGCTGATTTTTCTCTTTATGGGATTCTATCGGTTCTCACCGGCAAACTCTCGCTTCGATGAGATCTTTGAGGTTCTCAAGGTCGTGACGCTGGGTGTCCTCCTGGCCTTTGTCGCTACGTTTGATCGCGATATCCGCCTGACCCGGCTGCTGATATTCTTCTACTGGCTGGGGATGGTTTCGTTAGTTGCAGGTGGGCGGGGAGTTATGCGCAGTTTTGAGCTTCAGCTCTTGTTGCGGGGAATCGGTCGCCGCTGCACTGTGATTGTGGGGGTGGATGCGCGTGGAGCCCGGCTGCTGCAGGATTTGCGCACGTCGCCGGCACAAGGCTATGAGGTTATGGGTTTTGTGCGGGCTCGGAGCGAGGAAGAGCGGGATGAGGTGGAGGGCCTGCCGGTGCTCGGTGAGGTCGGAGATTTAGGATCGATCATCGCTGCTAATGGCATCGAAGTAGTGCTCATCGCCCTGCAATCCAACTCGCACGAGGAGATCATGGAAATCGTCGAGGCGGCTGAAGGGCACTCGGTCTCCTTCAGTATTACCCCCGATCTCTACGATATTGTCACCGGTAATGTCCGCACCACCCAGATCCACGGCGTACCGTTGATGGAACTCAGGCCAGAGTTGATGCCGACCTGGCAAGAGGCGGTCAAACGCCTGATCGACGTGGCAGTAGCTATTGGTGTGCTGGTGGGCCTGGCACCCTTGTGGTTGCTGATTGTGATCGCGATCAAGCTGACCTCGAAGGGGCCGATTTTTTTCCGCCAGGAGCGAATTGGCAAGGGGGGAAAGAGCTTTATGATGCTGAAGTTTCGTTCGATGAAAATAGACGCCGAGGAAAAGACCGGCCCGGTATGGGTCAAAGGTGAGGATCCGCGGGTGACGTCTATCGGCCGCTTGCTTCGCACTCTGCATCTGGATGAGGTGCCTCAGTGCGTCAATTTCCTGCGGGGCGAAATGAGCCTGGTGGGGCCCAGACCCGAGCGCCCGTTTTTTGTCGATCAGTTTAGAAAGGAGATTCCCTTCTATATGCGGCGTTTTAACGTTAAGCCGGGTCTCCTGGGCTGGGCCCAGTCCAAACACGAATTCGACCTCAATTCCAACGATGTAGTGGGCATTGCCCGCGAGCGTCTGGTCTATGATTTTTACTATATCGAGAATATTTCGCTCAAACTCGACTTCAAGATCATGGTGCAGACCGTGTGGTTTGTGCTGGCGGGCAAGAGTACGCGCTAGTGTTGTATGTCAAGTCGTGATCCGCTTTTGTATTCAGTTTGTATCGGCGGATGGGAGACGCTGTGAATATCATGAGTTGGCGCGGGTAGGAAAAACCCGGAACGGCACCAGCGCAGGTGGTGAATTTAACGTTCTCCCCTTGGATCGGCGCGCAGCGCCTTAAGATGGGCATCGAGTACCTGGGTGCCGTAGCCGAGGGCGCTGCCAACGTTGAGAAAACGGTATCCCCAGCGAATCTTTTCCTGGATCTCAGCCCTGTCCATCAGTGTGGTGCCAACGGTGATGCCGGTGCCTTCAAGTCGCCGTGGTACGTCTTCCATGATTTTCTGGACTCGCTCTGACCCCGTATCAGTGATTGTTCCTACCGTAGCCGAGAGATCCAGAGGGCCGACGAGGATCACATCGATGCCCGGTACTTCCTTTATTTCATCGAGATTATCGTAGGCCTGCTGGCTTTCGAGTTGGACGATAAGGACGGTTTCTTCGTTGGCGGTTTTGATGACTTCATTCCAGTCGGCACCAGCTACTCGGGTCCACATCGGCGAAATGCCGCGCTGGCCTTCGGGGGCATAGCGTGCGTATTGAACGGCCTGGGCAGCTTCGGCGGCGGTGTCGACCTGGGGGACCATAACGGCTACAGCACCTACGTCATAAGCTTTTTTAATCAGGCCTGGATCGTTCCAGGCCACGCGAATCATCGGCGCGCAACCGCGCATTCTGACCAGCACCGGGATATAGTCCAGGGCTTCGGCGCCGAAGGGGTTGTGCTCGGTGTCGATCCAGAGGAAGTCGGGGTTGGTATCGAGGATCGCGCCGACCACATGAGGCGAAGGTGCGGGCATTCCCGAACCAAGAATGATTTCTCCGTTTCTGAGGCGTTGTTTTAACGGATTGGGATACATGTGTCGCTCCGTGGGTTATCCGTACAGGGAATAGAGAATGACTCCGCCCAGCAGAATGCGGTAGACGGAGAATGAATCAGTGCCGTAGCGCTGAAGGAAGCGAAGTAGAAAGCCGATGGACAGGTAGCCGCTGATGGCAGCGCTAAGAATTCCCAGGCTCAGACTGAGCATTTCGGCGGTGTTCAGCCCTGCTTCGATCAGGTCGATAAATTCCAGGAGCCCACTGGCACCGATAGCGGGCAGACCGAGCAGAAAGGAAAAACGCGCGGCGTCTTCGCGTTTGAGACCGATGAAGAGTCCGCCCATAATGGTCGAACCCGATCGCGAGCAGCCGGGAATAAGAGCCAGGGCCTGACACAGGCCGATTAGCTGAATTTGCCAGAAGCCGAGTTCATACATAGAGCGCTCGCGTCGCCCCAGGCGTTCTGCGAGCACCAGGAAGAGGGCTAGGAGAATCAAGCTCGAGGCGATCAGTGCGAGTCCGCGTGCCTCGGTTTCTATAAAGCCCTTGAAGCTGAGGCCGAGTATGGCAATGGGCAGGGTGCCGGGGATGATCGACCAGGCCATGCGGCAGGTGGGAGTGTGGTTGAGGTCGCGGCAACGCAGGCCCTGGAGTGCGGCGGTGATCAGATCCTTGATATCGCTCGCGAAGTAAGCGAATATGGCGATCAGGGTTCCGAGCTGGATGACGGCCGAGAACGCGGTCCCCGGATCGCCCCAACCGAGGAAATGGGGTACGACTCGCAGGTGAGCAGTACTGCTGATCGGCAGAAATTCGGTCAGGCCCTGGACCAGGCCCAGAACCAAGGCTTGAAACCAATGCATGGGTAACTTCACGGCAACAGGTATAGTAAAAGTCGATCTAAACTAATCGCCGGTGCTTGGCCTGACAAGTTCACGCGATTCGATTTCACTTTTTCTTCTGACGCGAATGCGATGCTGGCTTGAAGTCGAATTCAAAAGGCCCCCGCAGGCAGCCGCCAACCGTCTCTGCCTATCGTGGGCGGGCTTGACAGATCAGGCTGTCCGTATGCAGAATACCTGCTGCACTAAGGTTTTTCGATCCCGCTTGCCCGAAGCTTAGGAGGCCATATGCCAGTTGTGATTAAAGACGTCAAAACGATCCTCACCCAACCGGCCGGATCCAGGCTGGTCATCGTTAAAATCATCACTTCGGACGATGGGCTCTACGGGGTTGGCTGCGCGACGTTTACCCAGCGTTTTAATGCGGTGCACACCGCGATCGAGCGCCATCTCAAGCCCTTTCTCATAGGTCGCGATGTCGATCGGATTGAGGAGATCTGGCAGATGTCGATGGTCAATAGCTATTGGCGCAATGGGCCGGTGCTCAATAATGCTATCTCTGGTGTCGATCAGGCGCTCTGGGATATCAAAGGCAAGCGGGCGGGGATGCCGGTTTACCAACTCCTGGGTGGTAAGTGCCGCGAGGGAGCGGCGGTCTATGGCCATGCTGGCGGTGATACGCCTGAGGCCGTAGTCGAGAGTATACGCGAGTTTCAGGAGCAAGGCTATCGCTATATTCGCTGTCAGATGGGCGGCTATGGTGGTAAAGCTTCGACCCTGGTCAAGCCCGAAGGCGCTCCCGAAGGCGCTTACTTCAACCGCAAAGAATACATGCAGAATCATCTGCGGATGTTTGAGCATATTCGCCAGGAACTGGGTTTTTCGGTCGAACTTTTGCACGATATTCACGAGCGGCTGCACCCGATAGAGGCCGTGGGTTTTGCCAAGGATATGGAACAGTTCAAACTCTTCTTTTTGGAAGATGCGCTGGCGCCGGAGGATATCGAGTGGTTCCGCAATATCCGCGAGCAGTGCTCGACACCGCAGGCGATGGGCGAACTCTTTAACCATCCGCGCGAGTGGACGCCGCTCATCGAGGGGCGGTTGATCGACTTTATGCGCATGCATGTCAGTCAAATGGGTGGGATTACACCGGCGCGCAATGTGGCGGCATTCGGAAATATGTATGGAGTGCGTACGGCTTGGCACGGTCCGGGTGATACTTCTCCGGTGGGACATGCGGCCAATCTGCACCTGGATTTATGGGCACCTAATTTCGGCATCCAGGAATGGTGTCGTTTCCCCGAGCACGTCTACGAGATTTTTCCGGGGTTGCCCGAGGTGCGCAATGGGTATATGTACCCGAGCGAGGGTGTGGGTTTGGGGATTGATATAGACGAGGAGTTGGCAGCCAAATACCCGTGCGAAGATGAGATCATCGGATGGACCCAGACTCGATTGCCGGATGGGAGCCCGGCGCGGCCGTGATTTTTGCAGGGCTTTTCGAGAGTTAGAAAAGAGCCCTGCAGAAGATATAGCGCTCGTTTTTATTGAATGTGGGAGAGGCAGATGAAAGTTCTAGTGTCAAATTTAGGGAGTACTTCGTTCAAGTACAAAGTGTTCTCGATGCCCGATGAGACCGTGCTTGCCCAGGGGAGTATGGATAGGATTGGCGGAGCGGGGTCGGTGCACAAGTTTCAAATCGGGCAGCGAGAAGAGGGCGTGGAGACCGTCGAATTGCCCGACCACGCCACCGCTATTGACGAGGCGCTGATCCGGTTGGTCGAAGGTGGAGTGTTGATGGCGGTGGATGATTTGGATGCAGTGGGATTCAAAGCGGTGCATGCGCGGAGTATTTCGGGGGTGGTGGAACTCGATGA
>MDTE01200180.1_pt1 | contig 16129 bp, 11 predicted proteins | sample 811231 | NCBI WGS metagenome assembly MDTE01 (sample SAMN05326651, study PRJNA326480) | marine metagenome | isolation source: seawater | place: Indian Ocean: Red Sea | collected 2010
AACAGCGCGATTTGCCCATCCTCTGGTAAACCCAGGTGGGCCCGGGCCGCCCTGCGGTCCAACTCGAGCTTGCGGAAGCCCTCGTAATTTCCGTGCGCTACAACATGGGTTTTCTCCGCCTCAATACTGGGCAGCCACTCCAGCAACTGGGATCTGTTCAACTCGGAATGCAAAATCAAAGCGGCGGCCGAGCGATAGTAATGGGCAAAGATCCAGGGCTCGAAGCGGCGCACTTCGTGGGGTAGAATATTGTGTACCGTGATTACCACCTGCACCTTGAAAAGGCGGCAAATCAGCAGCAATACCGCGTCCTTGCGCGGCGCCAGCAAGGTCTGTATATGGAGAATATCCGGCCGCTGCCGCAGCAGCAAGCGAATAAACCTGAACATGCTCAAAAGGTAGTTCTCGCGGCGAAAAAAGCGGATGCGTTTAAAGGGATGGGGCCAATCCTCGAGCTCGTATTGTGCCTCAGTGGTCAGCATGGCCAGATCCACCGAACAATCCTCCAGCGCGTTGCACAGGGCATGGGCATAGTAGTGAATGCCTCCCCACCCGCCCGTCTCCATCATCCAGACTTTGAGACGCCGCTTTTCGTCAGCCACTTAGCCCTCGCAGAAAACCTCTAAAAGTCTTCAGGACGCAGCCTGGTTGCCCCATATCGCCTGCCGTCCTTCCACTACTTGAAAATCACCGCCTCTTTGCTTAGACTCAAGGGTAAAAATACGCACAATCAACTTTTTGCGAAACGATATCGGGACCTACAGAATTTACAGAAAATTGCAGCAGCGGCTTTTCACCATTCCCTCAAACCAGAGAGGATACTTTTTGCCGGCAGGAAGGCGAGGCCCCAAGCAGCCCCTGCAACTGAAAGAATTGGCGAGGAGTTGGGCGGCAAGAACTTGGGATGTCCGGCCGCTTCCTGCCGCACCACCTGAAACTCCTCCAGGTTCCTGAAAAACCCCTTAACCGGCCGGGCGCCAGTAGTTAAATCCCCTCCCGGCAGCTACATTGCTCATCGATACCCTGGTATGCCCCTTTAATCAGGATGGACACTCCCCATGAATAACTTTAAGCGCCGACTCAACGGCGTTCTCACCCTTCTGTGTTTCCCGCTCCTTTGTGCCGATCCGGCTCCGGCCGCCAAGCCACCGCTTTCACTCCAGGACTGTATCGACCTGGCACTGACCCAAAACCTGCAGCACCTGCGCAACCAGCAAAACCTGGAACGCGGTCTTATGCGTTTGCGCGAAGCCCAGGCTCCCTTCGAATTGCGCGCCGATATGGATCTTACCCTGCCCCGCTACCGGGAGACGCGCGATGTTTTCGAAAACGAAGCCCTGCTTACTCGCATCCGCACCGAAGACACCGATTTCACCTATTCCGGCGATCTGCAGCTGGCCCAGCGGGTCCGCCACCTGGGCCGTTTCAGCATCAACTCCAGGGGCTCGCGGCGGGATTTTTCCTCTAATCTGAAGGAAGACTTTCTCGACTACTACGGCGATATAACCTTCAACTACGCCCGCGAAATTTTCACCGACCCCGCAGAGGAACTTGCCCTGCTAGAGGCCGAACTGAACTTTGCCAGCAGCCATTTACTGGCAGCGCGCCAGCGCCTCGAGATCGAAGCCCAGGTTATCAATGCCTACTACGATCTGGTGCAGAGCATCCGCCGCCTCGAGATCGAAGCCCAGCGGCGGGAGCAATCCAGGACCTCCTATGAACTGGCCCTGCGCAAATTCGAGATCGGCCTCATCGCCGAAGTGGATGCCCTGAAGCTACAGGTAGCTCTGCTCGAGACCGAAGCGTCCTACACCGCAGCCGCAACCGGCATCGAGCGCCGCCGCGATCGCCTGCGCCAGCAACTGGGTATGGGTCTCGAGGAAGCGCTCGAAGTCGTAACTGCGGTTGACTACCAGAACTACGCCATCAGCGAGGCCCGTGCACTGGAACTGGGTCTGGCACGGCACACCGATATGCGCCGGAGCGAAATCGAAGAGCGCATCTCCGCCCTGGGGCTGAAAATCACCCGTCAACGCAGCGGTCCCCGCGCAACGCTCAGCAGCAGTGTCAAACTGGGTGGCCGGGGGCCCGAGGTAGGCGCTATAAGCCGCAATCTGGAACGCAATCTGTGGAATGTGGGAATCCAGGTACAGATGCCCTTAATTGATGGGGGAAGTCGTCGCAGTCAGTTGGGGCGGGCCAGGATCAACCTAGAGCAGAGCCGCTTGGACCGCGAAATGCGCCGCCGCGATATCACCCTGCAAATCAAAAATGTCGTGCGCGCGCTGGAAGAAGAAGAACGCCAGATCGAATTGGGGAAGGTGCGGCTGGAAGTCGCCGAACGCACCTATTCCGTCCAGCAGCGCCGTTTCGAGATGGGCCAGACCCAGAGCCAGGAGTTACTGGATGCCCAGATCGCTCTGACCGGCGCCCGCAGCAGCGCCCTGAACGCCGTTATCGGCTACCAGCGCCAGCTCGTTGCCCTGCGCCTGGCGACCATGGCCGAGGTTGAGGAAATGGTAGAATGACTCAGTTGTCGTCGTTGGAATCCATCAGCGGATGGCTAAATTCTTCGATGTCCTCGCCAAAGAGCTGACGCCGCGGGCGCAGCCGGGTATAAGAGGGTATTTGATTCTTTTCCTCTGCCTCCTGGCAGGCGACGCACAAACGGGCCGTGGGCAGCGCCTCCAACCTGGGTTTGGCTATGAAGGGACAGGTCTGGCACAGATTCAGCGGCGTATCCAGACAAGCTTCGCACTTGCCATAGGTCCCGCTTTCTATTTTTTCCAGGGAGAGGGTGATCTCGTCCAGCTCGCGCCTTTCCGTATCCCCCAGGGTGACCAGCAACTCCATGGCGCCAGCTTCCACCGCCCGGTCGAGATCATCCGCCTTGGGATCCTGCAATGTATCAATTTCCTGCTCCGTGCCATCCAGATCGTTGAGCAATTCGGCACGCCGTTCCAGCAACTGTTTTTTGATCTTGTCCCGATCCCGCTTATTCAGTGCACTTTTCTTAGCCATAGCGCCTCTCTCTCTTCTGCAAATCCTGTTTTTACACGCCAGCTGCAAATCCCATTTATTATATCGTCTAAAGATCGGCCAACTCCAGCCGGTATACACCCGCCCCCAAAGGCCCCAGATCCGCTTCGAATCCCCCATTTAGCCGGCGCGGCCGGGGCGCCCTGTGCAGGGCTTCGATCTGGCCGAAGGGGGGCAGTTCGCGGGGGCTAAAACGCACCTTCTGTACTTTGCGAGTCGAATTTACCACAAAAAGGTAATATGCCCCTTCGAGCTGCTTGAACATTAGATCCACACCCTGTCCAGCCACCTTAGTGGATCCCCGGCCATTCCATTCGGGTGCCACCAGTGCCGGCGTCAATTCGCTCAACTCCGCCGCCAGAGTCCGCATTTCGCGCCATAGCGCAGGGGACTGAATATGGCGCTCTTGCTCCTGACAATAGCGGTAAAAAAGAATCCCGCTCGCCCCCTGGACCAGGCCCTGGTAGACCATATTGCGCAACTCGACCGGGGTGGGAGCCCGGGGCCAGTGCTCCACCCCGCCAAAAGCCTGGGCCACCAGCCACACCGGTTTGCGTCCCCGAGAGGTCCAGTGCGCCTCCTGCATATAATCCCGCACCCGGGTAATGGGGTAGTTCGGGATGGGATAGACGTCGATGCCCAGTATATCGCTGGCGCCGATATGGGCCGCGTACAGATGCGGCCGGTTGTTTACAAGATAGATAGGATGGTAGGGATCCAGCGCCCGGATCCGCTCGTAGACCGCCTCTGTGTACTGGGGTGAAACTCCAGTTTCACCCGGCTCGTCGATGAGATACCAGGCCAGCAGTGCCGGATGCCGGCGATAGCGCTCAACCAGCGCTTCGATACTGCTGTAGTCGGGCACGTCTCGCCGCCGAATAAAATCACTCAACTCGAGCAGGATGCCTATATCTTCATGCGCCGCTAGGTCCATCAATGCGGCTATTTCGCCGCCCTGGAGCTTGTAGTAATAATCCCCCGCATTGAAGCGAAGCCTCTTGACTTCCCCCAGGATCTCGCTGCGCAGCCAATACAAACCAATCGGGAAAAAGGGCTCGCCATCCTTCAAAAGCGTCTGCGTGAACAGATCGATCTTGATTTCCCGCTCGCCCGGCGGGTATTTATAGACCTTTTGCAGGAGCGAATCTTCGAGCCCGGCGGCACCGTAGAGACGGGCTTTCAACTCATAGGCCCCCGGCGGCAAATCAGCCGCGCCCAGGGCACCGTAAACCTCTTTGCCTCGAAAAGCGAGCTCCGCCCGCTCGTGCAATATATTCGCACCCCAGAGCTCGACTTGCAGGATCTGGCTGGAGCTTGTGCTCCCGCGAACCCGTCCGCGAAAGCGGATGAGTTGTTCGGCCGTATAATAAGAGCGATCAGCCGTAAAACCAAGTCGCGGCCAGACCTTGAATTGCAAGTCGGCCGACCGCTGGACCAGCACACCGCGCTCGGGCTCGTAGATCCGCAAGACACCGCCGTAGAGCCCCTCTTCCGCCAGCTGGAATTCGAGCTTGACCCGCCGGGTCGCTCGACCTGGTATCCGCCAGCGTGCTTCGGCTCTCGAACGCTGGCCGGAGGGTGCTTCCAACTCCAGATAGGCCACCAGCTCCCGGGCGCGCCGGCCGGAACTGTAAATTTGCAACCCCAACAGGTTCTTGCCCGGCGCCAATCTGGCCTGCGGCAAGAGCTCAACCTCGAAGCGATCCTCCTGCCAGAATCCCACCAGGCTGCAGCCTGGCAAAGCCCCCAACCCCGCCAGCAAGATCCAATATGCAATCAAAGAGAAGGGCCGAGAGGATCCTGCAATCCTTCCCGGCCTGTCCCCCCCCCTCCCCTCCATAACCAAAGCCGGCGTCAGAGGCCGCGGCGCTTCGTCGGCGAATCGATCCTCAGAACGCGCAAGCGATCCCGCAAAGAAGCCGCCAGTTCGAATTTATCCTGCTCGACGGCGGCCTGCAGGTCTTCGCTCAACTGTTCCTCCAGGCTGCGCGGCCGGGTGCTCTCTACCTCGGTTTCCCACTCCCGCAACCAGCGCAACTCGGGTGATTCTTCCATTTGATCGAACTGCCCCTGGCGCTCCAGGGTCTCTTCGATATCCTGAATTCCCTCTCTGATCTGGGTCAGGGCACCGTCGTAATCTTTGGATTCGAGCAGACCCAAAGCCCGCGCCTGAATCCGATGGGCTTTTACAAAAACGCGATACTGGCGGGCGATCTCCTGGTCTTCTTCGTGCTCGGCAAATTCCTGACACATATCCAGGATGGCCAGGTTGTGTTCGGCGTCCTCTTCGGCCCGTCCGTACTCTTTCAACTCAAAAAAGCTGATGCGCCGCCAATAGTACTGCATCGCCTCCTGGGCGAGGGCCCAGCAGTCCTGGCGCGACAGGCTAAATCCCTCGCCTTCGCCTACCGAGTTCCGGCATTTCCCCTGGTAGTAGTCGAGCAGCGAGGTACAACCGTGGGGCTGGCTTGCGTCCGGCCGCCCGGTCCACTCCAGTTGCATCAGGCCCAGATCCATGCGGATCTGCACCTTGGAGCGACCGTCCTTGCCATCGATTTTGCGCACCCGCAACTCGGTGGGAGCATACTCCCATCCTTTTAAGACGGCATCAATATCCTTGCTCATAAGCTGTTTAAAACCCGAGAGAATCCTCATTTTATAGCCCAGAATCGTCCTATTATAGAATACGGGCCTGCTTTTGTCAACAGCCCCATTAATCGGCAAGGGCGGGAGGCTGTACCCCCGCAGCGGCCGGGTTTTCTCCGCCCTGGCTGATCTCGGCGACGATGGCCAGAAGTTCCTTTTCCAGGCTGGGGGTAGTCTGATGCTCGTCCAGGTGCGCCGCGATAACCGGTAGGGCGACTGCGCCCGTGCGCACCAGGGCCGCATGGGTCAGGGCGCGCTCTTCCGGAGTCGGGTTGTAGGCCTCCTGTATTGGGAAGGTGCCATCCAGACCGAAGAAACCACCGGTGCCCTGCCTCTGCTGCTGCGGAAAAAGGCCTACTGCCGGATCGGCGAAGCGCCCGCCCAGCGAATCCCGCCGCACCTGCCCACGGCCCCGTCTATAAGGGTCGGGCATTTTTTCACCACTGTAAATACCGCGGTGGGTGCGCTGATCCTTCTGCAGGGTGAGAATATCGTAGTAGCGCAGCGCGTTGACCAGAATTTCAGCCGCTTTGGCACCTCCAAGATCCCCCAGTACAGGGATAGCTGCCATGCGCAACTCGGCGTTGGTCTCGGTCAGCGAGTAATCCATCAGCCGTCCAATGGTAGATACGGCCGTGGTATCGCCAATCAGGCCCAAGCCCTTGATTGCCTCCTGTTTGAGTGTCGTGCGCTGATCGTAGCCAAAGAGCACGGAGGTCAGCACCGGCACGGCCCGGGGGTCGCCGATTTCTCCCAGCGCAATGGCCGCTCTCTTACGGGTGGCGTAGGGGTAGTCCGCACGCGCGACTATCTCAATCAATTTGTCCAGTTGCTTCAGGTCGCCGGCCCAGTACTTCTTCTGCATATTTGACACATTCGTACAACTCTGCAGTATTAGTACGGCCAATAGAGTGCAGCAGATGAATCTCATCACAGCTTTTCCCATCCGAGTAGCACCTCACTTGCAGGAGTTGCAAACATGGTAGATATTCTAAAACTGCTTCTTCTCTAATTAATAACTATCCAGACTTTCCGGCGGTTCCTAAATGACTACGGTACAAACCCACGATCGTCAACCCATACCCGGTGTTAAAGATATGCTCGCCGTGTCCAGCGGCAAGGGAGGGGTGGGCAAATCCACTCTCAGTGTGAACCTGGCGGTAGCTCTGGCCCGGAGCGGCCTGAAAATCGGGCTCATGGATACCGATATATATGGTCCCAATATCCCCGGGTTATTAGGGCTCGAAGGCAAGCCGGAGGTAGCCGGAGAATCCCAGCGCCTGCTACCGCCCCAGGCCCATGGCCTCAAAGCCATTTCCATGGGCCTGCTCATAGACCCGGGGACACCGGTCATCTGGAGGGGCCCCATGCTGGCCAAAATGGTCAGCCAGTTTCTCTTTAACGTCGAGTGGGGCGAAATAGACATCCTGCTCCTGGATTTGCCACCCGGCACCGGTGACGTGCAGATAACCCTGACCCAGTCGGCCCCCCTCACCGCTTCGGTCATCGTCACAACCCCTTCAGCCATTGCGCTCGAAGATGTGCGCCGCGGGGTGGAGATGTTTCGCCAATCCGAGGTTCCACTCCTGGGTCTCATTGAAAATATGAGCCATTTCGTCTGCCCGAAATGCACCGGAACCAGCACTATTTTCGGCACTGGCGGCGGCGAACAAACCGCCCGCGCCTTCGAGCTTCCGCTCCTGGGACAGGTCCCGCTGGACATCCAGATGCGCCAGAATTCCGATGCCGGCACACCCCTGGTCCAGGCAAACCCGGATGCGCCCGCCGCCCAGGCCCTGGAGCAGATCGCCACCCGGATCGCCCAGCAGCTGGAGGCCAGCGAGACTTGAATCGCGCCCCCATGCGCCATGCCTATAGCGCCTTGGGGGCCACTGTCCTTTTCCCGGAACCGCTGGCTAAATCCCGCACCGCGGCCCCGGACGCAGGCAAGTGTACTGGCGCAACCTCGCCGCACCCGGCCCGGCTGTGATTTTCCCCACGGGGCCAGGTTTTCATTTGCTCACAAAATCCGAGCGAGCGGCCGCCTCGTTGCCGCTATTGTCCCGCACCCTTACCACCAGGCGATGTTTCCCCGGGGCCAGATCCTCTTCGATCTGATATTCCACAGTACGGCCATCGGGGTCGTATTCACTGATCAGCCTTTCACCGTCCAGTTCCATGACCACGTCTTCCTCCCTGCCAATACCCGCACCACGATCCTCAACCCAGGCGGCGAGCCGCGGCCGCCGCCCGACCACGGCTCCCGAAGCCGGTTCCAGGCGACCGACGAGGGGCGGTTTTTCATCCTTCATCAGGGCATAGCGCGCAAACTGCCGCACCCTGGCACCGACGCGACGCTGCGACAAATTCAACTGGTTGTCGACAAAGTGATACTTCCCCTTTTCACTCAACCGGTAGACTCCCAGCTTCTCGGGCTTTTCCAACCCCGGGGGATAGCGCAATTCCACCCCAATTTTAAGTTCGAAACTGGTGGCTGCCGGTCCCAGCTCATAACCTATCCCGCCACTGGCCAGATGCTCCGTCTCCACGGGGCGAAACAACTCGGCCTGGGGAAAGAGCAACTCGTAGGCGCTGCCGGCTGGAAAAACCAGCCGCATCTGGCCACCATCCAGTTCCACCTGCGCCTCCCGCTCCGGCGCAACGGCTTGCTGCGCCAAACTCAGTGTTTCTCCTATCGGCACACCAGCGGCAGTGCGCCCTTCGAGAACGACCTGCAACCGGCTGTTCCCATTGACCCGCAAGGGCACCACCACGCGATAGTGCCTCAGGTCCAGCTGCCGGAGCAGCAGCGGGTAGGGCCGCCCCCCGTCCTGCACTTTTATCCGGGGCGTTTCTCGCAGCACCTGCTCAAAGCCAAATTCCAGCTCCACAAAGTCGGGAAAGGCCCGCCGTCCGACCTTCACGGCAGCACTGTGCTGCCCACTATTGTAACCGGGTGCGGCACAGGTGCGGAAGTTCGCGCTGCCGGCACCGTCCCGCACCGCAAGACGCCACAGGAGAGGACCGGGCGCCAGCGGCCAGCGCGATGCCGAACCCGAAGCAATCTTTCTGCGCTCTACTACCTCCCACTTTTCTCCCCGCCGCGAACGAGCCAGTTCCGCTTCCAGGTACGCGTCGTCGGCATCTGAGGCCACGGCCTGCAAATATGCAATCCCCTGCTCATCGCCCAGCTGCAGCGGCCCGAGGGCTGGTGCAGCGTTGACGCGCACTTGCAGCAGGGCTCGGCTTTTGTTGCCGGCGACATCCTCGGATTCCACTACCAGCTGGTGCAATCCCTTTTTCAGGAAGGGCTCTCCACTGCCCACTCCACAGTGCAAAAAACCGCTCCCGGCAGCAGTGCCGCCGTAGCGGTGCAGACGGTTTCCCGGAGCCCCGAAGAGATTGTAAAACCTGCCGGCACCGCCGGGATACTCCAGGCGCGTGCGATCCAAAAAAACCTGGTGGGCGTCGGCATAGGAAATCCGATTATAAGTCGAGACGAATAGCCGCCGGCCATCCACTATCAGGCTCTGGCGATAAGGAGCCAGCTTGTTTTCGGCAGCACCGGTGCGATCATAGACCAGCAGTCCCACTCCAATTTGCCCGTAGACATTGAGGATTTCACTGCTGGTAAAATGCCGCCGCTCGCGGTCCCAGGTCAATCCCACCGAAACCGCCTGGCGTCCGCCCTCGACGAGGCTCTGCACTCCCTGCGGAATCAGGGCGATGCGGCGCAGTGTCGGCGCCACCGCGTCTTCTATTTCAAAGCCGTGGGTCAGCGGATTGAGCGGGACATTGTCCTCGCTGCGCAATTCTATATGCAGGTGGGGAGGGCCGGCGCCACTTTTGCCCGTCCGGGCAATAACTTCCCCCGCCCGCACCGGCAAGGTCCCCTCTTCGGGCCAGATATCGACGCTATAGCGCCGTGCTGCTCGCTGAGCTTGAATTACGCGGGCGGCCAGTTGGGGAGCAAAGTCCTGCAGGTGGGCGTAGACCAGGATGCGGCCATCTGCAAGCTTTTGGTAGACGGCCCGTCCATACCCCCAGGGCGAAGTCCGCAAGCGCAAGATATGTCCGTCGCCCACAGCCCGCACCTCGTAGCCGGTCCTGCCCCAGGTCTTGAGATCGACGCCAAAGTGGAAGGCGCTTGAACGACTTTCTCCGAAGGTCGATGACAGGGCTGGTTTGATTTTAAGCGGCCACCCAAGTTCCGCTGCTTCTACCCCGCCCAGGAGCACCAAAACCAGGAGCGCGCTGCGGTATGGCAATAAAGCCAGCATCAATTCCCGTCGCCCTCGTAGAGACACAGGCCTATCTCATCGGCATCGACGGTGATATAGTGCAGTGGTCTTTCGGTCCACGAGCCGGTATTGAGGTAGCGCACCCCCTCCCGCTCGATATCCATGATGGCGTGCGTATGCCCACAGGTGACCGCCTCGAACCCCTGGCTGCGCGCCGCAGCCAGGGCGTTTTGGGCCACGTGCTCGTTCAAAACGCGATAGAAAAAGGGCCACTTTTTGGCGTATTCGGCCACGTGCACCCTGCTGAAGCCCAGGGTAGAGCGAAGCTCGTGCAAAAATCTGAAAGCTGTCTTGAAAAGCCCGTGGCGGGGCATAATTTGATCGAAATCGTCTCCGTGCACGACCAGCAGGCGACGCCCGATTTCCCAGCGCTCCACAAAACAAATGCGCCCCGGATCATCTAGAACCAGGCCGGCATCGTGGTTGCCATAAACCCAGACCAGCGATCGCTTGTGGGATTCGCGCACCAGGCGCTCTAGCACCGCCTCGTGCGCGCTGCCAAGAGCGCGGCGCGGATCATCTATAGTATCGCCGTTGAGGATCAGTTGCGCGTCTTCGGGTAGCCCATCCAGCCAGGAGAGAAATTCGCGCTGATAGAAGTGCTCCGAGCCAAGGTGTAAATCACTCACGATAAAAGTGGTCTGCGCGCCCATACAACTTGCCATGTTCAAAATATGTGTCTACAATTAAGGGTTTATGAATAATAAAGATACAAGCAGAGCTTTGCGCAAAGAGGAACTCGATGGGGTGGCTCTGGCACGCCTGGATAAGCTGCTTGGGCACCTGCGCCAACTACTCCCGGACCCCGCCCAGGCCGCCGCCTTCCGCCGCGCCTCTTTGACCCCGCCTCCGGCCGGCCTGCGCCTCAACCCCCTGATTCCCCAATCCGCAACCCTGCGCCCTATCTTGCAAGAGCGCGGCCGCCAGGTGCCCTGGTGCCGCGAAGCCTTTGTCCTGCCCGAACCCGAACAACGACTCGGGCGCACCCTGGAGCATGCCGTGGGGGCTTTGTACATTCAGGCCAAGGCCCCCACCCTGGCGGTCGAAATCCTGGACCCCCAACCCGACGAGCGCATTCTCGATCTGGCAGCGGCACCCGGCGGCAAGGCCACCCAGATCGGGGCGCGCATGCGCAATACCGGCCTGCTCCTGGCCAACGAACCACGCAACAAGCGCGTGCCCGCCCTGGTCGGCAATCTGGAACGCTGCGGCCTGTCCAATGCCGTTTTGAGCCAGGCGCCAGGCAATATGCTGGCGCGCTATTTCCACAATTATTTCGACCGCATCCTGCTGGATGCCCCCTGCAGCGGCGATGGCATCTTGTGCAAAGATAAAAAAATGCTGCGCTACTGGTCGGTGGCTGACGCACAGCGCCAGGCCCAGCAGCAAAAAGGCCTCCTGCGCGCGGCTTTCCACATGCTCCGCCCGGGGGGCTTCCTGGTTTACTCCACCTGTTCCCTCTCACTGGAAGAAAACGAAGAAGTCATCCAGGGCCTGGTGGATAAATACCCGGGACAGGTCGAAATTCTGCCCAGCGAAATCATCGATCCGGTTCCCCTGCCCGCGGCAGTTGCAGAACGCTATCCGGCGGACTTTGCCCACATAGTGAGAATCTGGCCCCACCTCCACGACACCGAAGGCGCCTGCGTGGCCCGCATGCGCAAAGAGGGAACGACTACCTGGCCCACCAGGGAGGCGGATGCTGCAACCTGGACCACGGCAACTGCTTCCGAGGCCGGAGCTTGCGAGGCGCGGGAACGCCTGCAAGAACAGTGGGGTTTTGCCATGCCCTGCCCCTCTGGGCAAACTCTGGAGCTGGTGCGCCGCCACCTCTACTCGCGCCCCCGGGAGGCAGCCGCTTTTCAGCAGAACTTCCCCTTTTTTATCCGCGCCGGCATGCGCATTGCCCGGCGCCATAAGGACCACTACTACCTGACGCAGCAGGCCATCACCATGTGGGGAATGAGCATGCGGACGCCCCGACTGGAACTCAGTTGGCCACAAGTCCAATCCCTTTTTCAAGGTTTGTCCATCCCGCTGGAAGCCCCCACCGCCCTCAAGGGCGAAATCGTCTGCAGCTTCGGACCTTGGGCCCTGTGCCGCGCCCTGGTCAGAGAATCCGGCCATCTGATTCAGAGCATGCTGCCCAGGGAACTTTTGTGCCCGGACGTGGGCCAATTGGGATAAAGCCCGAAAACCCGATGAGCACCTGCAAAAGGATCTGGCTCACCGCCTCTTTGTCCTTGCTTGGGTTTCTCGCCCAACCTCCAAAAGCGGCGATGCCGAAGGGCCTTCCAGAGGCCCCCCAATGGCAGCAGGGCATCACCTTTACCCACCTTTACCAGACCGCGAACAACCTCCTCTCAAAACGCGCACAGGATTCTCTCCACTACCTTAAACACCAGGTTGGGACGGAGTGGATAGCCCTCAATCCTTTTGCCTATCAGCACACCTTCGACGACCCGAATATCTACCTGGAAGGAGATCCGCCCGACGCCCATCTGCGCCACGCGATTCGGGAAGCACGCCGGCTCGAGCTCAAGGTCATGCTGAACCCGCATATCTGGCTCCGAGATCGCTCCAATGAGAAGTGGTGGGGCGCCATTGAAATGGCTGCTGAAGAGGACTGGGAAAAGTGGTTTTCCGCCTACGAGCGATTTATCCTGCACTATGCCAGATTGGCCGCCGCCGAAGGGGTCGAATTACTCTGCATCGGGACGGAGCTGAGCACTACCGCAATTCAGCGCGAAGCCGACTGGCGCCGCCTCATCAACCGCATACGCCAACACTACCCCGGACCGCTGGTCTACGCGGCCAACTGGTGGGCCGAATACGAACACATTGCCTTCTGGGATGCTCTCGATTACATCGGCATAAACGCCTTTTTTCCTCTCGGCAGCACTCCCGAAGCCTCTCTGGCCGAGTTGCGCCGCCACGCTGCCAACATAGCCGACGAGATGGCTTTGCTGCACCGGAGAACGGGTAAACCCATCCTCTTTACCGAGGTGGGTTTCAAGAGTGCGCGCGGCACCAGCATCCGCCCATGGTCCTGGCCCCGGGCGCGCGACACTGTCGACCTGGAAGCCCAGGGGCGCTGTTACCAGGCCATTTTCGCAACCTTCTGGCCCAAATCGTGGTTTTATGGGATGTACTGGTGGAAGTGGTATAGCGATCTGGATCGCGGCGGCATTGAGGACCCCGGTTTCACTCCCCGGAACAAACCAGCCGAACAGGTTTTGATCGAGTGGTACCAAAAGCCCCCGCCCCACCCTTAGCAGCGTCCCGGCATAAATTCTCCCCATCCCCGACTTCAAAGCTCCCTGCGAAGAAATTTCCTGCCTGGTCTCGCCCATCCTCGCTCCAAAAACCCATCCTCAGAGCTCGCTGATGGCAGCTAGGGAAATTTCTTCGCAGGGGGAGAGCAATAATTTCCCCTTTTTCCAGGGGCATTTTTTTCCTCTACCCAGTTGCTCCCCACATCTTGTGGCCGCTTCCTTGAAGACCTCAACATAACCCGATTATTGCCACAAAAAAACACTTGGTATCAAGTGGTTTTTTCGAAAAATTTTAATTTTATATATTACTGTTAAATATTAACTTAAGAATGTTTTTTAAGATTTTAAAAAAAGTCTGGCACAGAGCTTGCAATACAGCTATGCAGACAGCTTAACCCCCTTGTCAACCAAGGGATCCGAAGTAAGATCTCCCCTGTGCCATCTGTTCCTCCTCGCACAGATGGATGCTTCGGATCCCTTATTTTTTTGCGGAAAAAGATGCTCGGCTCTAGCGTCGGCATAGGGGCCCCAGACGGGATGCGGGACGATCTGCATCTTGGCGACGCCTGCGCTCCTTGAGCCACCACCGAGTGGGGAGAGATGGGAGCGCGTCGCTTCGCGGGCATGGTGGGATGCGTGCTTTCAGCCTTCCCCCAACCCCCTCGCCCCCGGCCAGGCCCGGAAGAGATCGTGTTCAATGTGGAGCAGATTGCAGACCCTTCCGGCGATGAAATCCGCCAGGTCGTCGAAAGTCTGAGGTTTCTGATAAAAGGCCGGCATGGCTGGCAGGATAGTGGCCCCGGCTTCGGCCACGAGCGTGAGATTGCGCAGTTGAATTAGATTTAGCGGGGTCTCTCGCGGCACCAGAATCAGGGGCCGCCGCTCCTTCAGAGTCACGTCCGCCACCCGTTCGATCAGATTGGCTGAAGCCCCGTGGGCAATGCCGGAAAGGGTTTTTGCCGAACAGGGAATAACTGCCATGCCGTCCACCGGCACCGAACCGCTGGCAATGGTACAGGCCAAATCGTTGAACCCATATTCACTTAGCCGGCCATTGCGCACCTCTTCCCCGTAGAGGCGCAGCAGAAATTCGCTTATCGATTCTCGTTCGGGCCGGTAATCCAGTTCCTCGTGCAGCAGATAGCGACCGTATTTTGATAGCACCAGGTGAACCCCATGCCCAAGCGCCAGCAGGGCGCGCAGCAGGCGGGCCGCGTAGATCGCCCCGCTGGCACCGGTCACCGCGACGACGACTTCTTTCGCCACTGCGCTCATGGCGAATTTTTTACTTTCTCGGCCGCCAGGGCTTCGCTGCCGGCACGCAGGGTTTCAACGATCGCATCGACATCGTAGACGCAACCACCCCAGGTGCCACCGCCCACATTTTGCAGGGCCGCCCACAATCGGGTATCGTCCGGCAACTCCTCTTCGGGGGCCAGGTCGGGCCGCGAAGCGCGCCCTGCCAGTACCTGGGTGCCCTTTTCCGCCCCGAACTCCTCGTCCCGGTGCCCCACCAGATCGATGCTGCCGCGCAGGTTCTCACGGTCGACGACGACTTCGATGACATCTCCGTCAACCAGCTTGCCGACGGGACCGCCGGCAAGGGCTTCGGGGCCGATGTGACCGATGCAGGCACCAGTGGAAAAACCCGAAAAGCGGGCATCCGTCAGCACCGCCACGCGTTTGCCGAATTCGAGGTATTTGAGCGCTATGGTAACCTGGGCAATCTCCTCCATACCGCTACCCATGGGCCCGCAACTGAGCAGTACCATCACGTCGCCGGGACGGATTTGCTGCCCTTTTATCGCCGCCATGGCCGCCCTCTCCGTGGTAAATATCCTGGCCGGCCCCCGGTGCCGATATACCCCGTCCGCATCCACTACAGACGGATCGATGGAGGTGCTCTTCACCACCGAACCTTCGGGGGCCAGATTGCCGGTGGGAAAACACACCGTGCTGGTCAAACCTTTGCCGCGCGCCCGCTCGGGATTCATGATGACATCGTCGGCGTCGACGCCGTCCAACTGCAGCAATTTCTGGCGAAAGAGCCGCCGCCGCTCACTGCCCTCCCACCAGTCCAGGTTTGCGCCCAGCGTCTGCCCCGTGGCCGTCAGGGCCTGCTCTTCTAGCAGCCCCAAGCGCCGCAAATGCAGCATCACCTCTGGCACTCCGCCCGCCAGAAAAGCGCGCACAGTCACGTGGTACTCCGGGCCGTTCGGCAAGACGTCCACCAGCCGCGGCACCTGGCGGTTGACCCGGTCCCAGTCCTCCACCGTGGGCCGGCGACGGCCCGCGGCAAAGGCCACCGCCGGAATGTGCAGAATTAGATTGGTCGAACCTCCGAAAGCCGCATGGGTAACCATGGCATTGTGCAGAGCCGCGTCAGTGAGAATCTGGTTGGAAGTGATGCCGGCCGTCTCCATGGCCATCAAGGCGCGGCCGGACCGCACCGCCATATCGCGCCAGACCTCTTCCCCCGAAGGTGCTAAAGCCGCGTGTGGCACGGTCAACCCAAGGGCTTCGGCCACTACCTGCGAAGTCGCCGCCGTGCCCAGGAACTGGCATCCACCTCCCGCTGTAGCACAGGCCCGACAGCCCAGATCGTTGACCTCGTCGATGCTCATCTCACCGTGGGCCAAGCGCACGCCCGCCGACTGGATGCTGCCGGCATCCTCTCCCCGTTCGGGCGGCAGGGTCACACCGCCGGGCACCGCAATTACCGGCAGGTCGCGAGCCCCGGCCAGGGCAATCAATACCGCGGGCAGGCCCTTGTCGCAGGTTCCTACACCCATGACGCCCCGGCGGGTCGGCAGCGAGCGAATCAGGCGCCCCAGTACTATGGCCGCATCGTTGCGATAGGGCAGACTG
>MDTE01057396.1_pt1 | contig 16127 bp, 12 predicted proteins | sample 811231 | NCBI WGS metagenome assembly MDTE01 (sample SAMN05326651, study PRJNA326480) | marine metagenome | isolation source: seawater | place: Indian Ocean: Red Sea | collected 2010
GCAAACGCTGCGGAAGCGAACATGCGGGATACCCATGTCGTCGTCTTCGACCGAGATGACGCGAGCCATCTCAACCACGTTGCCCGCAAACTCGTACTCGTAGAGGCCGCCAATCCTTACGTCGGCAACCGATAGAACCCGGCGCCAAAACATGATTGCCCCCTCGCAAACATTAAGTGTCTCGTCGTTACTCGAATATATAGTTATTAGTAAGTAATTGTTAATAAATAATATCTTTAATATTGTTTTATTAAATAATTAAATAATCAATACAAATTAGTTTTATTTAACTAAATGATTTATAAAATTTTAGATATCTCAAAAAGTGGCCGATTTTCTGAGAATTCCGGCCGTTTTCAAAAATTTCCGCTAGTAGAATCGAGCCCAACAAGAGACGGAAACCTCGATGTCAGGATGGATTCGTGCGCCTTCGAACCGCTGCTCGAGCGGGTCGTATTCAGGAAGAGACCGATTAATCTGATTTAATCTGTCGAAATCGGATTGAATTCGACGTCTAACGCCTGAGTTGTCGAAGAATTGGTGGAATGGCCTCGGGCAGATCTTCCGCGATTAAGCCTGGCCCCACCAATGCGCCTGAAGCGCCATGGACCCAGCATGCGGCGCAGGCCGCATCAAATGGCTCCATGCCCTGGGCCAGCAGACCAACGACAAGCCCCGACAAGACATCGCCGGTCCCCGCGCTGGCAAGATCCGGCGGGGCGTTGCTGTTGATTGAGACTCGTCCATCAGGAGCTGCAATCACGGTATCGGCACCTTTCAGCAGCACCACCGCACCACATTCACGAGCGGCATCTTTCGCGGTAGACACCTTCCCCTGCTCCGCGGGCGACTCGCCAAACAATCTTGTGAACTCGCCGTCATGGGGCGTCATTACGCACCAACCGTTGATCGAACCGAAGAGTTCTGCCCCACGGCCCTCGAACACGGTCAGGGCATCCGCATCGAGAACGCAGGCCGCATCATCTCGCAATGCCGTCAATACTCTCGCGCGTGTAGCGTCCGTGACGCCATTTCCGGGACCGAGAAGAACCGCATTTCTACGACGTGCGGCGAGAATCCTTTCAAACCCTTCTTGGTCCTCGAAACTCTCCGTCATCACAGTAGTCAGTTGAGCGGCATTTACCGGCAGCGCATCAGGCGGGCTGGCGACGGTGACAAGACCGCAACCAATGCGGAGGGCTGCGCGCGCGGCAAGGCGTGCCGCACCGGTGCTACCCACCGCTCCACTGACAACAAGCGCATGACCCCGGCGATATTTGTGGTCGATCGCGGTCGGAACAGGAAACGAATGTCGCCACAATGCCGGGGTGTTTTCGGCAATCTGCGGCGCAATCTCCATGAGGGTGCTCTCGGGGATTCCGATATCGGCAACGTTGACCTCACCACAGGCGGAGCGTCCCGGGAAAAGCAAATGGCCCGGCTTCTTGCGAAAAAACGTCACAGATAAATCAGCTCGGAAATGCGTACCCAGCGCCTGGCCGGTATCGCCATGGATCCCGCTCGGGATGTCTACGGCAACGCGGACCGCCCGGGCCCGATTTGCCGCCTCAATCGTGTCACGAACCACTCCCTCGATGTCGCGGGAAAGACCGGCACCGAAGATCGCATCGACGATGAGACCACGGCCTTCAACGCCAGCCGGTGTCAATGGCATGACAGGGCCGTTCCAGGCTTCTGCCATGTATCGCGCATCACCTTTCAGGTGATCTGCCGAGCCCACCAGCGCCAATTGTACGTCCCAGGCCCCGACCTCTTGAAGGCGCCGCGCAATCACAAAACCGTCCCCGCCGTTGTTCCCCGGGCCGCAGAGCACGATTGTCGGTCGCGGCGCCCAGCGCCGAATGATCGCCCGCGCGACAGCGGCACCGGCCGCTTCCATCAAGGTAATCCCTGAGACTCCGGCGCCCATCGCCGCCGCGTCAGCGGCATACATCTCGTCAACCGTGAGCAGCGCAGAGGACAAGCTTTTTGGCAAGAGAATGCGTCCTGTCACATCGCCGGTTTCACTGTCGCTACCAAACCTCGATCAGGTGTTCCGTAATCAGGTCGAACCTCGGTAAAGACGCAGTCGCAAAATCTGCGAGAACGCGTACCCGATTGATGTCTTCCCGGCTTCGAATAGCGACTTAACCGTGGACGTCTCGAGTTCATTGGGACCGACATTGAGCCGCTTCATCAGCGGGCGCGTCGCAAAGGCCTCGAAATCGTCAAATCTCACCCACATTCTGTACCAATATTCACACCCTTCCGAGAATAACTTGGACGCCGTGCGGTCGAGGGCATCGATTGCCAGCCGCCGGACGATGGTTTCGTCGTGAAACGGTTTCATCAATTGCGACCAGGTTCCCGCCATGTCCGGCTCAACCACGTACAAGAATCCTTGGTCAGCTTTGAGCACCCGCCGCGCCTCCAACAGTGCCTGATCCATGAGGTCTTCCGGAACGTGATGGAGTGACCGATTGAAGAAGACACCGCCCGCCATGCCGTCCTCTAACGGGATCGCCTCGCCGCCCGCGCATTTGAAAGTGACCCGATCCCGAAGCCCTTCCGGCAATTCCGGCAGTGTCCTGGTGTCATCCGGTTCTATGGCCAGTACGCTCGCCCCACGCTCGGCAAGTGCCTGGGCAAAGGCGCCGTCCCCGCTGCCAACGTCGACAAGTAATTCCGAATCGATACTCACGAGTCGATCGACCACTTCGATATGACTGGCCTCGCCCAAGTCAGCAACAGACAGATTGGGTTGAACGCTCAATTCCAGTCTCCTCGAGGCATAGTCTCCGACTCTATCATGGCACCTGCCCTCAAAGTGACGGTCGTCTGTCCGCAAACGAATACGCCCTTTGGTACGCATACGACGCGCGCAGGACAAGATGATCGGCGAACGGCGGGCCAACGATCTGCAATCCGACCGGCAGACCTTCAGAGGTGAAGCCACACGGAACGCTGGCCGCTGGTTGCTTCGTCATATTGAAGGGATAGGTGAAGGGTGACCAGGTGATCCATTTGGGATCGTCGCTTTCCCGCGGCGACATTGTGCCGGCAGCGAAGGCCGCAACCGCCAGGCTCGGCGTCAGAAGTAGATCGTACTCTCTGTGGAATTCCATCATGAGTTCGCCGAGTACAGCGCGCTGATGATCCGCCGCAATGTAGTCCAACAGCGGAATTCTCCTCCCCTCCTCGACGATTTCGGCGAAGTCTGGCTCGACCAGGTTCATCTGATCTTCGGTCAGATTTGACAATCCGTTGGCGGCGCCAGCCCACCAGAGGGTCCTGAACGCCGCGCGTGGGTCATCGAATCCGGGATGTGCTGTCTCTACCTGGGCACCCAGACTTTTAAAGTTATCGACCGCAGATGCAAAGATTTCCGCAATCTCAGCATCGACATTCGCGTATCCAAGATCCGGCGAGTAAGCGACACGGAGCCCTTCCAGCCCCTGATCAAGGCCATCTCGATACTCTCGCGGCTCGTACGGAAGTGCCGTCCAGTCCCGATGGTCGGGTTGGGAGATAACTGTCAACATGAGGGCTGCATCTTCGACCGTTCGTGTCATGGGCCCAACATGGCCCAGCGTGCCAAATCGTCCCATCGGCCAAGCCGGCACCCGCCCGAAGCTCGGCTTCAATCCAAAGATTCCGGAGAACCCTGATGGAATTCGGATCGATCCGCCGCCATCTGTGCCGATCGCCAGATGGCACATCCCCGCGGCAACCGCCGCACCCGCGCCACCACTGGAGCCGCCAGGCGTCATGTCCAGATTCCATGGATTTCGCGTAATGCCGGATACGCCGCTGTCGGTCACACCTTTCCATCCGAATTCAGGCGTGGTCGTCTTGCCAAAGATCACGGCGCCGTTTTCGCGCAGTCGCGCGACACAGGGCGCATCCAATTCCCAAGGTTGGTCGGGGTCAGTCGTTCTGGATCCGAATAACGTTGGCCAACCCTTGGCAAGGACGAGATCCTTGATCGACGTCGGGACACCGTCGACCGGTCCCAGAGGCTTGCCGGTTCGCCATCTTTCTTCAGACTGTCGCGCATCATTGAGCGCAGACTCTTCGTCAACCACTATGAAGGCATTGGTTTTGCCGTCTATGGCGGAAATTCGCTCTAGCGTCGCACGCGTGACATCGACGGGTGAGAGAGTCTGGTCCCTATAGTGGCCGACCAACTCGCATGCCGACATGTATAGAATGTCATCCGACAAATTGCTTCTCCCGGTAATATCAGGCCACCAAACACTCTAAAGCGTTTGTGGCAAGGCTGTGCTTTGCTGCCTAGAGCAAATTCTCTAGAGATGGAAGCAGCGGCAACCGTATCGTCAGAAGTTGCGAAGGGGCATAGGCCAGATTGGAAAGGTTGAACCTTCCGAAATCCGGCAATTCTAAAAGGAAAGATTATTGAAGATCATTGTGCTTGGTGGTGGTGTCGTCGGAATCTCCACCGCCTACTTTTTGACCCAGGCTGATCACGAAGTGACCGTCGTCGAGAGGCGAGAAGGTCCGGGCCTCGAGACGAGTTTTGCCAACGGCGGGCAAATCTCAGTCAGTCATGCCGCGCCGTGGTCACGACCTGAACTTCCCGGACAATTGATTCGCTGGATCGGACGCCGCGATGCGCCGTTTCGAATGGTACCGCAGCCAGATCCTGACATGTGGCGTTGGGGGATCGCGTTTCTGCGAAACTGCAACTCGTCCCGGTTCCATGAGAACGCGGTCCGGCTGCAACGTCTATCAACCTACAGCCAGGAAATGTTGACGCGAGTTCGAGAGAGTTCGGGCATCCAGTTTCATCACACAGCGCGTGGTATTCTTTCGGTATTTCGGAGCCAGGAAGCGTTCGAGGCCGCCGCCGAACACGCAGAGGCGTTACGCGACGAGGGTGTCAACAAGGAAGTCCTGGACGTGAACTCCTGCTTCAGCCGTGAGCCGGCATTACGCAACTCCGACGTCCCCATCAGGGGTGGTGTCTTTTCGCCACTGGATGAATGCGGAGACGCTCACATCTTTACCTGCGAACTCGCAGATCACTGTTCGCGACGGGGAGTCACGATGCTTTACGACACCCACGTACAGACAATCGACACCGTCGGAGGCAAAGCAATCGGCGTGACGACAGACCAAGGGCATTTGGCTGCGGATGCCGTCGTGATCGCCTTGGGCAGCGAGAGCCCACGATTGGCACGGCCGCTCGGGATAAAGTTGCCGATTTATCCCGTCAAAGGATATTCAGTGACCATTCCCATTGAGGGGCGGAACCAGGCACCTTCGATGGGCATCGCGGATGAGGAACGGAAGATCGTCGTGTCTAGACTCGGTGACAAACTCCGCGCGGCGGGCACGGCAGAACTTGTCGGTTATGATAGACGTATCGACGAGCGGCGCGCGCACTCCGTCCTCAAGCCGATGTTGGAGTTGTTTCCTAACGGCGGAGATGCCGACAAAGTGGAATTCTGGAGTGGATTACGCCCGATGACACCTGATGGCTCGCCTGTAATTGGGCAGACTGAAATCCAGAACCTTTACCTGAACACCGGTCACGGGTCGGTCGGATGGACGCTGGCGTGTGGATCGGCTCGCCTGGTCAGCGATATGATCAGCGGCACCCAGTCCGACGTGAATCCCACCGTGTGGTCACTGGGGAGGTATCATTGAGCCCTCTGGAACCGATTGACACATGTCACCACGCAGCTCGCACATGAGAATCCCAGGACGAACGATCGCAATCGTGCTCGGCGCCAGCTTGCTTCTGGGTTGTGCCGATCTGGTTCCCACACTCCGTGACGATTACATGGGCAAGTCCCTGTTGCAGCCCTACACGGTGCCCAAGCAAATCAAGTACGACGACGACGGGAATCCGATTGCCGAGGACTCCGGCTGGTCTTTCCCCAGGTTGGTTCCCTGGGTGTTCAACACAAACTAGACCTCCGCCTCTTCCTTGACGGTATGCAGAATACCGGTCTCGTACACCAGATCAGGTTCTCCGCTTAGTTCCAGCATTCGCTCGCGCGTACTGTCCCGCAACGCAAGCACCGCCGTCCAACCAGCACCAGTCGGTGCGATGGGTTTGTCTATCTGAATCTGTACACGACCGTATCTTGGGAACCATGATTCGGATCTCAAGATGTAACGCGTTCCGGTCATGGCGATGGGGACCACAGGGACATCTCCTTGTGCCGCGCAGGCAAAAGCACCTGAACGGAAGGGCAGCAATCCTGACATGCGGCGGAAAGTCCCTTCGGGAAAAAATATAAGGGTTTCCCCATCCGCGATGGCGTCGCTGAGTTCGACCACCGCGCCGACGCCCTGTTGAGCATCAAACCTTTCCACGAATCTCGTTCCGAGGTGCGCGAGGAAAGGTCCTGTCCAAATTGAATGTCGAAGCTCTTTCTTTGCAACGAAGTGATAGTCATCGGAAAGCGCAACAAGAAGGATCGGGCCATCCAGATAGCTCGCATGGTTGGATACCAGCACCTTCGGCCCCGTGGGCAGGTTGGACTCACCCTCAACGGTCACCCGAATCCCGGTCAGGCCCAAGAACAATTTGAGACCCGTGCGGACCAGGGCGCGACAAAAGCCGACGGAAGAAATGAGCGTCACCGGCAACCAGACAAGGACCGCGGCCAACCCGAGCGCCAGCCACCACCAGCCTGCATAGACAACCTCGATGGCACCACGAAGGATACGCCGGAACTCCGGCAGGACACTCGCTGCGGTAAGACGTACGAACTGCCACCACACAGCATGACGGGTCATGGCAGCACCTTCAGATTCATAAGCCATCCGGCAGGCCGCACGCCTGATCTTGCCGCTGGAGGTCTTCAGCACGGTCTGGGGTGGCACGAGAGCGACGTCGTCGGCCGGGGAACCGACGACATCAAGCGTGACCGATTCTACCTCCGATCGCAGATCCCGGAGGCGGTCTGCACGTTTCTTCCGGGTCTCGGCCATGACGACGAGCTTTTCCGTACCGGTGCCCGCATCAAGAACCCCAAATACAGCGACGCACCCCATGCGGACACCCTCGACCTCACCGACAGCGCGCTCGATCTCCTGCGCATAAACATTGCGTCCCGCCTTGATGATGAGGTCCTTGCGACGCCCTGTGATGAAAATGTCGCCCTGCCGTGTGTAGGCGAGGTCTCCACTTTCGAGCCAATCCGCGTCGAATAGATCCTCTGTCGCTTCGCTGTTTCTGTAGTAACCCCGTGTGGCTGAGGGTCCGCGGAACTGAAGCCGCCCTTCCCTGCCCTGGGGCAGTTCCCGTCCCGCATCGTCGACGATTCGTATCTCGTGACCGGGTAGCGGTCGGCCGCATGCGACAAACGATAGAGGATTTGCCGTCTCCTCAGCCGGTACGGCTTGGCCGTACAATGTGAACTGATCACGGTCGATTCGATCGATTGTCGCGTCACCCTCCAACGGTGGAAACGCCAATCCGACCGAACATTCGGCAAGTCCGTAGACGGGCTTCAGACCCTCCGAATTGAACCCATATTGCTTGAAGCGATTGCAAAACCCTTCGATGGTCTCCGCGATTACTGGCTCAGCACCGTTGGCAGCAATTCGCCAGGAATGCAGGTCCAGGCCTTCGATGTCCTGCGCGTCGACCCTGTTGACGCACAGGTCATAGGCGAAGTTTGGCGCAGCGGACAGCGTTCCGCCATGTCTGTGAATGGCCCACAACCATCTCTCGGGACGCGCCAAGAATGTGAGCGGTGACATCACCACGAATTTCACAGCGTGGTACATGCTGCCAAGCCAAGCACCAATCAAACCCATATCGTGGTAGAGCGGCAGCCAGCTGACGAACACGTCCGTCGATTCGGCTTTCAACGCCGCACCCATCGCCCTGATGTTGGCAAGCAGATTTGCATGTGAAAGGGCCACCCCCTTCGGATCACCGGTGCTGCCGGAGGTGTATTGCAGGAAGGCGATGTCATATTCGTGCACGACGACGCGAGGCGAATCCTCCGGGAGCACGGATACATCTTCCGGTGTGACGACGTGTCGCAGCTCTTTCACCTGAGAGCGCAGGAAATGCGCCACGTGCTTTGCCTCTTCAATCGTGATGAGAACCTGAACTTCGGCGTTCTGCAGAATGGCCGCCTGGCGTCTCAAATGATCTTCGATCTGAGACAGCCGAGCGGGCGGATAAATAGGAACAGGGATACCGCCCGACATCAGGATTCCGAAGAAGACAGCAAAGAACTCCGGACACGTCGGCAGCATGATCGCCACCGTTTGACCGGGCGCGAGGTCTCGGCGCGCGAGCCCTTCAGAGATCATTCGAGCGGCCTCACGAAGCTCTGCATATGTCGTGGTGGTTTCGAGACCGTTTTCGTCGATGAAGCAGAAGTGAGGCCTGTCCGGATGCGTCAGAACGTGCCAGTCCAGCATCTCCGTCAGCGTATCCGCTCCCAGTGGCAGGGCAGGGACTCGCTCGAGTCCGCGGTCTCTTCCTGCAGTATCGAGACGTGCGCGACCATGCCCAACTCCAACGCCATCGATCGCGCCTACCAGGTCTCCCAATGATTCAACAGTGGTCAGAGCCCCGTCAGGAATATCAACGTCCAATTCCCGGCCCAATCTGTGAAACAACTCGACGCGGCCAAGACTGTCGAGACCGAGGTCTCTCTCCAGATGCGTGTGTGTGGTGAGGTGGAGCTGGCCGCGACGATGCGGCTGAAGCTCCAGAACCATATCGTGCGCGGCACGCAGAACGATATCGGTAGTTCCCGCTGAGTGTTCAGTGCGGGTGGCGGAATTGTCTGTGTCGACCATCAACTCGAGCCACGATCAAAGGTGTGGTTATCGTATCCCGCTACAACTCCAACACGCCACCAGGCGTGTTCCTCTGTTATAACGTTGACCACAGATGCTGTGTGTCAATACGGAGGGTGAGCGGTGCAATACGTCAATCTCGGCCAAACAGGTCTCAAGGTGAGCCGCGTGGTCCTTGGCTGCATGAGCTACGGCAGCAAGTGGTATCGCGAGTACATGATCGACGAAAAAGGCGCCCGTTCACATTTCAGGAAGGCTCTCGACCTCGGTATCAATTTTTTTGATACAGCAGATACATACGCGAACGGTGAAAGCGAACAAATCACGGGCAATTGGTTGACGAAGTTCGCCAGTCGAGACGACCTGGTCATCGCGTCCAAGGTCTTCAACCCCATGGGCCCTGGCCAGAATGCAAGTGGCCTGAGCCGGAAACACATCATGGAAGGCATCGACGCCAGCTTGAAGCGTCTCGGCACTGATTATCTCGACCTCTATCAGATTCACCGCTTTGACGATCTCACTCCCATCGAAGAGACGATTGAAGCCCTGCACGACGTGGTGAAGTCCGGCAAAGTTCTCTACGTCGGCGCGTCCAGCATGTTCGCCTATCAGTTCTCGAAAATGCTGCACACCGCGGACCTCAACGGCTGGACGCGGTTCGTCTCCATGCAGAACCACTACAACCTGATCTACCGGGAAGAAGAGCGTGAGATGATGCCTCTCTGTGAGGACGAAGGTATCGGCGTCATTCCATGGGCGCCGCTGGCAAAGGGATACCTCTCTGGCAAGCGCAGAAGAAACTCCAAGTCGCCGACCAAGCGCGCGAAGAACGATCCCCGCTCACACCAGCTCTACGACCAGGCGAACAACTTCGACATCATCGATCGCCTGATCGAGATCGCGAAAAAGCGCGGGTACACCCCCGCCCAGATCGCAATCGCCTGGCTGTTGCACAAGCCGCACGTCACCGCGCCCATCATCGGTGCGACCCGGGTGTCGCACATCACCGACGCTGCCAAAGCGGTCGAGATCGAACTCGACGACGAGGAGATGGCTTATCTCGAAGAACTCTACGAGCCTCATCGAATTTCAGGAATCGAGCGGGCCAAAGGCATCCCCATGTACCCCGGCGTGACAACCTGACGACGGGGCCCGCGCCTCAAAAAAAATGGCCGTTTGTACAAGGACTAAAGGCGATGGAGGTGTCTGATCAGGCGCGTCGATTGCAGTCGGAAGCGCTGATCTGGGACATGACGCTTCCGTACACCGACTATGGCGATCCGGCCCTGAAGGTCGCCATGTTGGAACGCATGGCAGCCCATGGGTTCGACGCGGTTTCGCTGACCGTCGGCGGTGACTGGATGGAACTGCCAACCACAATCCAATCGATCGCCAAAGAACGTCAGTATTTCCTGAGCCGGCCTGATGATTACGTCCTCATCGAGACGGCAGACGACATCGTTCGAGCCAAGCACGAGAACAAGTTGGCAGTGGGATTCCATTTCCAGGGCACCAACCCCATCGCCCACAACCTCGCGATGGTTGAGTTGTACTACAAGCTCGGCATCCGCCACATGTTGATGTGCTACAACGTCAAGACGCCTATCGGCGACGGGTGCCAAGAACAAACGGACGGCGGGTTAAGCCGCTTGGGCGCTGATCTGGTCCGAGAGATGAACCGGGTCGGGATGCTGGTGGACGTGGCGCATACCGGATATCGCACCAGCATGGATGTTTTCGACGTCTCGGATGAACCGGTCATCATTTCGCACGCGAACGCCCGGGCATTGTGCGATCACACGCGGAACATCAAAGACGATCAGATTGTCGCGTGCGCCAATTCGGGCGGCGTCATCGGTGTCATCGCTTTTGGGCCGGTCCTGGGAGACGACGGGACACCCCTCGTTGACCTTCTCATCCGCCACATCCGATACATGGCGAATCTGGTGGGTCCACAGCACGTGGGGCTTGCTCTGGACCTGATTTACGATCAATCCGTTTCCACACGGACCATGTGGAACCCCTACTTCCATCCGCGTCCCATTCCCGACATCCCGCCTGAACAGATGAACCTGATCATCGAAGGTTTGCTCCGCGATGGTTTCTCCGAGGATGAGACTCGCGGCATTTTAGGTGAGAATTGGCTCGCCGTGGCGCGAAAGGTCTGGAAATAGGTAGACTCCTACCTCCGGGTTCGAAGGGAACAAAATGAGTCTTCAAACAGCGCCAACGCCTGCGGAGTTTGCCGAGGCTGTCAATGAGTCAATGCCCATCGCGGAGCGTTTGTTTACTGAGCTTGAAGAGAAAACGGCCGATGGCGTCGGCGTCACGCGGGGTTCTTACGGTGAAGGGGAGCAAATCGCGCATGACCTCTTGCAAGGCGCAGCGACGTCCCTGAACCTCGAGATCAGCAAGGACCCTGCAGGCAACCTTTACATGACCCTGCCAGGTGAAGATCGGGACGCGCCGGCCTGGTTCGTTGGCTCTCATCTCGATTCCGTCTATCACGGGGGCAACTTTGACGGCGCGGCCGGCGTCATCGCCGGGGTCACGGCCCAGGCGGCTCTCCAGCGACTGCAAATCACGCCAGCCCGTGACATCACCGTGATGGGTATCCGTGCCGAGGAATGCAGCACCTGGTTTGTGGGCCACCACGGTGGCCATCTCGGAAGTCGCGCCGTGCTGGGATTGCTGTGGCCGGGCGAAATGGAATCAGCCGTTCACGTGCATACCGGTCGAACGCTTGCCCAATGCATGGACGACGCGGGCTTCGACTCCTCGTACTTCCGTGAGAGCAACCAGCCTTATCTGAGACCCGACAATGTTAAGGGCTACTTTGAACTCCACATCGAACAAGGTCCCGTGTTGCATCACGAGGGTTTTCCGGTTGGCATCGTCACGGGAATCCGCGGCTGTCTGCGCGCTCGCAGCGCACATACGACAGGCGTCTACACACATTCCGGCGCGGTGCCTCAGGAGATGCGGCGGGATGCTGTGCTCGGCACGGCCGAGCTCATGCTGGACATCGAGAAGCAGTGTACTGAGGCGCGGGCCAGTGGCCGCGACATGGTCTTTGCAGCAGGCAAATTCTTCACCGATTCAGACCATCACTCCATCGTCAAGGTTCCCGGATCCGTCGGGTTTGCCATCGATATCCGCAGCCAGGACACAGTCGTTCTGGAGGAGATGCAGACGTACGTCACGAAGCGCGCCGCCGAGATAAATAAGCGGCGAGGGATTGAAATCGACCTCAACGAAATGTCCCTCGTAACACCTGCGGTCATGGACAAGGGTTACCGGGCCCACATGCAAAGAGGCGCCAAGCTCCTCGATGTGTCGTACATGGATATTCCCAGCGGCGCTGGGCATGACGCAGCCGATTTTCACGATGCGGGAATTCCCGCCGCGATGATATTCATCCGCAACGATCACGGTAGTCACAATCCCGACGAAGCCATGGAATTGGAAGACTTCGCTCTCGGTACTAGACTGCTGGCGTGGACTCTGGCGACGCTGGACGACTAGCCGGCGTCCCTGTGGCGAGACCTGCCATGACGACTCATTTCATCGACCGCTCCGAGAACGATCTATACGAGAACGCGGGTTTTCGCGTGACTCCTCTCTCGGAACGTGTGGGCGCGGACATTTGTGGAATAGATTTGAGTAGGCCTGTCAGCGACAACGTCTTCGAGGCGATCCATACGGCATGGCTTCAAAACCTCGTTCTGCGATTTCGCGGTCAGCACTTGTCTGATTCCGATCTGGTTCGCTTCAGCGGTATGTTCGGTGAACTGGACACCTACACGCATCCAAATCCGCTTGAAGAAGATCCCTACCCGGAAATATTCATCGTCTCCAACATCACAGCCGAGGACGGAACCCCGATCGGGCAGCTGGGCGCCGACGCCGTGCCCTGGCACACGGACATGTCCTATACCAAAAAGCCGCCAAAGATGAGCACGCTTTACGGCATCGAAGTCACGGCACAGGGTGGCGAAACTGGTTTCCTCAGCATGTATCACGCCTACGACACGCTGGATGGCAATCTGCGGAAAAAGGTCGAAGGTTGCCTTCTCAAGCAGGATGACGGTCACGTGGCGGATGGCACGCTGCGACCGGAATTCGATCCCGACGATTACGCGGATCCCAGAACCTCACCGGGACCACAACATCCCATTGTGCGCACCCACCCGGAATCCGGTCGGGAATGCCTCTATCTGGGCAAGCGAAACTTCGCCTATATCCCCGGTTTTTCGCTGGAGGAGTCAGAGGTGATACTGGATGCTTTATGGTCTCACGCCATACGTGAGGAATTCGCCTGGTTCAATGAATGGGAACCCGGCGACTTTCTGATGTGGGACAATCGGTGCACCATGCATTCGCGACGGGCGTTCCACCATGCGTCACGACGCATCCATCACCGGACCCAGGTCAAAGACACCGAAAGACCCCGCTAATCTATTCAATGCCCTTAATGGGGGTCTATCTATCAGGGAGCTAGACAAACATGCCGGAAAACAACCCACGCATTCCCCTTCGGCTACTCGACGAAATGCCGGAACTGCAGCCCCTGAACGGCAAGCCGATCATGGTGCATGTCGTCATGAATCTCGAGGTCTGGCCCTTCGAACAACCGATGCCCCGAGCAATCCTGCAGAATCCGCATGGCAAATCGCCGATGCCGGACATCGGCAACTTTAGCTGGGCCGAGTACGGTCTCCGTACAGGCGTGCCGCGCCTCGCACGCATATTCGAAGAACGCGGATTGCCCGTAACCAACATGATGAATGCCGCCTTGCCCGACTTCTATCCATCCGTCGCCCAACTCGCTCTCGATGCAGGTTGGGAGTTGTGCGGCCACGGGCTCTTCCAGCGGTCCCTGCTCGGTGAGGACGACGAAGAAGGCGTAATCGACGAGGCGCTCGAGAAATTTGAAGCGTATTCGGGATCGCGCCCCAAAGGCTGGCTTGGTCCGGGGTACGGTGAAAGCCTGAATACGCCGGATATCCTGAAGAGCAAAGGAATCGAGTACATCCATGACTGGATGTTCTACGACACACCCACCTGGATGAAGACCAAGCACGGTCCCTTGATGGCCCTCCCCTACGCGCTGGACATGAATGATGTCATGACCTTTGCGCTCGATCGCAACACCGCCGAGGAGTACTACATCCGCTGGAAGGCCGCGGCGGATTATTTCGGGAAGGAACCTGGATTACCTCCACGCATCATGACCATGGGACTCCATCCCCACATCATCGGGGTTCCCTACCGCCTCGACATGTTCACCCGCACTCTCGACATGCTGCTGGAACGCCCCGACACGATATTTGTAACTGGCAGCCAGATTGCCGACTGGTTCCGAGATCAGGATCCCGAAGGCAAGCGCATGGTGGAGTGATCCTCCGAGAGTTATCCGCTGGGTGGGAGCGGGGCTTCAACGATGACACGTTCGTCGAACCCGGTGACCACACAACTCTGGTAAGCCATACCCATTGAAATGCGCCCCCCGCTGATCAACGCCGATTTGAGCCATTCGAATCCGCGCTGACCGACGAGCGTGTGGGAACCCCACAACTGGACTGCCTGATATCGCGCGATGGCACCCCTCAGTGTCTGGAAGGACAACTCGGGGAAGTACCCTGAGACCAACCGGGCAATGGTCGTCGGAGTCTGATGGTGGAGCCACTTGAGTGTTCTGAACATGCTCCGGGAGAGGCCGTGGGCAACTTCGGGGCAGTCTCGGAGAAATCCCGCTGTCGTGTAAAAGGTCGTGTAGGCGACGGCTCCGCGATCAGCTGCAGCACTCCAGACATGACCGATGCCATCTTTCACCAGCATTTCCACATAGGGTTCGTAGATTTGGATGACATCGAGGGCACCATTCTTCAGCGCCACGATGTTGTCGGCCATGGTCTCGTCTGACACACGCTCGAGTGACTCCGGTTCCATGCCCAACAATCTCAAGTCGTGTTGCAGGCACAACCATGGTGTCGGAACCTCAGCCACGGTTCCGACACGCACATCCATCAAATCCTCTAGCGTGAAACTGGAATTGGGTTCGTTGCCAACCAGGAAGAAGGGATCACGTGCCACCACCTGGCAGAAACAAATCAGGCCGCAGTTGGGATCCTCATCGTATTCGTGCAACACGCGCGCGGGGCCTCCCCAGGCCACATCAGCCTTCCCCTCCATAAGGTCCTTGGCCGTTCGGTCGGGACCAGGGGATGTCGCCACGCGAATATCCAAGCCTTCCGCCTGAAACGTCCCCAGCTCAAGTGCCGCGTAGAACGGCACGTAAGGGACCGCACGCAGGTTTTCGTAGAGCGTAATCTTCATTTTGGCTTGTGAGGCTTACCGTGAACCAGAACGCGATGATAATAGCCTAGGGCAACCTGGCCGCAGAGAAATCGGCAGGTTTAGGGAATCAGATTCCGATAAGCGCATGCAATTTCCCGCCAGGCTTCGTCCCTTTCGGTCCTCGATATCGGGGTAGCGACAGATAAAGGAACCAGCGTGACGGACGAACCGACCATGGCTGTCTACTCACGACTGCAACAGACCTTCATCCTGATTTCGCTGACCTTCGCGTCGGCACTCCCGACACTCAATGTGACCGTGGGCAATGCGGTGCTCCCGCAGATGCGTGGCGATCTCTCCGCCGGTCTGGAGGAAATCTCCTGGGTTCTGACAGCGACCATGGTGTGCACGGCCATCGCGATGCCTACAGCCGGGTGGCTCGGGATGCGTTTCAGTCAGCGGCGCGCACTCATCGTCTGCATAACTGCATTCACGTTTGCCTCAGCCATGCTGGGGATCGCTGACACGCTCGAGGAAGTCGTGTTCTGGCGCGCCTGTCAGGGCTTGTTCGGCGGTCCCATATCACCACTCTGCATCCCCGTCATACTCAGTACCTATCCCAAACGGGATCATGGAATGGCCATGGCACTTTGGGCAGGCGGTGTCATGTTGTCACCCATAATGGGCCCACCGCTGGGGGGATATCTAACGTCGATCTATGACTGGCACCTGACCTATGCGTTCATGGTGCCTCTTGGAATCATCACCTACTTTCTGGTGGTCGGAGCAGTCCCTGATTCTCGGCGGCATACCGACTTACGTTTCGACTGGCTGGGATTCCTCGCGCTCTCCGTCGCGCTCCCTGCCACGCAAATCATGGTGGATCGCGGCACACGGCTTGATTGGTTTGAGTCTCAAGAAATCACCGCGTGGGCCATTATCGCAGTCTGCACATTCTATTTCTTCCTGGCCCATAGCTTGACCACGCGTCAGCCGTTCGTGGATTTCCGAATCTTTCGCGACAAGAA
>MDTE01067883.1_pt1 | contig 16127 bp, 20 predicted proteins | sample 811231 | NCBI WGS metagenome assembly MDTE01 (sample SAMN05326651, study PRJNA326480) | marine metagenome | isolation source: seawater | place: Indian Ocean: Red Sea | collected 2010
AAATGTAAGTTATTGATTTAATTGGTTAAAAAAAAAAAAATTAAAAAAAAAAAAGATGTTGGAAAGTTTCTTGCTTTTACCTAAACAACAATTTTTACAAGGGTTGGCGAATGAAAGAAATAATTTTACTTAAAGATCATTTTAATGAAGCAGAAATTCTAAATGATTTTTTTAAATCTAAATCACTAGATTCAAGATTACTTGATAGTAATAATCTAAAAACATTAAATTTACCAAAATCTTGTTTAATATGCTCTAACGAATTAATGGAAAAAATTGGAGGTAAATCAGATTTACTTAAAATTTCCAGAAATATTGGAAGTACAAATCTAATTGTTTTAAATTCTGGTGAAAGCAAATATGAAATTAAAAAAGATCTAGGAGGCGCTTTCTTAGAAATCTCATGTACTAATGTTGATGAGGTAATTATAGAAATTGTCTTTCAAATTATTTCATCAGAAAAATATTCTTTCTCTGATAAAAAAACACACGCATTGATAAATATGGCAAAAAAAGTAGCTAAGACAGATGTAACTGTATTCATTCATGGGCCTACAGGAACTGGGAAAGAAGTTATCTCAAACTTCATTCACCAAAATTCTGAAAGATCTGAAAATCCGTTTGTTGCAATTAATTGTGCTGCAATTCCAGAAAATATGCTAGAAGCAATGCTTTTTGGACATGAAAAAGGTGCTTTTACTGGTGCATCATCAGCAAACAAAGGAATTTTTAGAGCCGCTGATACTGGAACTTTACTCTTGGATGAAATTTCTGAAATGCCAATATCATTACAGGCAAAATTATTAAGAGTTCTTCAGGAAAAAAAAGTTACTCCAATTGGTGGTCAAAGAGATATTGAAGTTGATGTAAGAGTAATCGCAACTACTAATAGAGATATGATTGAAGAAGTTCAAGAAAAGAAATTTCGTGAGGACTTATATTATAGATTAAATGTATTTCCAATAGAAACATCAAATTTATCTGAAAGACCAAATGACATTATTCCAATAAGTATAGCTTTACTTAAAAGACATTGTAGTCTTGAAAACATACCATTGATTTCAAAAGAAGCCCAAAATATTTTAAAGACTTATACTTGGCCAGGAAATGTTCGTGAACTGGAAAACGTTCTACAAAGAGCAATAGTGCTTTGTGAAGACAAAATAATTAACCAAAAAGATATAATGATTGATAGCTCTATAAGTGAAAAACTCTACGCTGATCAAGGTTTAAACAATAACAATAGAAAAGCTGTTCAAGCTTAATAATTTAGGAGAATTAATATGAAACCAAGTGACTTAAAGCCAAATTTAACTAACTTAAAACCTGATTTAATAAACGTAAAAAATAATCAAGGTCAAATAAAAGATCTCCAAGAAGATATTGTTAATCTAACACCGGAGATAAAAGAAGTTAATAAAAATGTAGATTTTTTGTCAAACATTAAAGGAGCTATTGATGAAGTCTCTTCAAATCAAGTCAAGAGCGCTGAGCTCACTAAGAATTTTGAACTAGGTTTAGAAAATGATTTGACTAAGGTAATGATTCAGCAACAATTATCAAGTCTTGGTTTTCAAATGACTTTAAATATAAGAAATAAAGTTTTAAGTGCATATAAAGATATTATGAATATGCCTGTGTAATTTAAATAAGGAAAAAAAATGGCAGAACAAACACAAACAACAACAGAACTTGCAAGTACTCAAGTAGGATCAACTGGACTATTATCAACAATTGGAAATTCATTAGAGAAATTCAAAAAATTTTCCAATGAACCTGCCGTACAAAGATCTGTTCCAGTCATGATTGGACTATTTGTGATCTTTTTAGGCTTAATTTTCTTTATAACATTTAGGGAGCCTAGTAGAACAGCTTTATTTTCTTCTCTTCCAGAGCATGAAAAATCAAGAGTTATGGATGTTCTCAGAACAAATGGAATTGATGTTTCTATTGATAGAGCTACTGGAGAAATTTTAGTTCCCTCGCCTGAATATTATGAAGCAAAAATGAAACTTGCAGCGGAAGGACTTCCTAGTTCTGTTCCTCAAGGTTATGATATTTTAGAAAAAATACCAATGGGTACAAGCAGATCAGTTGAGTTTATGAAGATGAAACAAACTCAAGAAATAGAATTAGCAAGATCTATTAATGAAATATCATATATCTTAGGAGCTAGAGTTCATTTAGCAATCCCAGAAAAATCAGTTTTCGTAAGAGAATCTTCTCCACCTACAGCATCAGTTTTTGTAAAACTTGCTGATGGAAGAGTATTAAGTAGAGAACAAATAAGATCTATTGTCCATATTGTCTCATCTTCTGTCCCTAATATGTCTTCAGACAATGTAACTGTTGTAGATCAATATGGTGGACTTTTATCAAAACCAGAAGATGACCCTAATGTCGCTTTAACTGAAAAACAACTTGCACATAGAATAAAAATTGAGTCTTTGTATCGTGAAAGAATTCTTTCTTTAGTTTCTCCAATTGTTGGTGCAGGAAATTTGACGGCTCAAGTAAATGTTGAAATGGACTATACTAATACACAAACTACAGAAGAAACTTTTGATCCTGAAAGCATTTCAACTAGAAGTGAACAAAATAGTTCAGATGAATCTACAGATAGGCCAGCTAGAGGAATTCCTGGTGCGGTAGCCAACCAGGCACCATTAGCAGCAGATTTAGCTGTTGAACAACCCGCAGCTGATGAACCACAAGAATTTAAACAAAGATCAAGTAGTAACGTTAAAAATTATGAGGTTAGCAAAAAACTAAGTACTACAATTGGACAAATTGGTAAAATTAGAAAAGTCAAGACGGCTGTACTCGTTAAAAATAAAATGGTTGAAACAGCTGAGGGTTTGTCGTCTGAGCCTTTGGGTGAAGAAGATAAAGAAAAAATTTCTTCACTTGTAAAAGAAGCTGTAGGATTTAATGGAGATAGAGGAGATTCTATTGTTGTAACAAGTGGAGATTTTATAGAAGAAATGGATGTAATAAGTACTAAATGGTACGAAGAGTCATGGTTTCAAAATCTAGTAGGACAATTTTCGACTGTTCTAATCCTTGCAATTGTAACATTCGGTGCATTAAAGCCTCTTTTAAATAGGATTTTAGTTCCAACAGCTGGAGTTTCAGGTGCACCTGGAATGTCAGAATCTGATTTGGAAGCAGAAGAAGCTGAAGAGGAGGTTCAAGTTCAAGAAGGAGAATCATTAGAGGATATTAAAGCAAAACTTAAACCTAAAAAACAAACTATATCGGCTGAAATGCTTGATACTGCAAATTCTTACGACGATAAAGTTGCAGTTATTAGAATGATTGTTGGTGATGAAGCAGGAAAAGTTTCAAATGTATTCAGACAATTAATGAAAAAAGACATAACTTAGTATATAATTAAGGAAAAACTATGGCAGAAACAAAAACAGATGAAGCTCAAGAAGAAGAAAAATCACCATTTGAGCAATTAACCAGTACGCAAAAATGTGCAATTCTAATGATGCTTCTTGGTGAAGAAGAAGCTTCAGAAATTTTAAAAAACTTAGGCCCCAAAGAGGTTCAACAGTTAGGAAAGGCCATGTATGATGTTCAAGGATTAGATCAAGAAACTGTTGATAAAGTTTTAGACGAATTCTTAGCAATAATTAAAACTCAAACAGACCTAGGTATGGGATCATCAAACTATATTAGAAATGTAATGACTAAAGCATTAGGAGAAAATAAAGCACAATCTGTTTTAGGAAGAATAACCCCTACAGAAAGTGATAAACCAATTGAAATACTCGATTGGATGGATGCCAGGTCAGTAGCGGAACTAATATCTGATGAACATCCACAAATAATGTCTTTGATTATTTCCTATTTAGACCCTGGGGTAGCCGCAGATGTTTTAAATTTACTTCCTGAGGACACTCAAGCTGATATAATCCATAGAATAGCAACACTTGAAACTGTTCAGCCGGATGCTTTGGCTGAATTAGAAAGAGTTATGCAATTAAAATTTAAGACAAATACATCTTTAAGAGCTTCTTCAGTTGGAGGAATTAAATCCGCTGCACAAATCATGAATTTCACCAAACAAAATATGGAACAAAGAGTGATGAAAAACCTTGGAGAGAAAGATAGACATTTGGCTAAAGAGATTCAAGAAAGTATGTTCACCTTCGACACACTTATACTTATGGATGATAGAAGTATGCAAACACTTCTTAGAAATGTTGATCAAGAGATCTTAATTATTGCTCTTAAAGGTACTGAAGAAGAATTAAAGGATAAAATTTTCTCTTGTATGTCTCAAAGAGCCGCTGCGAATGTAAGAGATGAAATGGAGGTTCTTGGCCCAATAAGATTAGCTGAAGTACAAGAAGCCCAAAAAGCAATAATTAATGTTGCAAGGACAATGTCTGATGAAGGAAGTATTGTTCTGGCTGGAAGAGGTGGAGATGACTTCGTATGATGCCTTTAAAAGAAAACAAATCAAACACTGACTCAGATAAGAAAAATACAGCTGGAACTGGTGCACTAAAAACTGAGGAAATTTTAAGTTTGCTCAGCAAAACCAATGAGGGTTTTAAAAAAGAGTCGGAAATAACTGACAAAATTTCAAGTTCGTTTAAGAAACAAAACATTTATGAATTTGCAAAAAAAGATGAAATTTCTGATACTCAAATTTTACAAAATAAGATTGATGAGGATTCGAATTTTGATCAAGTAGTTGATAAAGATGATCAAAAAAATTTAGAAGCTGATGTTTCTCCTGAAGTTAAAACTTACACTGAGGAAGAGGTGAAAAAAATTGCTAATGAGGTGGCTAATAAAAATTATTATAAAGGAGTAGATGAAGGAACTAAAAAAATTAAATTAGAACTCGAAAAAGGAGACAAGGCTCTTGCAATAGCATTAAAAAATCTAACAGATAATCTGTTTGAAATTTCACCAAGTTTTTCACAAAAAATTAATAAATCTATAAATGGATTAATAATTAATCTTGCTAAGGAAATTATAGGCTATGAGATTGACACAAAAACTAATTTATTCTTTAAAAAAATTAATGATTCGGTTTTAAGCATTGAAAACAATCTAAAAAGTGTAAGAGTTTTTTTAAATAAGGATGATCATAATTCTATAAAAAAATATGTTGAAAATAATAAAATTCAATTGAGTATTAATATTTCTATTGATGAAAGTCTTTCTCGAGGTGATATCAAAATAAAATGCGGAGCAATTGAATTAGAAAAAAAAGTCGAAAAGAATATTAAATTCTCTGAAAATGATAATTTTGATGAAATTCAGAAAAAAAACGAGAATTCTCTTACAAAATAAATGTTTGTGTTATGAACTCATTTAGTAATCACATAGTAAGAAATATTGAAGATCATAAAATATTTAAAAATACAGTTTTTAGAAGTAAAATAACAAAATTTGATGGGAAAATTGTTGAATGTGATTCTTTTCCATCACCTATTGGAACAATTTGCCAGTTAGAGTGTAATGATAAAAACTTTGTTACTGGAGAAATTATTGGCTTTAAGGAAGGGAAAAATTTAATAGCCGTCCATGATCTAAATGCTAATTTAGTCGCAGGTTCTACTATAGAAGTTCTAAATACTTCATCAAATATATTTGTTGGTGAAAATATTCTTGGAAGGGTTATTGATGCCTTTGGAAACCCAATAGATGATTCTAAAAAAATTCTCAGTTTATCAGAGGAGTGGCCTTTGAATGGAAAACCCGTAAATCCTATGAAAAGAAAACCAGTAAATGAGATACTAGATGTTGGGATTAGAGCCATTAATTCTTTGTTCACAGTTGGAAGAGGTCAAAGACTCGGTATAATCGCAGGATCAGGTGTAGGAAAGTCAATACTTCTAGGAATGATGACAAAATTTACAGAAGCAGATATTGTTGTTGTTGCTTTAATAGGAGAAAGAGGAAGAGAATTAGGAAGTTTTGTCTCTGAAGTCTTAAATGAAGAGACAAAAAAAAGAACTGTAATTATAGCTGTTCCTGCAGATAAATCTCCTCTACTTAGAATTAAAGGAGCTGCAAGAGCAACATCTATAGCTGAATATTTTCGATCAAAAGGAAAAAATGTTTTACTGATTATGGATTCTTTAACAAGGATTGCTCATGCTAAAAGAGAAGTTGGGCTTGCGCTAGGCGAACAACCAACCTCTAAAGGTTATCCGCCATCTGTTATATCAATGATTCCAAATCTTATTGAGAGAACGGGTACAGGTAATAAAAATGAAGGATCTATTACTAGTTTTTATACTATTTTAGCTGATTCAGATGATACAAATGACCCTGTAGTTGATACTGCTAGGGCAATATTGGATGGTCATATAGTTTTATCAAGGGACTTTGCACAATTAGGTATATATCCAGCTATAGATATTAATCAATCTTTAAGTAGAGTTATGAACACAATCGTTTCTGAGAAACATCAAAAAAATGCAGAATTTGTAAAGAAAATGTATTCTTTGTACCAAGAAAATAAAGATTTAGTTCTAATGGGAGGATATACAGAAGGACAAAATGAGGAGATTGATAAAGCTCTATTAACTTGGCCTAAAATTTGCGACCTTATTAAACAAAATTATAAAAATAAATCCAATATAAAAGATAGTATTGAAAAATTAAATTTAATTTAAAACGTATGAAAAAAAAAAATAAGTATGAGTTATTAATTCTTTTGAAAGATTTAAAAAAAAATAAATTTTCAAATAATTTATCTACTTTGCACTCAGAAAAAAATAAACTAGATAGAATTAATACAGAACTTAACGATATGATGAATTCATCATCTTTTAAAGAAGGAGAAACATTCTCTGGTGCATCTATGCAACTCACATCAAAATTTAGAAAAAATTTACATGATAAAATAATTGTTTCAAAGAATAGAAAACATCATTTAAAAAAAGAAATTAAAACCTATTTGAGAGAAATAGGTAAAATTAACAAACAAAAAGAAAAAATTACTGAAAAAAACAAAGAAATTGCAGCAATAAAGGAAAATTTGAAAGAATTAAGATCAGAAAGCTATTTTAAAAGTAAAAATTTGTAATCTGACTATTGGTGGCATTAGAATTGCAATTAATAATTACTTTAACTTAATTAAGTAGTATTATTATGGTTGCAGTTGGAAAAAACACTCAAATAGTTAAAAATCTAGAATTTTCTATTAACGGAAAAAGCTCTGAAAATCTTGATGATTTGTTTGCTGAGTTATTTGCATTAGTAAACCTCGAAAATTCACCTGAAAATAATCTTAATATAGAAAAATCTTTAACAAAGTCAGATGAACTTCAAATAGATAAAAAAGCAAAAGATCCTATCCATTCTGGAATTAATACTGAAAAAAATAATGAAAATGAATTACTTTTGGCTAAAACACTTGTTGAAGTTTTTTATGATGAAATGGGTTTTAATCAAAGTAAAGCAGAAAATTCCTCTAATAAATTAGTTTTTAATGATTTGTCTATAAAAAAAGATTCTAAAAAAAGTGATAAATTTAATATTTTTAATGAAAAATTAGTTAATAACAACCTCAAAAAATCAAATGATGTCAACACTAAAGATTTAAAATTAGTAAGTGAAAGTTTAGAAAAAAAGTTTAATAAAATAAATATTGAAATTAGAGTTGAAAAAAAGAAAGATAATCTAGAATCTCAAAATCTAAAAAAGAAAGTTGAAAAAGTACCATCTATATCATTTGAAAAATCTAAAGAAAATTTACAGAATCCTTCCAAAACCAGTACAAAAGAAAACAGTTTAGAAAATAGAGCTAATAAAATTAATATTAATAATAATCTTTCAGAGAAAAAAAAGACAAAAAAACAGGTTCAGGAAAATAGCCAGTTAAAAGGTAATCAAAGCGAATTATCTCAAAAAAAAATTAGTATAGAACCAAATTTTTCGGGTTCAAAAAATATTCTTGTTAAAACACTTCAGAAGAATAATATTTCCTCCGAAATTTCAAAAGAAAAAAATACTAAAACATCTGATTTTATTGGTATGAGAAAAAATTCACTACCAACTACAAATTTTAATAATCAAGATACTCTTGATTTATTAGAAAGTAGTTGGGGGGAAAAATTCACAAAAATTCTTAAAAGTTCAATTAATAACAACATAGAAAAAATAAATTTAAAGTTAAACCCAAAAAATTTAGGAAAAATTTCTTTAGAAATATCAGTGAAAAAAGATAATTCGCCTAAAATCATAATTAATGCTGATACACAAGAGGCTGCAAATATTTTAAATGAAAATATTTCCAAGCTAGAAGAAATGGTTAGTGATAAAGATAGTAAGTTTTCTGGATTTGGAAATAGTAATAATGATAATTTTTTTAGAAACCAAAAAAGGAAGAACGATGATGAATTAAAAAAAGTTATTTCGTCAAAAAAAAATAACGTTTCTGAGAAAAGTAATAATAAAAATATTCATAATATTGATGTTCAAGCATAAAACATTAAAATAAAGTTTTAAGGAGAAAAAGATGGCTGAAGATAATAATCAAGAAAATGAAAAAAAGAGTCCACTTAAATTGATCCTAATGATCGTAGGCGGAATTGTATTATTAGGTCTGGGCCTTGGAATAGGAATTTTAATGGGAGGTGATGATTCTGATCCCTCTAGTGAAATCTCACAGATTATAGAGAAAAAGGAAAACCCTGAGGCGAATGAAAGTGAAAGTGAAGAAGAAGGTGAAGAAGTAGCAGAAGATTGTGCAGAAGAAGAAAAAGATGAAGAAGGAAATTGTCCAACAGGACCAAAAAAAATGCCTAAAATTACTCCAGAGGAAGAAATTTTTGCAACAACTTACTATGAGTTTCCAGGAAATTTTACTACAAATCTTAAAGGTTCAAAGAAATTTCTTCAGATTTCAGTTGGGGTCTCAACGCAATATGATGAACAAGTTATGGCTAATGTAGACAGTCATCAACTTGCTTTAAGATCAGAAATTTTAACAATAATGTCCGAATTTTCTTCCGAGGATATAGCTGGTAGAACTGGCAAGCAAAAACTTGCAGATGCTCTTAAGGAAGGAATTAATGGTGTATTAGAAACGGTTGAAGGATTTGGAGGTGTCGAAAATGTACATTTCACATCTTTTGTATTACAATAAAGTAGGAAAAATTAATGGCTGAACCATCAAGAAAATTATCTACAGAAGAAGTTAGTGCATTAATGGAAGGCCTCAAAACTGGGGACCTCAGTGCATCAACTACTCTTAAGGATGGAGATTCTGTTGATATTAAAACATTCAATTTTGGTTCTGATGATTTATCACTTTTAGGTGATTATTATGCATTAAGGTTAATTAATGAGCGATTTGCTAGAATGGTTAGAAGTGTTTTTCTCCCATTGTTAAGAGTTCAGCCTAGAATAAGTTCTTTTCCTCCAGAAGTAAAATCTTTTGAAGAATATAGCTCAGGGTTAGATGCTTTTATGAGTCTTACAAATAGTAGGATTGATGAACTTAGAGGTTCCATGCTCACCGTACTTCCACCCTCATTCATAAGCTTGTGTACAAGTAGCAGATATGGAGGAAAACTTGAGATACTTGATAATTCAAGAACAGAGTTTACATCCACTGAAGAAAAAATAATAGAAGTTATTAATAACGGTATATCAGATATTCTGGAACAATCTTGGAAAGATTTGAGTCCAATTACAATAAAATTTCATAGCAGAGAACAAAACCCACAATTTGCAGCATTTGTTGAATCATCAGATTTAGTTATTGTATGTTCATTTGTAATGCAGCTTCCAAAAATAGATTCAATGTCATTTGATATTGTGTATCCTTTACAAACATTAAAACCAGTTTCATCTTTATTGAGATCAAGGGTTCAATCTGATGTTGTTGAATCGAATTTGACATGGAAAGATAAATTAGAAAAAGCGGTTCTAGAAATTCCTCTAAGAGTTTTTAGTAAACTTGCAGAACCAGTTGTATCTATGTCAAAACTTCTTAGACTGAAAGAAGGAGATACAATTAATGTTAATGTTGAAGAAAGTGTAGATTTTCTAGTTGAAGATCAAAAATATTTTTTAGCTGAAATGGGCGAAGTTAAAGGAAACGCTGCCGTAAGTTTAACCAAAAGACTAAAATAAAAGGAGAATAACGATGAACGCAGAAATGGCTGAAACAGAAGGAAAAAAAGAAGAACAAAAAACTGAAACGAAGACTGATGAGACCAAGGCGGAAAATCCAGCTGAGGAAAAAACACAAGATTCATCAGAAAATAAAGTTGATGACAAGAAAAAAGTTGAGCCAAGTTCAGCTGCAGTAAATAACTTAAGAGTTTTGGAAAATATTGAAGTCAGACTTACGGTTGAAGTAGGAAATACAGAAATTAAGATTAAAGATTTATTAAGACTTAATGAAGGTTCTGTTGTAGAGTTAGATAGACTTGCAGGTGAGCCTCTTGATATTCTTGCTAATGGTACAAAAATAGCTAAGGGAGAGGTTGTAATGGTTGGTGAAAGATTCGGTATAAGATTCACAGAAGTAGCTGATCCAGAAGAAATGGTTCAAAATTTATAAATGCCATTTAATTGACACCCATTTTTTCTTTAAATAATTTATCAATAAATTCAATTACTTATAAGGTTTTTTCTTTATTCGGCAGTTTTCTTGCATTGTTAGAAATAAAAAATGTGAGGGAAAATGCAAGAATACACTGGACCTAGTTTAGAAAATTATCTGATAGTATTAGGATTTTTAGTCTTACTATTAGTTGCTTTCTACTATCTCAAAAAAAACAAACACGTAATTTCAAAAAAACTCAATTCCAAACGAAGAATGAGTGTTTCTGAAGTTACAATGCTGGGGCAAGGTGATAGAGCATTGATACTAAATCTAGATAGTAAAGACTATCTTTTTATATCTGGAAAAAATTCAGGAGCTCTTCTTACAGAAATAAAGTCAGCTAATAATATTAAAAGAAATACTCTTGATAAAGTTTTTGAGAAAAGGTTAATGGATGAAAAAAATTAGTTTTATTTTCCTATCTATATTTCTTTTTTTAGTACCATTTGTTGTATTTTCTCAAGCAGTTCCAAATGGTTTTGATGCACTGACCGTTTCTGAATCGGCTAATGGTGATAAAACCTATTCTTTATCACTAAAAATTTTGGCATTAATGACTGCTCTTACAATCTTACCATCTTTAGTTTTAGGTATGACAGCTTTTACAAGAATTATAATCGTAATGTCAATTTTGCGTCAAGCACTTGGAACTCAGCAAACTCCTCCGAATCAAATCTTAGTTGCAATTTCACTATTTTTGACATTCTTTGTAATGGCACCAACATTCAATAATATCTACTCTACGGTTTCAGGACCGTACCAATCAGGTGAAATGGATCTTGCTCAAGCTGTAGAATCTGGAGGAAAAGAACTTAAAGAGTTTATGATAAGAAATACAAGAAAAAATGATTTGGTTATGTTTTCTGAAATGGCTAATAAAAGAGATTTTTTAGATAAATCTCAAATTCCGTTCTATATTGTTTTACCTGCATATATGACGAGTGAATTAAAGACTGCATTTCAAATAGGTTTTCTACTTTTTTTACCATTTTTGGTAATTGATATGGTGGTTGCATCAGTACTTATGTCATTAGGAATGATGATGTTATCACCTATGTTAATTGCTCTACCTTTTAAATTATTATTATTTGTTTTAGTTGATGGTTGGTCTATGACTGTTGGATCATTAGTAAGCACATTTTCATAAGGAGAAAATAAATGGGATTTGATGAAAACGTAGAGATGGTAAGATTAGCATTTTATCAAGTATTAATATCTAGTGGACCTTTTTTAGGGGCTGCACTTGCAATTGGTTTAATTATAGGAATTGTTCAAGCCGCAACTTCAATTCAGGAAATGACTTTAAGTTTTGTTCCTAAAGTTGTCCTTGTAATTTTTGCGATGGGATTGTTTGCAAATTTTTTTATAGTAAGTCTAACTGATTACTTCACATTTATATTTGATACAATTCAAGGTATAAAATGAATTTTATACCCCTTCCCTTTTATGCTCCAATGGATCCTCTTCCTGGGATTGAGCTAAATGCTTTGATGGATTACTTATTTGCTTTTTTTATAAGTTCAATTAGACTTTCATCATTTCTCATTTCAAGTCCATTTTTAGGATCAAGAAATATACCATTGAGCATAAAGATTGTATTCGCAATGGTAATATCATTCTTTTATTTTGGTTATATCTCAGAAACTAAAATTACCACTGATATAATTGATAACCTTTTAAGTATAATAGTTATTGAAGTGATAATTGGTGTTTCACTTGGTTTAAGCCTAACAATTTGGTTTGCAGCAGCAACATTAGCAGGAGAAAAAATGGCTGCCTCAACTGGTCTTGGATTTTCTGCTTTAGTTGATCCAGAAACTGGTGGACAAACTCCAGTTGTAAGTATTATTTTAGACTTGTTTCTAATTACAATTTTTTTATCTTTAAATGGACATCTAATTGCAATAGATTTTTTATTCAAAAGTTATGAATTTTATGGCATAAATTCTCCTGATTTACCCCCCTTAGCTTTAGCAGGAATTGGAATTGAAGCCGCAGGTGCAATGTTTTATGCTGGTGGACTTATTATGTTACCGGTAGTTGGTGCACTTCTCATGGCCAACATAGCAATTGGAATAATGACAAGATCCGCCCCTCAATTAAACATGTTTTCATTTGCTTTCCCCGTAACTCTCATTTTAGCTTTCGCGGTTTTATATTTATCTACACAAACAATTGGTAATGCTTTTGCAGAATTAACTAAAAATTCATTAGAATCTATAGAAAAATTATTTAGGTAATTATTATGGCTGAAGATAAAGATGAAAGTCAGGAAAAGACCCAGGACCCCACCTCAAGGAGAATTGAAAAGGCTAGAGAAGACGGAAAAGTTGTATCTTCAAAAGAAATGTATGTTTTTACAATTTTAACCGCAGGGGTTATCTTAATGTATCTTGCGCCTGCTTTTATTGAGGATTTTTTAAAAATTACTAAATCTTTTTTTAGTTTTGGACCTGAACTTGTTCATGGAACATCTCCATTGGCTGCTATCGGTAGGGCTATTTATTTCGTTGTAAAATTTGTATTAATTTTTGCTATTCCAGTTGTTATTGTCTGTTTGTTAACACAATTTCTTGTTGGAGGAATAAATTTTTCCGTAAAATCAATGCACTGGAAATTTGAGAAAATGAACCCTATTTCAGGTCTTAAAAGAATTTTTTCAGTAAAAGGATTGGTTGAACTTGCAAAAGCTTTAATGAAGGTTTTTTTAATTGGTATAGTAGCATTCTTTGTATTAAGATCCTATCTACCAGACATAATATATTTAACTACTTCAAATCTTTTCTCATCAGTTAACAGATTAGTCTCCTTTTTTCCAGAATTGGCAATTTTTCTTTTACTCCCTTTAGCTTTAATTGGAGCTATAGACTTAGCATGGCAAAAGTATGATTATCTAAAATCTCTTAGAATGTCGCATCAAGATATTAAAGATGAACATAAAGAAACTGAAGGTCAACCAGAAGTAAAAGCAAAAATCAGGAAACTTCAAATGCAAGCAGCATCAAAAGCTCAAAAAGAAACCTCTTCCATAGAAAATTTATCTGAAGCAACCGCAGTTATTACAAACCCAACACATTTTGCCATAGCTCTGAAATATAAAGTTGGTGATTCAAAAGCTCCAACTATAATTGCTAAAGGTAAAGGGAAAAATGCTGAGGAAATAATTAAGAGGTCAAAAAAATTAAATATTGGAAGTATGCAAAGTCCAATATTGGCAAGAGCTTTATATTTTACTTGCGACATAGGTGAAGAAATTTTAGATAAATTATATAATGCAGTTGCAATTGCCCTTGCATACATCTACAAAATTGATAATGGAGAAAATATTGAAAAACCTGAAATTGAAGTGCCTAAAGAATTAATTTTTGATGAATTTGGAAATAAAGATGTTTAACAAAAATATAACTCAGCTAATAGTAACATTTGCATTCTTCTATAGCAGTATTGTTTGTCATTTTAAGGCAATTGAATTATTTAACTCAGAAGATAAATTTTTAGCAATTTTTTTGTGGTTTTGTGCTTTGTCTTCATTTTTAGGAGGATTTAGATTTCAAATAGCAAAAATTGTGTATAAAATTAAGAAAATAAAAAAAAATGAAAAATTCTAATTGTCATAATTGTTCACATCTATATATAACACATAAACCTAGGTTTCCCTATGGTTGCAGAGCTTTTGGAATTATTTCAAAAAAAGTGCCTTATCTTGAAGTAAAAAATATTTCTGGCACAGATTGTGCACTATTTTCAAAAAAAACAAAAAATGTTAAATTTTTAAAAAGAGGAAGACTTGCATGAAAGAACAAATTAATGCTATGCAAGAGAGCATAAAAATAGCCCTAGATGCTGCTGATGCTGCAACTGATGTAACATCTGAATATAAAAGAATTAAAAATGAATATATTAAAGCGGAGCAAAAAGTGAAAGAAATACATAAATATACAACTATTATCTTCTCAAGTTCAATTGCTACTGCAATTGTAGCAATTATTCTAACTGGATTACTATATTTCAAATCTTTGTCAGAGCTAGATGAAATGACTAGCACAAGCAGAGAGGCTTTGGTAGTCTTTGCTGAAAACGTTGAAAAAGTTAATGAAGCTGTTGAGAATATGAATTCTAGCCTCTCAAACCATAGTGAACTTGTCAATGCAAGTACAGATGTTAAAGAAAAATTACAAAGTCTTTCAGACGCAATTCTATCTAATGATAAAAAATTAATGATCAGTCTTTCAAAAGAAATATCTAACCTTTCAAATGGAATATCAAAATCAATCAAGGAAGAAACCAACAAACTTAATCAATCAATTTCAGAATCAGGTGTAGTTGCATCAGCTAAATTAAATAAAGAAATTTCAAAAATGATTGATCAAAATAAGAAAAATTCTAATACAAAAATTCTTAAAGAATTAACTAATAGTACTTCATCATTAAATGCTGCTTTGGAAGCAATTTCTAGTCAAAATAAATTACTTGTAAAAGAAATTACTGACCAGAAAGAAAGTATAACTTTTCCATAGAAATTATGGATGAAAAAAAAGAAACAAATTTTTTAGTTAAGGTTGGCACAATAAGAAGTCGAAGTTATGCCTCTTCTTTATTTCTTAAAGTCGACGATATAATTGTAGCATTAAACAATGAGTTATACATTTTTGGTGAAAAAAAACTTGTCTCAGAGTTGAAAGAATTAAAAAAAGAGGGGGAAAAGGCGATTCTAACAGTTTTGAGAGGCGATACTTTTTTTGACCTCATAATTGAAAATAGTTTGGGATGTAAATTTGTTACAACTACAGCTGAAGAAACTCAGAAAATTAGACAGCAATTTTCATCCAAAGAAAATTTTGACATCGATGAACTTCAACAATACTCAGTAATGCGTGATGCTTTTAGAAAATATGACGTATTCAGTAATTCTCATTCCTTAATGGCAGGTTTATTTCCTCCGCTTTGGTTGATATATGCTCAAAAATGGTGGGTTTTAAGTATTCTTATAGCTTTTAGTTGTATTTTATTAGTGGTTAATCCATTCTTTTTTTTATTCGGTTGGCTTTTAACATCAATTTACTGTTACAAAGCACAACTTAATTTGTTGTATAGTTTTTCAATGTTAGAAGGAAAAGTTTTTTGTTTATCTATTGCAGCAAAATCAATAGACCATGCTCATAAAATTATTAGAGAAATTGATCCCAAATCAAAATTTCAATATTCAAAGCTTCCACACCCTAAACTAGAAGAAGTGGAAGAGGTGAAAGATGAAAAAAATCAAAATAATTCTGATTCAGAAAATATTATTGATGAAAAAAAAGAAGCTTTAGTATAAAGTAAAAAAATCAATTTTATTTTGAATAATAATTATGGCAGAACAATATTCTATACAAGCTGAAACACTAATGAAAGCAGCAGTCGAAGAGTATAAAGAAATTTTACTTGAAATAGATGCCTCTGATGCAAACGAATCAGTACTAAAAGGCATTCGAATTAATATTCAAGGGAAACCTCGACGATTAGTGGATGTAGGAGATTTAAAAAAAAC
>MDTE01051550.1_pt1 | contig 16123 bp, 12 predicted proteins | sample 811231 | NCBI WGS metagenome assembly MDTE01 (sample SAMN05326651, study PRJNA326480) | marine metagenome | isolation source: seawater | place: Indian Ocean: Red Sea | collected 2010
TTAATTATGGAGCCAAGCGGACTCGAACCGCTGGCCCCCTGCATGCCATGCAGGTGCTCTACCAGCTGAGCTATGGCCCCTAATCTAAAAACGTCATTAATTTAAGTCCTTTAAGAATTTATCTTATAACGTTTATATTATTTATAGTACTTTATAGAATTTTAAATTTAAATAATGCGCAAAAAACACAGCAAGAGATTTACAAGTTGTAGCATGTTTTCCGAAGTTCTTCTTAAGTAATTATTTACATACATAAAAAAGTTGATATTGTGTTAGGTATAAAAGTAGAAAATGTAAAAGAAGATTTAATAAAAACTACTTTAATAATTAATTCTAGTTTCATAATTTATAGATTATTTATAAAATAAAAATAAGAAATTTTTATTCTAAAGATGAATTTAGAACTTATATGAATGAGAGATAAAAAAGTTTAATAAATAATTTTTTAAAAAAAATCACAAAAAGTCTAAAATTTTTTATTAATTTTATGGCCTTAATTTATAAACTTTAAAATCATTAAATAGTTATCAACTACGAATAGCCATTTTTACTATTTAAAAAATTTTATAATAGTTTTTTATTCAATATAAAAATAAAATAATTAATTAAATTTTAGGAATTTATAAAAGGTAATCTTAAATTCAACAAGAAAAATTTCAAACTATAAAAACATTTTTCTTTTTAAAGAAATGTTCTTTAGAAAATATTTCTTAATAATCTAGAAAAATATTTGATTCTAATTAAAAAAGAAACTATTAAATATTTATTTTATAGATAAACTAAAATCCTAAAAATTGATACCAATATCTTTATAAATAAATTTTCTTAATAAAAAAACAGAGTATAAGAAAGCTAAAAAAGTTCCTATAGATGCGCCAATTAAGCCAAGCTTAGGTATAAATATAAAATTCATAATTACATTGCATCCTACGACCATAGAAATAAATTTTGTTTGCTGTCCAGGCAGATTTGCCATGAGAAGTATATTGTTGAAGGGTATGTAACCTGAGGCAATAGTGACACCGATTATTAAAATAAGAAAGGGCCAATAGCTATTTCGAAAGTCTGAATTAGAAGTTACTAAAGTAATTATTGTTGGAAAAATTAAAGATAAAAAAGTAGAAAAAACTATAGCTGAAATATAAATTCTTTTTCTCAATTTTTTAAGTAACTTTAGTAAGTTATCAAGATTTCCTGAAGAAATCTTACTTGCAATAACGGGATTATATGTATTTTGTATTACATACAACAATTGCGAAAAACCTTCTACAAAAAGTGCTGCGAAGCTATATATACCAACTTCCTTATCATCGAGAAAAACACCTAAAATTAAAATATCAATCCTAGTATTTGATTCGAATAGAAATCCACTAATAAATGATTTATAACCATAGACCAAATGAGTTTTTACCCAAACCAACCATTCCTTATTTTCGAACCAATCTATAATAATTGAAACTTGATGAATTAAAATTATAAATAAAATTAATTCAGATAAACTAAATGCAATAGGAAGTATTCTTCCATCAATTGAGAACAAAATACAAATTATTATAAAAATTAATATTAATAAATAGCGCAAACTTTGGTAAAACGCATAGCGCTTCATAAGCTGCAAACCATTAATAACGCCATTAAGCAAAACTTTATTTACAGAAAAGAAAAATATACCTGGACATATCGTTTGCATACCTATTCCTACAGAATCACTATTGAAGACTCTTGAAATGGAACTGATTAATAATGAATAAATTAAAGTTGTCAGAAAGCTTGTTAAGAAGGTTAGATAAATACCTCCCTTTATTATTGCTTTTATTTTTTTTTGATTAGTTGAATTTGCAGCGACTGCTCTAAGCATAGAATAATTTATTCCTCCACTCCCAATCATTGCAAAAACAATATAAGTAGCGATAACTTGATTAAATATTCCTAGTATTTCAGGGTCATAATATTTTGCTATTACTAAATTAATAGTTAAACCACTCCCACCAAGAATTATTACACTTAAATAGTTAAAAATTAAATCTAATTTTAATTTATTTTTATTCTTTTTTTTTTGCAATTTTATCCAAAAAATAGTCTTTGATTATTTAAATAATTTTTTTGCAGAATTTATTTTAGTTAATGTTTCTTCCACGTTTAAACCAATTGATTGCAGATATTCAGAAATTGACTCTTTCCTAGGTTTTGCATATTCTTTAGATCTTCTTAATGCTTCTCCTCGCTCTATATATTTTTCTCTAATCATATTACTTAACATATCATCATCTTCTGTAAAACCAGCCATTGTCTGATATATGTAATTGTAAAAAGAAGCCGTTCCATCGCCTATTCGCCAAGTCGTGGTAGTATCTGTAGATTTTTCCCAATCATAATTATTAACTATTGTTTTAACTATTTCATCTTCATTCCAATCTATATAATGATACAACCAAAAAAAATCTTCCTTTGCAATAAAAGTATGCCAATATGCAGCTGCAGTATCAAAAATTGATTCATTAAAATATCTAGGATTTAGTAAAAAATTTTTACAGTAATAAGATATTAATTTTAATTTATTAGATATCTTAAGTCTGGTTAAAGCCATCTCGTCATCACTATCTTTTACCCCGCTAAACCCAAATTTATAAGGAGCATTCTCAATCATATTACCACCGCAGAAAAAAACTAATTTTATACCAGTCTCCTTTTTGAGTTCTCTAGCATGATAAAAGAAAGCTTTATCTCCAGCCATAAATAGTGGAACCATACCTAACTCTGGTTTTTTTAACCAAGCTTGAACATTCTTTCTTACTAATCTTCTTTTTTGTTGAATATTAGCTGATCTTATAATATGTTCAATTCCTAATTTCCCACAAATACGAGCAGAATTCCTTCTTGCTAAATCGGTGACAAAACCCCAATCATAAGTAAAAGCAATTGGGTTCATACCTAAAACAGTTTTTATATAGTGCAAACCATAACAACTGTCTCTTCCTCCACTTAATGCAACAATACAGTCAGGTTTTCCATCTAGACTACGATACTTTTTTATATCTTCAAATAACTTTTTCTCTCCTTTTGTTTTTATTTTTTTATGATCTCGGCAGTATCTACATATTCCCCTTTCATCCAAATCTATATATGGATAAGTTTCAGGAAGAATACACTTTTTACATCTTTTAAGATTTTTAGAATTAAGAGTATGATCATTAATTAAGACAGAATATTGACTTTTATAAGCATAATATTCGTTTTTAATAGAATGATTGCAATCAATCATAAAAGAAGTTTTTGTAATTTTTGAAGAGTCTAATCTTAAATTGATACCTGTAAATGATCTAATTTGTTGAACATCTAAAAATCTTATCGACTCCTTAAATTTTTTTATTTTTATTAACTTCTGCAATATAAAACGCTCTGATGCAAAAGCAAAAAAAGTATTCCTTTCATTACAAACATAAAACAAAGCTCCAGTATTTGATGCAAGTACAAGATTTGGCAAATTCCCAAAATAGGTAGCTATCGAAGCTGAGCCCTTAATTTTATTGAAGCTTTCAGAAAAAGAACTTGTGATATTGTTTTGAGTTTTTTCTAAATTAAATTTTATAAGTCTTAAAAATAATTCAGTATCAACATCAGAAGTACATTTTAATTTTTCATTTGATTCTAGTATCTGTTCCTGATTTGTTATTATCCCATTATGTATTCCCACCAATTCTGGAATTATTACAGGTTGATTATTTTCATTATTATTTGCATATCCATTAGTTACAAGTCGGGAATGTCCAATAAAAGAAAAATTCTTATTAGTTTTTTTTAAGCAAGTTCTCATTAAATTTTTGTATTTATCTTTCTTTGTAAACTCCTTTGCACTACAAGGTTGCTTATAAATCTCAATAGATAGTCCAGTATTTATAGCAATCCCAGCAGCCTCTCTCCCTCTTGTTTCAGAAAACACAAAAAGCTTATCTGCTATATTTTTTATCAAATCATTAGATAATTTCTGATCTTCTTTATTAGCTACAATTCCAAAAATACCGCACATAACTAATTTAAAAATTAGTGTAAAATATTATAATAATAACAACTTAGAAATCTTGCTAAACTTTATTTTTAAAAATATGATTATAAACTTTACACTTAATACAGAATAAAATACTATTTTTTGAAGATTATTCATTTATTTAGTAAATTTAATTTAAAAAAATATATATCTTTTTATAGATTATTTGTATAATTTATAAATTGTTTTTTATTAAAAAATAATCTTTAAAATAATTATTTTAAAGATTTAAATTTTTTTATTTAATAGAATGTCAAAAATAAAAAATAATCCCGATTCTATCTTCAAAGTGGGTTGTGCAATTCCTTGTTTCAAAGGAGGCAATATCACAATAAATTTAATAGAAGATCTATTTCAATTAGTTGATTTAATAGTACTAGTTGATGATAGTTGTCCTTTAAGAACGGGTGAACTTGCAAAAAAACATTTTGGAGAAAATAAAAAGTTAAAAATTATTTTTAATGATTCAAATATGGGAGTAGGATTCTCAGTCAAAAGAGCATTCAGATTATTGATGGATAAAAAATGTGACATTGTAGTCAAGATTGATGCAGATGGACAAATGGATCCTAATTTGATTCCCGAATTAATAAAACCTATTAAATTAGGTTATTCTGATGCTGTAAAGGGGAATAGATTTTCGAGTATTGATCATATAAACTCTATGCCAAATTTCAGAAAAATAGGAAATCTAGGCTTGAGTTTTATGAATAAATTTTCTACAGGTTATTGGGAATTATTTGATCCTACAAATGGATTTATAGCTTTTAAGACAGATCGTTTAAAGCAGGTAAGACTAGACAAAACAAAATCAAGATATTTTTTTGAATCAGATCTTCTTTTCCAATCGTCACTTTCTAATATTTGTTTTAGTCAAATACCAATGAGAAGTATATACGTAAAAGAAGTAAGCTCTTTAAATCCTTATTCACAGTTCTTTATATTTTTATTCTTTCATCTCATTAACTTTTTTAAGAGAATAATTTATCAATATTTTTTATTAGACTTTAATATTGGATCTTTAGAAATCATAGGATTTTCTATCACTAGCATAATGCTTTTATTAAACTCTATAAAAGTATATAGTGACGGAATTTATTATCAAAGATTAGCTTCTCCAGGAGAAGCTAATCTTATTTCTATCTTAGCGATAGTGAGCATGCAATTACTTATTGGCTTTTTTTATTTTGATGCTACACAACAACCATTATTAAGACGTCTTAATAAATACACACATAATTAAATATCTCAAATTAAAGTTTATTCAATATTCTAAAAAATTAAAAATATATATCTTAATCTATTTAAAAAATCAAAGTCATTATGAAAAGAAATTTTAAAACAGATAGAGAAAAATATTTAAATTCTGAATCGAAAAAAGCACAGTTTAAATATTTTCATAAAAAGATGAAATCATATTCAATATTCCATAATAAAGAAAATCATAATTTGCCTGAACTTGAAATTGGTTGCGGAGTAACTCCTATGAAAGATAATTTTCCAAATATAATCGCTTCCGATATTGAAGAATCCCCGTCAGCAGATATAATTATTGATGCTATAAATTTACCTTATTCAAACAAATCCTTAAAAACTATTTACGCTATTAACTGTTTTCATCATATTTCTAATAAAAGAAAATTTATTAAGGAATCTTTTAGAGTTTTAAGTGACAAAGGAAGATTAATTTTACTAGAGCCCTCATTTTCATTAATTTCTTTAATCATTTATCCTTTTCTATTTAAGGATGAAACTTATAATATTTTTTCTTCAATTAATCAATTAAATACTTTTGATTCTATGAAAGGGGCTAATCAAGCCGCGTCATACATTTGCTTTAAAAAATATCCAAATAAATTTTTAAAAAATAGTGGTTTCAAAATTAATACAATTTTTCATTGTACTAATGCAATTGGATATGTCTTGAGTGGAGGTCTTAATTTCCCAGAATTATTACCTTTTAAATTGATAAAAAGGATTATGAATATAAATTTTTTATCTTATATTTTTTCGCTACATTGGATAATAGTTTTAGAAAAAAATAACTAAAATTTAAACTTACAAAACTTTTTAAAAATTATTAATTAACCAATTCTTTTTAAAATAAATAAAAACTTATTATATAAATTTCGAAATTTTTTTTATTATCTTAGGCATGCTTGCATCAATTATAGCCATAGTTGTAAAGGTATGAGGCAAAGATGACAAGTAAGCAAGCCTAGATGGGTCAGCTGAAAATACCATTGGTAATTTATCAATTTCTCCAATCGAGGAGGTATTAAAGAAACTTTTATTTCCAATAACATCTGGAAGTGTTGAAGCATAATGAATATCTCCTCCAGTTGCAACTGATCTACTTAGAAAGTTTAATACATATGTCCATTTAGGTAAGGATCTAAAAATTTTATTTGAAATTTTATATTTTTCTTTTTTTAAATTTTTTTGGTTAGATTCGTTTGAAATTGTTACATAAATTTTTTTTTCTTTTTTAGCACTTTTTATTTTTTTAAATTTTAAAAAAACATTTGAAAATTTTGAAGGCATAAAAATTGTCATAAATCCAATCTTTGAAAGAAAAAAAGAAATAATTTTTCCAATAAAATTATTTCTTTTAAAAGGCAATTTAGAAATTATTTGTCTTAGAATAAAATTAGAACTAATAAAATATCCAGAGGAAATTTGGAAATTTTTGTTTACCTTATTTGTTTTTTCTTTCCAAGCAAGCTCAGGAATTTCCAAATAATTTGAAGATATAGATTTTATACTCTTTCTCAAACTGAAAATTGGAATCAAGAAAGCATGATTATGAAAAAATTGTAAGTTAATATTTTCAATATCAGCTCCAGAAAATGCCAAACAAGCTGAATTCAAAGCCCCTGCACAAAGTATTATCGATTTTGTTCTAATAAAAATGATGTCACCATTTTCTTTACAACAAAGCTCCCAATAATTCTTTTTTTTATTTAAATATAACACTGTAGTATTTTTTTTATATTTGAGATTAATAGAATCTTTAATATAATTTTTAACATTATCTCTTGAATTCCAAATTAAATTTTGGTTAAAGGGGTAATAATTATTATTAAACTTTTGCTTTTTATTTAGAAAAAATTGAGCAGGTTTAAAGAAAATTTCTTTATTTTTGTTTTTTAATAAATAATTTGCAAAGCTGGTAATTTTTGAAAAAGAATTTATTTTTTTAATAAATAATCTTTCTCTTATAAATTTATATGAATTTAAAACTTGTAAAGTTGGAATAGAAGTTGTTTGACTAATTTCCTCAGAAGACCATTCAAAGGCACCGCCGCCCCAAGAATTGCTCAAACCGCCACTTTTAAAACTATATATGTAGCAAAAGTTTTTACATCTCAGAAAAAAGAAGTCATTTATTTTTTGAAAGCTTTTTTTATCGAACCATTTGAATTGATTAAGTTTCTGTTTTGGAGAAATATTTTTATTGAATTTTATACTTTTACTTTTATTAGAAATTATTTTTTTTTTCACTCAAATCGCCTGAATCTATTACAAGACAACGAAGATTTGTTTTAGAAAGATGAAACAAAACAGGTTCTGAGCAAGGACCTGATCCAATCACAATACTATCAAAAATATTCATTTTAATTTTCGAATTCAACTTTTTTGTTTTTATATAGAATTGCCTGTTGTAAAGCTAATGAATAAGGCTTCTCCAAAAAAGATACCCAATTTTGGTTATATTTGAAATATCTCAGAATATATGCAAAATAAAATAATAATCTTGAAACAGTTTGAAAAGGTATAGGGAAGTAATTCTTATTAATTTCATTTGGAACATTAGAAACTCTTAAAAAGGGAAAACTAAATACAAGATTTATACAACAATAAAGGCTATAACACTTTATTAATTTTTGAATATTTTCATTATTTGATATGAGAAATAAATGAGTAATTAGATCGCAACTTAAAGTAACTGGTACTAAAATCTTATCTTTATTGAAGTTAGTTAAAACTATTTCGCTGTTATTTTTATTATGGTTTAATTCATCACTTGATAAAAAATAGCCAATTCTTATCACAATACCATCATTAGCTAAGATTACACTCTCCATATTTTTTTTAATACTTCTATAGTTTGTACCACATACATTATTTGGCTCATAAGTTGAAAAATAAATATATTTAAATTCAGAATTAAATTCTTTGAATTGATTTAATAGTTTTTTATTAAGCTGTAAACTTGAACTCAAATTTGTACTTTCTCTTAGACAATTAATAAATATAAGTTTATAATTTTCTGAATTAATTTTATAATTTTTTTCCAAAAAAGGTTTTATATTTTTTCTAGAATTTAAGAATTGCTTACAGACTTCCCAACTTAGGCAAATTACATTTTCATTTTTTATTGAAAAAGAAAGATTTATAGACTTGGCAATTTTTCCATTTTTTCCGAATATTATAAAATAGTTGCTTTTTTTCATAAAAAAAATATCTTAAAAAATAGATTTTTAAATTTTGATAATTTTAGGAAATTTATATCTTTGATTAATAGTTTAAACTAAATATAACAATTTTTAAGTTAAGTGCAAAAAATAAATTATCCATATTTTTAAAAGTTTACTTGAAAAAATTTGAATGAACTTTGATTTTATTTTCTTTAAAAATAATTTTAAACTTTAAATTTTAATTAACTTCAAGAACTATCTTTAAAAGTTTTCTGTAATAATAAAATAAAAGATTTTATATAAGGGATATTTACTAATGCTTGAATCAATAGAATATTCTCCCGATGGTTATCTATACTATTGCCATGCAGTTCAAATGTACTCTAAATTTACTGGCATTAATTTACTTCCTACTGGAATAATTGATGATGAAATAATTACGCAATGTTCTATATATTTACAAAATGAACCTTATAATTCAGGTCCTGTTTTCCCATTTTTTTTATTATTAGGAATAATATTCAAACTAGGATACTTTTTTAATTTTTTTCATACTCTTATTTTAGGTCCTATTTATGTCTTTCTTTGTAATAGAGTAATTTCACAAATAGGAATTAAGCAAAGGAATATAATTTTATATTTAGTTATTTTTTCTCCAGTATTTATATGGCTTCTTATCTATCCTTCAACGGATTTAATATCTTCAATATTAATATTATTAGCTATAAATTATTTTCCATTAACCTATAAGAAATTTAGTAATGTTAATTTAAAAAATGGCAAATATAGTGGATTTTTAAAAACAAGTTGCTTATTTATTTTTACATTATTATTTTGTTTATTATGTAGACCAATAATTTGGATAATAGCCCCATTAATAGTCTTTTATTTTCTGACATTATGGGCATTAGATTACAAACATATAAAAAAAAGAATTTCTAGTAAAAATATTAAAATAATTCAATTTTTTTATTCAAAATATTTCCTTTTTTTGATAAGTTTATTATCAGCTTTTTTAATTTTAAGCTATTTCTTATATTCAAAATATCATGTTTATCCTTTCCCAGATAATGATATACAAATACCTGGAACGTTGTTCATAACACTTTCACCTCCAGCGCCTTCATCCCTGCAGGAAATAACACATACATCTATATCAGAATTTCTAAGTTCGCTAATTAATTTTCAAATAGACTTTTTTGATTTGTTTAAAAAACTTTTAATTTTAACTTCATCCATTATACAATCATTAATCTTTTCATTATTATCATTATCAGGTTTTCAAGCTATCACATATAGTTATGATGAACTAAATATCATTAGATTTTTATTGACAACTTATAAAACTATTTTTGGTTTGTTTATAAATTTACCAGGCATATTTATTATATTTATTGAAGGTATTAAAGCATTAAGAAATTTAAAAAAAGAACCTATTGAATTCATTTCTAATAAAAATAATATTTTTGGTTTTTTAGCTCTATCATCTATTTTCTACTTTTTGACTTTATTAATTACAGTAGGCCACATAAGATATCTTCTCCCTGTATACCCTTTTGTAGTTATAGGATCACAAATATTTTGGAGAAGATTAATTAGTATAAAAAATTAATTTTTGGCTTCAATTTAAAATATAAAAAATAGTTTTCTTACAACTAAAAAATGTATGATGCTATTATTAAAGAATATATTTATTATATTATTTTTGCGCATTCATATAAAATGATGTCCATAAGATTTTTTAATAAGCAATTTAGTTTTCCTTTATTCATAATATTATTGTTATCTTTTCCACAATTTAATTTTGAAGTAAAGTCTTTAGAAAAAAATATTAAAGAATCATATAACAATGCATCTAACGAAATTATAAATGAAAATAATTCAGACTACCTCCTTGGTCCAGGGGATTCCCTGTTTATAGGATTTTCAGGGATAGATATGTTTTCTGGGATTTATGCTATTGAACCAGATGGTAATCTTCAACTGCCGGAAGTTCAAAAGCTTTTTGTAAGTGGTTTAACACCGCAAGAACTTGAGAAAAAACTAAATAATGTATATTCAGAATATATAATCGATCCATCAATAACCGTTACTATCGCTTCCTTTAGGCCAGTTAATATTTACTTAAGTGGTGAAATCAAGAGACCCGGACTTTATACTCTCAACTATGGGAAACTTTCAGGGAGTTCAACCACTCTATCTTCTAGAGAAAATAATTTCATTCTTTCAGATAAAGTAAGATACACAGGAATTTCAAAATCAAGCCCAAAGGTTTTTGATGGTTTAGTTTTAGGCAAAGGAATAACAAAATATGCTGATTTAAAAGCTGTTGAAATTATAAGAATCAATTCCAAAGCGAAAGGTGGAGGTAAGATAAAAGCCAAAATTGACATTTTATCTATTTTAGAAAAAGGTGATCAATCACAAAATATTGTTTTAAGAGATGGAGATAACATTCATGTTCCAAAAAGCAAACTTATCATTAGAGATCAACTTTTAAAAATAAATCAGACAAATCTAACTCCTGAATCTATTACTATTTATATCAACGGTAATGTCCTTTCCCCCGGAAAAATTACTTTACCCCAAGGCTCAAGTCTTTATGAAGCCGTAGCAACTGTTGGTGGCAAACAAACTTTTACTGGTAATATTGAATTTATTAGATTTGACGAACTAGGAAATACTGAAAAGAAAATTTTTAAGTATAAACCTTCTAGAGAAAATAATGATGAAGAGAACCCCTTGCTAGCTAATGGTGATATTATTGTTGTTAGAAAAAACATACTTGGGAAAAGTACAGAATTTTTAAGAGAAGTATCAACTCCTTTTATAACTGGGTTTGGTCTTTATGAAATATTCAATTAATTAAAATGCAAGAAGAAACAAAAATAATTAATGATGGGGAAATTGATCTTTTTTCAGTTTGGAAAAATTTAGTTAGAGAGAAATTTCTTATTTTATTTCTAACAATTCTTTCCACCTCATCAGCTGTATTGTATACGTATACAGCTAAACCAATATGGAGCGGAAGCTTTGATATTGTAGTAAAAAAAAATAATCAAACTCGGAACAGTATAAGCTCAAATCCGTTAATTTCCTCATTAGTAATTGGAGAAGATAGTCAAAATAGAACTGAAGAAATTATTCTTGGCAGTCCTCTTGTACTTATGCCAGTATTTGAATATGTGAAAAATTATTATAATAAGAAAAATATAGATACAACATATTTATCATTTTCAGAATGGGCTGCAAATGAACTTAAAATAGGTTTCCAAAATAAAAGTCAAATCTTAAAAGTTTCTTATAAAAATAATGATAAAGATCATATTTTAAAAACATTAAATATGATTTCAAAAAAATATCAAAATTACTCAAAAAGAGATCGTGAAAAATCTATAAACAAAACAATAAGTTATCTGAAAAGTCAGCAAAAGATTATGTCTGTAAAAGCTTTAGATTCCCAAAAAGAATTAAATAAATTCTCAATTGAAAATGGTCTCGGAAATATAGATGGTTTTGTTGAACTTGGTGCAATGAGAAATAATTTCAAAAAACTATTAACTTTACAAGGTAACGCAGAATTATTAAATCAAAGTCCTTTGGGAGCCTTAAGCATGGGATCTAGTATGAGTTCTAATGCTGGCCAAAGATTTGCCTCTCAATATGCTCTTTTAGAACAATATGAAACGCAATATATTAATTTATCATCTAAATTAAAACCTAATTCTGAAACCTTAAGAACATTAAGTTTAAAAATAGATACCCTGCGATCTTCATTGAAAAGACCAAATGAGATTCTTATTAAATATAGAGAACTTTCCAAACAAGCAATGAGAGATAGTCTCCTGCTTGAAGAGATTGAAGGCAATATAGAAATAATGAATCTTGAAAAAATAAAATCCCCAGATCCATGGGAATTAATATCACAACCAGTCATAAGTCCAAATAGAATCTTTCCTAATAGAAAACTAATTACTTCCTTATCATTTTTGACTTCATTATTAATTTCATCCACAATTGCATTAATCAAACAAAAAAATTCTGGGCTCGTATATGAATTTAATGATTTAGAAAAAATAGTTGACGCAAAATATTTAAATAAGATTTATATTAATAATCCCAATTTAAGTAGGAACTTAATATTAAAAATTCTGGATATTGATAATAGCGAAAATAAACCTTCTACAAAAACTGGTTTAGTATTTTCTGATGGATTTTCAGATAAAGAATTTATTAAGCAAATTGTTGATGAAAATAAAAATATTCAAGAGGTTATGTTGCATGAAGATAATGTCATTAGGAATTTAGATAATTTAATAATATTCATGAAAACACCTATATTAAATAGTGATTTAGAATTATTAAATAAATATATCTTCATAAATTCAAAAAAAATTATCGGTTGGTTTTATTTAGATTCAACGACTACATTCTAAAAATAAACCGAAAATAATATTTAAGTTTAGTATCAACTAAACTTATTCAAAAAATTTTTTTCGAAAATCCATTAAAAAATTTTAAGAAATAACTTATATTTTCCTCCAAACCGCTAGTAGTTTGCCTTGAATAGAAACTTCATGATAATCCAACTCTATTGCTTCATAAGCAGGATTTGCGGCTTCTAACAACACTTTTTCTCCTTTTTTAAAGTAATATTTCAAAGTTGTCCCTAAACCTGGCACCATGGCACTAACAATAGTTCCATTTCTTAATGAGAAGCAATCTTTTATAGGCTCCATTAAAACCATATCACCATCAGCTATACATGCATCTATCATTGAATCTCCATTGACTGTTAAAGCAAAAATATCCTTCTTTTTCAAAATGTCTGAAATATCTAAGTTTTCTCTGACATCAGAGTAAGTTTCAATCAAACCTCCTGCAGCTACGGAACCCATAATTGGTACGCCTTCAATAATTTCATCAACTATTTGCATTGTTCTTGCTTTTCCTTCTTGCCAAGAGATATAACCTTTTTCTTGTAAATGTTTTAAACGACTTTGAATAGGAGCGGGGGATTTTAAGTTCATAGCTTGCATCATTTGCCTAATTGATGGGCTGTGTTGAAAATTTTTCATATAATCTTTAATCCATCCATAAAGCTCATTTTGAGCATCAGTGAGATTCTTATCAACAAAATCTGTCATTAGAACAAATACAAACTAATACATTTGTACCTATATATCAGAAACTTCGCAAGCGTCATTTACAAAAGACATGATAAAAGTGCTTGCTGAACATGCATCCTGTTTTCAGCTTGTTCAAAAATTCTACTTTTCTTACATTCAATAACTTCATCAGTTATCTCTTTAGATCTATAAGCAGGAAGGCAATGAAGAATAATGGCGTTTTCATCAGCCTTGCTTAATAAATCACTAGTAATAGTAAATCCATTAAAGTCTTTATCTTTAATTTCCTTTTGATTTTCTTCGCCCATAGATGACCATACATCAGTATAAAGAACATTTGCACCAGAAACAGCTGTAATAGGATCATTGGTAATCTTTAATAAATTCTTATTTTTATTTATTTCATATGCTTTATTAATCACTTTAGAGTTCGGTTCATAACCTTTAGGACATGCAATTCGAACTTCAATACCTAATAAAGCTCCACAAAGAATCAAAGAATTAGCAACATTATTTCCATCACCTATAAAAGTTAGAACCACATTTTTAAAATCAAGAAATTCCTCATGAATTGTAAAAAAATCAGCTAAAGCCTGACATGGATGTTCTAAATCTGTAAGAGCATTAATAACTGGCTTCGTAGACCATTTTGCATACTCTTCTAAATCTGAATGATCAAATGTTCTAATTGCAATAACATCGCAATATCTACTTAAGACTCTTGCAGTATCTTTAATGGGTTCTCCTCTGCCTATTTGTGATGTTGTCGGATTGAGGTCAATGGTGGTTCCACCAAGCCTTGACATCGCAACTTGAAAACTAACTCGTGTACGTGTCGATGACTTGTCAAAAATTAATCCTAAAACCTTATTTTTAAGTTCAATATTTATTTTTTTATCTTTAATTTTTTTTGCAAGCTCTAAAATATGGGAAAGCTCATCGGTTGATATATCTAGGCTTGATAAAAAATTATTATTAGCAAGCTTATTTGGTTTTAGCATGAATTATTCTTGTCAGATCAAAATTCTACTATGCTGGCAATTTAGATTCTGCAAGAAGATTTTTCAAATCCTCCCCCTCTATGACTTCCTCTTGAAGAATTTTTTGAGAAATTGATTCAAGTAATGGTAAGTTGTTCCTTAAAATGTTTAATGCAGTTTCATGAGCATCATCAACTAGATTTCTAACTTCTTTATCTATTGCTTGGGCTGTAGCATCACTAACTGATCTTCTTGGATTATTGCCATTACCTAAAAATTGTCCCCCTCCTTGCTTGTCATAAGCTAAGGGACCAAGAATATCGCTCATACCGAACGAACCTACCATTTGTTCTGCTATATCTGTAGCTCTTTGTAGATCATTAGAGGCTCCTGTTGTAATTTTCCCAAAAACTACTTCTTCTGCAGAACGGCCACCTAAAAGTGTCGCTATCTGACCTTTTAATTCTTCTTTTGAATTAAGGAATCTTTCCTCAGTAGGTAATTGGAGGGTATATCCAAGTGCACTCATTCCTCTAGGAACAATTGAAATTTTTGCAACTTTAGAACCTCCAGGCATAAGATGACCAACAATTGCATGCCCTACCTCATGATAAGCAACAACTTTCTTTTCATCATCTTGGAGAACCCTACTTTTCTTCTCTAGCCCAGCGACTACTCTTTCTATAGCCTCGCTTAAATCTTGTTGTTCAACATTTTTCCTTTTTGCTCTAGCAGCAAGCAATGCAGCTTCATTAACCATGTTAGCCAAATCTGCACCAGCAAATCCACTTGTAGCTTGAGCGATAGAATCTAAATCTATGGAGTCAGCTAGTTTAACTTTTTTGGTATAAATTTCTAGAATTGTTTTTCTGCCTGACAAGTCTGGTCTATCTACTAATACTTGCCTATCAAATCTCCCAGGTCTTAGCAATGCTGCGTCAAGGACTTCGGGTTGGTTTGTAGCAGCTAAAACTATTACAGGCTTATCAGCTGAAGCGAAACCATCCATTTCAGTCAACAGCTGATTTAACGTTTGCTCTCTTTCATCATTACCACCAACGACTCCCATTGAACCTGAACGACTTTTGCCTATAGCATCTAATTCATCAATGAAGATTATGCAAGGAGCCTTTTTCTTGGCTTGTTCAAATAAATCCCTAACTCTTGCTGCACCAGCTCCAACAAAAAGTTCAACAAATTCAGAACCTGAAATGATGAAGAAAGGAACTTCTGCTTCACCTGCAACGGCTTTTGAAAGAAGAGTTTTACCTGTTCCAGGAGGTCCTACAAGAAGAACTCCTTTGGGTATTCGCGCTCCAATATCAGTATATCTTTCTGGTTTCTTTAAAAAATCAACAATTTCTGTTAATTCGTCCTTAGCTTCATCAACGCCTGCTACATCAGCAAATGTTACTTTTGATTCATCATCAGGTACATAAACTTTAGCTTTGCTTTTAGTGAAACTTAAAGCTCCTTGAGCACCTCCGCCTCCCATACTTCTTCTGGCAAAGAATTGTAAAACAAGGATAAAAATCAAAGGAGGAACAA
>MDTE01196116.1_pt1 | contig 16122 bp, 10 predicted proteins | sample 811231 | NCBI WGS metagenome assembly MDTE01 (sample SAMN05326651, study PRJNA326480) | marine metagenome | isolation source: seawater | place: Indian Ocean: Red Sea | collected 2010
CGCGCTCGACCGCGCTTCCCATCGCGCCGCCCCCCCGATCGTCCTCGCGATCACGCGCGACGATATTCCCATAGGCTGTACCCCGCGGTCGAGTCGTCTCCTCCCTCACGCGCGCGCCCGTCGTCGTCATCGTCTTTCCCGCGCATTTGAACGACGACACCGCTCGACCGCTTCACGCCGACGACCTCGACGCGCGCGCTCCACCTCCGTCGCGGCGAGACGCACCTGGAGACGACGCGCTTCGTCGTCGCGCGCGCGGTGGCCAACATATCTCTCGCTCGTCCGTTCGTTCGCGGTGGCGTGTGACGCGCGAATGCGCGCGCGCGGTCGGCTCGTGGTGAAATCATGAGTCATGACTCGTGTATGAGTCCCTCTGTCCCCGATCGATGATTCGATCGCGATGCGCGCGCGATCGATCGCGCGCGCGAGACGCCGACGCGCGACTCGCGAGCGTGCATCGCGCGGTCGGAACGCGCGCGCTGTTCGCGGTCGTCGGTGCATGCGCGCGCGAGTGGACGCTCGCGAGGCGGGCGCGAGGGAGCTCGCGGGACCGCGCGCGGGACGACGCGCGCGCGGTGGAATCGTCGCGAGCGTCCGCGCGAGACGCGCGCGAGCGCGCGGCGAGGGGGCGACCGAGTCGGTGGTGATGTTCGCGAGACGCGCGGACGTCGGACGACGAGGGGTGGTGGCGGTGGGAAGACGCGTCGGGGGGGGCGGGCGAGGAGAGGATTGGCGCGTCGTCGCGAACGCGGCGGCGACGGACGACGACGGCGCGCCGTCGACGTCGTACGCGATGTCGGACGTCGTTGGTGATGAAGATGTTCGACGGTTTGCGCGTGGGTTGTCGAGGTTGTCGATGGGGGGGAAGGCGACGCCGAGGGCTCGGACGTTCGCGTCGGAGGCGGCGGAGGCGGAGGAGCCGGCGAGCGCGTCGACGCCGACGATTCGAGGCGAGATCAAGCGTGTGACGTTTCACTCGAGAGAGAATGGGTACACGGTGGCTCGAATGGCGGTGGACGACTCGTGCGAGTTACCGCCGGGGGCGTTGGCGACGCCGAAACGGCGTAGGAAAGGGGCGGCGGCGGCGCCGACGGTCACCGTGGTCGGGACGCTTCCGGGGGCGAGCGAGGGTCAGATGCTCGAGCTCGTCGGGCAGTGGAGAGAAAACGTCAAGTATGGCGTCGAGTTCATGATCACGGGCGCGCCGACCGAGTTGAAACCGTCGAACGAGGACGGCATGCTTCGTTATCTGAGCGGCGGGGCGCTTCCGGGATGCGGCAAGGTGACGGCGGAGCGACTCGTCAACCACTTTGGCGTCGATTTGATGGATGTTTTAAACGCATCAGACGCCGCCAAAAGACTCGTCGCGTGCGACGGAATCGGTCCCAAGACGGCGCTCAAGCTGAAAACGAACTGGGATGAGTCACGCGGTAAACGCGACGCGGCGGTGTTTTTGGAAAAGCACGGCGTCCCGCTCGCGCTCGCACAACGAGCGGCGTCGCAGTTCGGTCCAATGACGGAAGATTTGATCCGAGGGAACCCTTTCGAGACACTCGGGTCGGTTCGCGGTGCTACGTTCCACCGAATCGACGCTTTGGCGTCCAGACTCGGGAAAAGACCGGACGATCCCGCGCGTTTGGGAGCCGCCATCATCGAGGTTCTGAGCGCCGCCGCGGTGAGCAACGGGCACGCGTTTTTGCCTTGGAACAAAATTGTGGACGGTGTGCGCGCGCTTTTGGGACAATCGACCATCGTCGACGACGGGAGCATGTACGCGGCGGCGGAGGCGATGCGCGAAAAGGGTGAAATTCGCGTGCAGAGTTTGTCCGACGCCGGCGTCTTTGACGGAGACTGGTACAACGCGGCGGTGTACACGAGCGCCATGCACAGCGCGGAGGTCGCGGTCGCCTCTGATGTCACGAAACGCATGCTTCGTCCACAAGTCAAGGTCGACGCCGCGCGCGTCGAGCGTTGGCTCGAGGCTGCGGCGCAAAAGGAGGGTTGGCGCGAGCTCAGTCAGGCGCAAAAGGACTTCGTGCGTCTCGCGCTCGAGTCGCCGGTGACCATCCTCACCGGTGGTCCGGGCACCGGCAAAACGTTCGCCACGCACGTTATCGTGCGTTTGTGGCGAGCGATGGGTAAGAGCGTCGTGATGTGCGCGCCGACAGGTCGCGCCGCGCAGCGTTTGATGGAGATCACCACCGCGGGGAGAGATATTTCAAATCCCGTGATGAGCTCGACGATCCATCGACTGTTGGAGTTCAAAGCTTCGGATGCGCTGGAGGGCATGGAGGACGACGGGCCGTTGCAAGCGTTGTCGTACAAGGGGAGATTTTCGCGCGACTCGAAGAATCCAATCAAAGCCGACGTCGTCGTCGTTGACGAGAGCTCCATGCTCGACTTGCCGCTCGCGGCGGCGCTCATGGCGGCGGTGCCGGCGAACGCGCAAATCGTATTCGTCGGTGATGCCGATCAGCTTCCGTCGGTCGGTCCGGGCAGTCTGTTGCGCGATCTTCTCGCCGCTCAGAACGTCCCGAGCATCGCGCTCACAGAAATCTTCCGACAAGCCGCGGCAAGCGGTATCGTCAGAGCGGCACACGCCATAAACTCTGGGGCGTTCCTTCCGGTGGACATCAGAGAACAACGATACGACGCGGACTTGAACGAACTTCGCGTCGTCGCGAACGCTCAGGACGTGGACATAGCACCGACGGATCCCAATCTCAGACCCGATTGTCTGTGGGTGAGCTTGCCGAACGAAACGAACGTCAACGTCGAATCCGTGCTCGACCACGTGTTGAGCGACATTTTGCCGTCTCACGGGTTCACCTCCAACGATCTTCAGGTGTTGTCACCGATGCGCCGAGGCGTGGCGAGCACGAGCTCCCTGAATAACTGGCTGCAAAAGTCGCTCAATCCGAGCTCTGAGAGCAAAAACGAGGTCACCGTGGGTACGTTTTTGGGCGACGTCGTCTTTCGCGAGGGCGACCGCGTGTTGCAGCAACGAAACGACTACGACAAGGAAGTCTTCAACGGCGACTTGGGCATCATTCGTCAGATCGACACGAAGGAGAGCACGGCCGTCGTCAGTTTCGGCGCAGATTTCAAGGAGGTGACGTACACCAAGGGAGAACTCAGGGACTTGATTCCCGCGTACGCCATGACGATTCACAAGGCGCAAGGCAGCGAGTATCGAGCGGTGGTCCTCGTCATGACGAACGCGCACAAGCCCTTACTCCGTCGAGAACTCCTCTACACCGGCGTCACCCGGGCAAAGGAACTTCTCATCGTCATCGCCCCGCGTTCGGCGCTCACCACCGCCATCGACACCGCGGGCAACGATCACAGGTGCACCGGCTTGGTCGAACGTCTCGCCGCGCGCCAACCGAAAAATCCGCGATGACGCGTTCGACGCCATCGAAACGCCCAAACACGCGTCACGCGTGCGTTAGTAATACCTATACCTATGTATCATCACGCGACGTCCACGCTCGCCGCGCACCGCACCTTTTTCGCCGACGCTCGCGCGCGCCCGCGGCGGCGACGCCGCGCCTCGGAATTCCCGACTCCTCACACCCGCACCGCGGCGCCCTCGACCCACCGACGCGCGCGACGGAGGCGCTCGATCGTTCGCATCGACGCGTAGACGACGTCTTCGCGCGCGCGCGAACCGTCGACCGCGGAGCGACGACGACGCCCGCGGAGAGGCGTCGGGACGCGCGTCCCCGCGATTTACCCTTCCGCGCGCCATGTCGTCCGCCGCGGCGCGGTTTCTCTCGCGCGCGGCGCGATCGAGCGAGTCCGTGCGCGCGGTGACGATCGCGCGCGCGTTTTCGGCGGACGCGAGCGCGGTGAACGAGCGCGTGTCGACGCAAGGAGGGGAATCGTCCTCTCGCGCGGCGCAACCGTCGGAGGAGACGCGCGGCGGTGGAGACGCGGACGCGAGCGCGCGAGACGGTGGAGAGACGAGCGCGAGCGGCCGAGGGGTGTCGAGCGCGACGGTGACGGGAAGGAAACTGGGAGATAAGTTTCCCAAGGATGTCGTGGACGACATCTATCGAGGAAGTTTTCGAAGTCAGACGGGCGTGAGTCTCAAGTACATGTTGGATTTCGGCGCGCAGCCGATACACAAGCAATTGATGGTGAGCGCACAGTTTCTGCACAATGAGCTTCCGGTGCGATTAGCGCATCGCGTCGCTGAGCTGGAAAATCTGCCGTTCGGTCTGAGCGACATGCCCCAGGTGCTCGACGTCAGGGACTGGTACGTGGAGTCGTTCACGGAGCTGAGACAGTTTCCACCGATCGAGAGCACGGAGGACGAGGAACAGTTGACGAACATTTTGAAACGAATCATGACGCGTCACGAGAACGTGGTGCCCATGATCGCGAGGGCGGTGCTCGAGCTCAAGGAACAGCTCGCGGCGCAGCGGCCGAGGGGTGCCCGACCTCCCTCGGCGCGCAGGGGAGGCACGTACGCGACGACGGATCTCAACGAGTTTCCAGAGGTGCACCAATTTTTGGATGGTTTTTACATGAGTCGAATCGGCATGCGCGTGCTCATAGGCCAACACATCGCGTTGCACGACCCGCCCAAGGAGGGATATATTGGGTTGATTCACACGTCGCTGAGCCCTCTCGAGGTTGCGCGAGACGCGATCGAGGACGCGCGGGCCATTTGTATGCGTGAATACGGTGACGCGCCGGAGGTTGAACTGTACGGCGAAGAAGGTTTCACGTTCGCATACGTACCGGGGCATTTGCATCAAATGTTATTCGAACTTATTAAGAACTCGCTGCGGGCGGTCAGCGATAGATTCATCGACAGCGACGTGACGCCGCCTCCCATCCGCGTGATCATCGCGGAAGGAGCGGAGGACGTGACGATCAAGGTGTCGGACGAAGGAGGCGGGATTCCTAGGAGTGGTTTACCGAAGATCTGGACGTACTTGTACAGTACGGCGAGAAGTCCGTTGAAGGACATGGACGCTGACTCAGCGGGCCCCGTCGTCTTGGCGGGCTACGGTTACGGTCTTCCGCTCTCCCGTCTCTACGCCAGATACTTTGGAGGTGATTTGCAGGTGTTGTCGATGGAAAACTACGGCACAGACGCGTATTTGCATCTGAATCGACTCGGAGACATGGCTGAGCCACTCCCTTAAATTGCGCGGCGCTTTGTAATTTTAAACGGGTCTTTTGATTTCGGTTTTACATTCTATTGGGTATCTCTATAGACACTTCATTCAGTCCGGGGTTCGTTTGTGTGAGCACCGCGCTTTCAAAAAACCGCGCGACGCTCCGAAATCCGCCGGTACTCGACACTCGCGCGAGTGTCCAGCTCAGCCGAGCTGAGCGATGTGGGACTTAAGTCTCTGCTTTTGAGCGTCGTCGCAATGATGCATGAGCGCTCGCAAGAGATCCCGCGGGAGCGCTTGGTCGCCTCCACCGCGTTGCGCCGCGTTCACTGCGTGACGATCGAAGATGCCGAAAACAATCCCAAAGGCGGCGCCGAAAGCCTTGTGAGTTGCCGGAGAAATTTCAAGCAGGTGGGCTCGCTCCAACGCCGCCGCGAGCGCGCTGACGAGCGCCAACGTCGTGCCGGCGCGCGATGTGAGGGGCGCGAGTTGCTTGCTCACGTCCGCGACGTTCATACCAGTCGCGCCGGCACCCAGCGTACCCTCCACAGCGACACCATTCATGAGCTGCACCGAATTCGCAGCGGCCAAGAGCAACGCCTCGGCGCTCGGATTGTTCGTCGCATTTTTACCACCCAGGAGCATGCCGACGTTACGCAAGATGGCCCACACGAGGGTTGCCGCCGCGGCGGACCCGATCGGGAATCTCGGAAGCGCCTTCGCGAGCAACGTTCTACCCTTGGGTAGGGTGATGATGCGTTGGAAGACGCCGTCGTGCTCGGCGCCGCCAACCGCGAGCACGGGCACCGAAGGCAAACGCAACGTGCTCACCAACCCGTCGAGCAAGAACATGCGTCTCTTCTTGAGCGCGTCTTCGCTGTCGCTCGGTCGACCCTCCTCGAGTTGACGATCGATGTCGTCCACGTCGAGTAACAAGCACATCGAGTCTTCGATCATGATGCGCGCCGCCAAGAGCGGCTCTTGTTCGAGCCTGCGCTGCGATCCCTCCTCCTGCGCCTCGTCGCCGTCTCCGCTCGGGGCGCCTCCGGAGGACACGTCCAAGAGAGGTTTCGGCGAGCGAATCATACCGAACGGCACCTTACCCAAACCCGACAAACCTGGCACAAAGATGACCGGACCGCGCGCCTCCTTTTCGTGAGACGCGAGCTCTCGCAGATGCTCCGGACAAAACGGCTCTTTGAGCTTGGACGGATTGTTGCGACGCAACCACGACTGGTAAACGTAATCGTGCTCGTACGCCGTACGATCTTGCGGGTGCGTCGCGCTCCACTGAATGCGCAGGATGCTCTCAATCTCGTCGTTCGCCATGTACTGTCCGCAGTAGTGCGGTCGTCCACGCGGTCGCTGTTCCCTTGGTCTTCGTCCTTGTTGCCGAGGCTGACCTTGCGGCATCGGCGCCGACGGCATCTGCGGCGTCGCGCGCACGCCCGGCATCCCCGGCACGTCCATCGGCACCGGACTCGGTCCGTCTGCCCACTCCGGCAAATCCTCCCCTCGATACTTTTGAGGCTGCCGCTGCGGCGGCGGCGCCCCCGGCATGGGCGGCATCCCGGGCGGCATCCCGGGCGGCATCCCGGGCGGCATCCCGGGCGGCATCCCGGGCGGCATCCCCGGCGGCGCCCCCGGCGGCATCCCGGGCGGCATCCCCGGCGGTGGCATCATCCCCGGCGGCATCTGTCCGTACGGTTTCGGCACCTGCGGCGGCGGCGCGATCGCTTGTCCCAGCGCCCGTCGCTCGAAATCCGCCTGCGTCATCCCTCGCCCTCCGCTCAACGCATTCGGATTCAACAAATCACCCGGCGTCAAAAGCCCACCGCTCCCCGCCATGGCCTCTTCCTCTCTCGTGCTCGCGATGTGCACCTCCTCCACGCGCTCTTCCAATCGAAGCGTGGAGATATCATCCTCCAACTCGCCCCCGAGCTCGCCGATCAACTCCGGGTCGGCGGGCTCGCCGAAAAAACCACTATTCGCGCGATCGCACGGTCGCGTCGCGCGCGTCGTCAGTCTCCGAGCGTCCATCCGCATCATCGATCCGCGTTCCATCGTCCCGCGAGTTCTTCCTTCGTTCCCCACCACGCGCGCGTCCTCGCGCCGCGTTTGAAGAATCACGCGCGCGCCCCGACGATCGTTCGATCGACATCTTCCACCCATCCCTCGCGTCCCCCGCGCCCTTCTCGCGTCCACGCGCGCGCGCCGTCGTCCCCTCGCGTTCATCCTCGCCCGTTTTTCCCGCGCGCGTTCGCCGAGCGCACCTCATCGTCGAGTCCTCGCGCGCGATCGATCGATCTCGACCCTCTCGCGGCGTCGCGATGTGTCGAGCGCGCGCCATCTCTCGGGCCGTCTCCTCAGACGCCGGTCCTCGTCCGCGTCTCGCGAGCGGATGCCGAAACAAAAGTACACCGCGTTCGACGTCGCCGCCGTCGTCGCCGCGCTGCGACGATCGTGTCTCGGGTGTTGGTGCGCGAACGTCTACGACGTGGACGCGAGGACGTACGCGCTGAAATTTAATAAATCGTCCGGGGCGGTGGCGCGAGACGATGGGATCGATCGCGCGCGTGCGGAGAGCGAGAAAATCGTGGTGTTGATCGAGAGCGGGTGTCGGGTGCATCGAACGAAGTACGATCGAGGACGACGAGAGGGACCATCAAAGTTTACGCAAAAGGTGCGAATGCACGTCAAGACGAGACGACTGAACGACGTGCGGCAGATAGGGAAGGATCGAGCGATCGATTTCACGTTCGGGGCGGGGGAGACGGAGTGTCACGTGATCGTGGAGTTGTATTCGCAGGGGAACGTGGTGCTGACGGATGGGAATTACACGGTGTTGACGCTGCTGCGGACGCACCGGGACGACGAAAAGGGCGTGAAAATCATGGGGAATCATCAGTATCCGCTCGATCGGTTCAAGGGGTTCAAGAGGTACGATCGGAATGATGTGGTGAGCGCGTTGGAGCGCGGTGCGGTGGCGGGAGAGACGTCGGAGGAGGATGGGAACGGGAAGGAGGCGCGCGCGCCGGGGACGCTGCGAGAGGCGCTGTGTCGGGCGTTCGGGTACTCGCCCGCCATCGTGGAACACATAGCGCTCACGGCGGGGATCGAGAAGGCGTCTTTAGCGACGCTTCCGTTCGATGACGACGTTCGAGAGTCGTGCGTCGATCGATTAGCGGTCGCCGTGCACGAATTAGAGAGTTGGTTCGAGGGCGTGACGACGGGAGAGATTGTCGCCTCGCCGCACGTGTGCACCAAGATGGACGCCAAGGCGGACGGCACGGAGGAGATTGAAATCTTTGACGATTTCTCGCCGTTTGTGTTGAAACAGAACGAACATCGAGCGACGAAGACGTTCGATTTGCCGCCGGGCACCGATCCAGTGTTCGCGTTCGACAACGCCGTCGACGAGTACTTCATGGCGCTCGAGGCGCAGTCTCAAATTCTCGCGCGACGAAAAGCCGAACAACAAGCCATAGCCAAGTTAGAAAAATCCATAAAGGACCAAAAGAATCGCGTCGAGCAACTCGAACGCGAGCGCGAGAAGGAGGAACAGCGCGCGATGTTGATAGAATACAACCACGAGGCGGTGGACACCGCCATCGAGGCGGTGAACTCGGCGCTCGCGAACGGCATGTCGTGGGCCGAGCTCGAGGCGATGATCAACGAGGAGCGTCGACTCGGAAATCCAGTCGCTGGAATGATCAAGACGCTCGACTTGGATCGGAATCACATCACCATCATGCTCTCGAACGACCTCGATGTCTCGGACGAGGACGCGCAGCAGGGCGGCAAGTCGAAACGCGTCGCCGTCAGCGTGGATTTAGGATTGAGCGCGCATGCGAACGCCTCGATGCGCTTCGCGGCCAAAAAGAAGCACGCGGAAAAGTTTGACAAGACGATGGACGCGCAGGCGCGCGCGGTAGCGGCGGCTGAGGCGAAGGCGAAGGCGGCGATCGAAAAGGTGGCCAACGGCGCCGTCATCTCCAAGGCGCGACAAACGCTTTGGTTTGAAAAGTTCAACTGGTTCATCACGACTGAAAACTGCCTGGTGCTTCAAGCGAAAGACGCGACGCAAGCGGATATGATCATGTCGCGCTACATGCTTCCGGGTGATGCCTTTGTGCACGCAGACGTACCGCAGGCGCCGGTGACGCTCGTGAAACCACCACCCGGATCAAAGGTGCGCGCCGTGCCGGCGTATTCGCTCGTGCAAGCTGGGGCGGCGGTCATGTGCCGAAGCAGCGCGTGGAACTCGCGCGCGGTGAAATCCGCGTGGTGGACGACGGCGGAGAAGGTGAGCAAGATATCTCCGGTCGCCGGTGATCGATTACCTCCGGGAGAGGCGTACGTCGCGCACGCCGATAAACAATTCCTTCCGCACGCGCAACTCATCATGGGGTTCGGTCTCATGTTTGTCGTGAGCGAGAAAAACGCCGATGCGCACAAACATGATCGTTTGGTACGAAGCGATATCACCATTTTAGAAGACGACGTCGTGGATGAGGACGATGGTGACGATTCCGGAGATTCTACCGCCGAGGACGTCAACATCAAGCGAGTCGACAAACTCGCGGACGACCTCGACGATTCGACCACTCTGAAGAGCGCGGATGACGCGGAGGAACTCGCGATGGATGACGACGCCGACGGTGGTGTCAGCGACCGAGCCGCGGTGCGTGAACAACCGACGGCAGGAAACAAATCGTCCTCAGCGCCTCGAATGTCGGCGAAGGAGCGCAAATTACAAAAGAAGAAGAAAAAGGGTGGCGGAGGAAAACGCGGAGACTCGGACGATGACGACGATTTCGTCGATCCCTTGGCCGCGCACGCGTCCACGCCGGTCAAGGCGAAGAAGGAACCGAAGGAGGGTGGTCCCAGCGGTGGTAAGGCGCTGCCTCGAGGCAAAGCGGCGAAACTCAAGCGCGCCAAGGCCAAGTACGCGGATCAAGACGAAGAGGATCGCGCGCTGGCGATGAATTTACTCGGCGCGGGCGGTGGTTCGAAGAAATCCGCCGCCACGAAAAAGGCGGAGAAAAAGGCGGAACAGTTCGAGGAGCGTAAACTCGAGAAACCGGAGGCGCCGACCGCGCCGACGCCCGCGCCGCCTCTGTACAAGCTTCGCGCCGCCGAGAAGCACGCCAAGCGCGAAGACGGCTCGACCGGTGGTGGAGAAGCCGACGACGAAAACGACGAAAATGGTGACGACGAAACGTCCGGGCTTTCGCTCGAAGAGCGTCTCAAGCTCGATGACGAGCGCGTCGCCGTCGTCAATCGAATCGTCGGCGCCGCGCTGAAAAACGACGACATCGAGTACTGTCTCCCCGTGTGCGCGCCCATGGTCGCCGTCAACGCCCTCAGATTCCGCCTCAAACTCACCCCCGGGTCTCAAAAGAAGGGCAAAGGCGCCAAACTCGCCATGGACGTCCTCTCTCGCGCCCCATTCGCGTCTCCCGCCGAGACCGCCGCCGTCAAACTCGTCCCCGCCGCCGACTGCGCCGCCGTCCTCCCCGGCGGCGTCAAAATTTCTCTCCCACCGGGCGCGCTCAAGCTCGCGCGAGACGCCAAAAAATCAAACGCATCGAAGCGATGATCGACTCTCGTTTCGCCTTCATTCTTTGTGATACCACGCCTTCTTCGCGACGCTCTCTCTCGCGCGCGTCCCCGTCTTCCCTCTCGAGGGTTCACGAATCGTCAGTCACCCCTCGGCTCGACGCTTTTCCCCATCGCGTCACTCGCGCGCGCGCGGCGTTCGACCCACCATGCGCGTCGCGACGCCGACGACGCGCGCGCGCGCGACGCCGACGACGTCCCGCCGCTTCTCCACGACGGTCTCGACGACGTCCGCGGCCGCGCCCGCGACGACGACGCGACGCGCGACGGCGACCGCGCGCTTATCCACGACGAGCCGTCGTCGACGTCGCGAACGCGCGCGCGCGAGGACGACGCCGAGATCGAGCGCGCGCGCGACGGAGGGCGCGATCGATCCCATGGGCCTGCATCCCGATCGCGCGGCGGTCGTCGACGCGGATCCCGCGGCGTACTCGTGGACGAAGCAGTGGTATCCGGTGGCGGTGGCGGACGTGATCGACGAGACCAAGCCGCACGCGACGACGCTGCTCGGTGTGGACCTGGTGGTGTGGAAATCTGGAGACGGGAAGTGGAATGTGTTTGAGGATAAGTGCCCGCATCGATTGGCGCCGTTGACGGAGGGGCGAGTGGAGAGCGATGGGACGCTGTTGTGCGCGTATCACGCGTGGCGATTCGACGGCGACGGAACGTGCACGTCGATGCCGCAAGCGTCCTCGAGGGAGGAAGAGGAGCGCGTCAAGGCGAACGTGCGATCGTGTGCGTTTAAGAGACCGACGATGGAGGCGCAGGGGTTGATCTGGGCGTGGGGCGAGGGTGGAAAAGACGCGGAGACGGAGGCGATGATGACGCCGCCGCTGCTCGTGGGGGAGATCGAGGGCATAGGCAAGAGCGGCCGCGCGGCGTGCGGTGGTTTTAGAAACCATTGGCAAGTGAGAGATTTACCGTACGGTTGGAACGCGTTCTTTGAGAACGCCATCGATCCCGCGCACGCCGTCGTGAGTCATCACACGCTCGTCGGTTCTCGGTACGACGATCCGGCGGGATTCCAGTGCGTCGTGGAGCGACCGGTGACGGACGCGGGTGGATTCCGATGCGCCATCGATCCGGCCGTGCCGCCGTTCAACACGATCGGCAAATACGACGCGGAGACGTCGTACGATTTCCAACCTCCCGCGTTGTTGAAGATTGATTGGCGTCACGAGGGCGGTCGATTCCTCACGTCGCACTATTGCGTGCCCACCCGGCCGGGCTGGTGCCGTCACTTCGTCGCCACGGTGGCGCAGCGTCGTCCGGAAAAGGGCGACGCGATTCGTCAACATCGTTGGTTCAAGCTCAACCTGTTCACGCTCACGTCGCCCGCGTGGTTGACGCACGTGCTCGGACCGACGTTTTTGCACCAAGACATGGTGTTGCTGCACCAGCAAGAAAAGATCATCGCGCAGGGCGACGGCCAGGCGTTGGCGCAAAAGTGGAAGGACCAAGTCTTCACGCCGACCACCGCGGATAAGATGACGATTTTCTTTTACAAGTGGTTCGAGAAGAACGGCCCGATTCCGTGGGCTCCGGGAACGGAGCAAATGCCCCCCATCGAGAGAGACGAGAGCAAGCTCTTCGACACGTACGAGATGCACACCAAGTATTGCAAGCACTGTCAAGGCGCTCTTCGCAACACGGAAATCGCAATGTGGCTTACCGGCGCGGTCGCCGGCGCCAAATTGTTCTGGGTCGGCGCGTCCGTCGTCTTCACCGCGGCGTTACTCGGCGCGGGCGACGCCGACGGCGCGATGCAATCTTCTCTCGGCGCGTTCGAGCTCGCGAGCGCGATCGAGCCGAGCGTGTACGGTGATTTCTTCAGCTCGTTGAGCCTCGGCGCGACCGCGTTCTTCTTGAAGGGTTTCGCCGACATGTTCCGCACGTACCCTTTCAGTCACAGCGAGGACGACTTCGTCATGGAGGGCACGGCGAAGATTGGTTTATCCAACGACGGCCCGAGCGCCTACATCGATTTCGTCGATTCTACCCTGTTCAAAGACATGAAAGATCCCGACTTCGCGGCGAAGAACCCGCACAACCGCGGATGCGAGTGCAGCGACTGCTCGCCGCACTTCAAGGATCTCATCAAGTCGACCATGTTGCAGCGACACCAGAAATCCCCGGCGGCCGCGGTGGACGCGTCCGCCGAGGAGGTTCCCGTCGCTCGCTAAGTGTAGCGCTTCACCGCCGCCCGCCGCGTCGTTTCACAAGTTTTAATCAACATTGAAAGGAAATTCGCGAAAAAAGCAATCGCCGCCATATTCGTTCCTTCTGTATTACATGCATTGTGTTGTCTTGGTTTACATATATTGTCTTGTCGAAATCCGCGCGTCCGCCGTCTCTCGAAATTCCACGCTCACGTCCGCGGTCTCTCTCGCGCGCTGCGCTCACTCGTCGTCGTCGTCGTTACCGATGGACGCGTTGTAATCCGCCTCAACCTTGGAGACGATCTCGTCCAAATACGGTCCCGCTTGCCAGCATCCGTACGCCGACGCCCCGAAGAACACCATCGCGTCGAACAAACCGGGGAATCGAAGCACCGCCAAGAGTACCGTCACGATCAACGCACCGGCGACGAGCAACGAGTACCCGACGATGGTGGCGCTCTCGCCCGCGGGCTCGGCCAATCCGATCAACGGCGACAACCATCCCGGCGCCGGCTTACTCGCGTCCGGCGGCACCATGAGATCGCTCACGAGTTTCTTAACATCCGCACCGATATCATCCGCACCGTCCGCGCGCACGCGCACCGCGCGTCGCGTCGTCGTCGTCGTCATCGGCCGCATGGACGTCGTCATCTTTCGAAGCGTCGTCCCGGACGTCCCTCGCGCCCGCACGCGCGAGCTTTCGACGCGCGCGCGCGCCGTCATCGTCTGCGCACACATCATCATTCGGTTTCCTCGTCCTCGATCGCGGGCTCGAGCTCGGTCGCGTCCCTTTCGCGCGCGAATGTCCCGCGCGCGTCCCGCGCATTCGTCGGTTGGAGGCGCGCGCGCGCGCGAATCTTTCTCCGTTTGTCCGAACTTTTTGATTTTTTATTGGTGGCATCGTCGCGGATGATGGATGTCTATGTCTATGTCCTCTATCGGTACCGTCTTCTACGTTTCTATTCGTCGAGCGGGGGTCACCAGTACGGGAGCTCCGGGTCGCGCGGTCGTCCGTTCGCGGGCGACGTGGATTCGTCGTCGTAATACGCCTCGCGAGGACGCTCGGTGAGGTCTCGAACGCGACCTCGAGCGACGTGGGTCTGGTCGAAATTCGGCGAGTAGCTCGACCGAAGGTGCGCGGATTCGACCGAGAGCGCGAGGAAAGGTCTCGCGTGCACGGCGCGCGCGGCGTCTGCGATGGTGTCCAATGACATGGCGTTTTGGAGCGCCTCGAGGGCGGCGCGCGTGAACTCGACGTCCAAAAGTTGGGGCACCGCCTGGACCATGCGGTCGACGTCGGGCTTGCCGTCTCGGCCCGCCTCTGGAAACAATTCACGAAGCGCGTCGAGATCTCGCGCGAGAACGTCGTGATCGTCGTCAAAGAGTAATCTCGGCGTTCGCACCACCATCTCCGCCACATCACACGTCGGGAAGAGCGTTCGCAATCGCAACAGACTCGTCGCCAAACCGTCGACGTCGGCGGCCCACCTCGCCAACACGAGCGCCCCCGTCGTTCCCAATCCACGCTTTCGAAGTCCCGGCAGCAGCGCGCACACGCGATCTATCCTTCGTTGAGCTTCATCATCGCTCACATCGAGCTCACCCGCGACGAGCGTCGTCACCAGCGCCTCCTCGCCGACGAGCGCGACGTTATCCCCGTCTCTGAGCACGTCCGCCACGCGGCGCGCGACGCCGTCGCTCTTCACCATCCCCGCCGCGTTGTACCTGTACGCGTCGTGCGTCGACGACGAGGACGACGACGACGCCTCCCCTCCCGATCGTCGTCTTCGAAGCTTTTCGCTCCAGTGATGCGCGGTGACGGACGCCGACGAGGACGTCGCGTCGTCGTCGACGTCCTCATCGCGGTCTCCACGACCAACCCGCGCGCGACCGCGTCGACGCGCGCGGGCCCGCGACGAGTCCACGCGCGTCGATCGACGCGTCCTCGGCGCCATCACCGCCGTCGCCACCGCCGTCGGCGGCATCACCGCGGGACGTCGCGATGTGTCGTCGCGCGCATTCACCCCTAACGAAAAAAAAGCAACAACAAAAAGTTGGATAGGGTTATATTACCCTTCACTACGTGACGTGGAGCTGCCAAGTTTCGATCTCGGTACCTCGCGCATGCGAAGCGCGCGCTCTACCAATTGAGCTACAGCCCCGCACAGTACGACGAATGACGTCGCACGCGTGCGATATGAGTCCGGACCCCGTGTGTGGGTTCACGACTCGTCGAGATGTAGGTTCGTCGTCAAACTTACGGGTCGAGTGCGTGATGCTCGATGGATTACGATGACGTCCTCTCGTCGTCATCGCTCGTCGCCTCCTCGTCGTCGTCGTCGTCCGTTCGTCGTCGATGACGTCGTCGATGACGACGAGAACGCCGCGTTCGTCGTCGCGCGTCGGCGCGCGCGGTGGTGGACGTCTCGGGACGACGACGCGCGTCGCGCGCGCGCGCGAATCGAGACGCGAGGCGGCGGCGGTGGCGACCGACGCGGACGCGGGCGCGGACGCGGTGTGGTACGTCGAACGCGCGCTCACGGACGAGGACGTGCGAACGGTTTTGGAATTTCTCGACGCGGATAAGACGCGAAAGTCGCTGAGGCGAGAAAAGGGAAGCCTGGCGACGAAGAGGCGGTCCGCCGCGTTGCCGCCGGCGAGCGCGGCGAGCGCGGTGTTCTCGAGCGCGCGGCTGTTGAGGACGCTTCGTGGGATCACGGGGGAGGACGCGCTCGTGTTGGGGGATTATCCGATCGAGTTACGCGCGTGTGACGTGGGTTCGGAGATGGATTGGCACAGGGACGTCGTGATGTACGAACCGGCGCAGTGGGAGTGCGTCTTCACGGTGCGCAACGATTCGGATAGCGAGACGGAGTGGATCGTGGACGAAGGGACGGGAGAGACGCGAGCGGTTCGAACGAGCGCTGGGTCGGTGATCGTCGTTCGCGCCGGTGGGGCGATGCATCGCGTTCTCCCGTCGACGCGCGGCGAACGCGTCGTCGTCAAGGCGCTGTACACGACGGAGACGCGCGTCAAGACGGACGCGTTTTCGGAGATATTAGACTCGGCGCCATGGCGGCGATGACGCGACGAAATCAAGAATCTAGAATCAAGAACGAATTGTATTACTAAACGAATGATGGTACACGGCGCGGCGCGGCGATTTTCTTTCCTCACGCGACGTCGAGACGACGACGAATAAATTCTCC